>Ga0209536_100004086_pt1 | contig 23187 bp, 20 predicted proteins | sample DeeMarSeWOR28_12_FD_187461 | JGI IMG/M metagenome (GOLD analysis project Ga0209536, IMG submission 187461) | Marine sediment microbial communities from White Oak River estuary, North Carolina - WOR-2-8_12 (SPAdes) (version 2) | ecosystem: Environmental > Aquatic > Marine > Intertidal zone >... | reverse complement strand
CAACGGTTTCGAGGCCGGTCGTAGCCAGGCCGAAATTGATTTTACGGTAATCGGTAACTTCTTCAGAAGGTGAACGTCTCAACCACCTCTCAGTCGACCCGCGCAGGCTGGTTGAAAACAATCCCATCTGATGGATGGTCTCAACCGAATTCCGGGTAATTGCCCGGCGGATCAAACTCCCGGTCACCGGATCGTTGCTTTCATCGGTCTCGGAAAACAGATACTCAAGTGAGGGAAGATTTTCTGGGGTTAATTTGGCATTTGCCTTTTTATATAAATTTTCATAGGTCACTCCGCTCTGGGTAAACTTTGCGTAATCATAATCACCCGAGCTTCCAAAAAGAGAAGAAGGCCGATAGCTCAGCCCTCCCCCATACTCCCAAACATTCTGTTTGGGATCCGGATCGGCAACCGGGCGGAATTTTTCTCCCACCCTTTTTAAGTGGCCGGTTAAACCGAAAGGCCCTACACTGGATGCGAAACTTAAGCGCGCCGCGCTGTCGCTTTCTTTGGTTGAAGTCGGGGAAAGCAGATTCAAATCGCGGTTCGACACCGCAAGCTCTCCCGCCGCGGTTAGATTCTCCGAGACCAGTGTGCCGTCCACCCCAAAAACCTGGTGGCCAACCGGGTCAACCGCCTCCTGGCTCATGCTGTCCCTGATCGCCTGGGCGCCGGATAAGCTGTCCGAATCATCGAGGAACGTAGCCCCAACCTTCAGGTTGGGGCTTGGCCGGACAAACGCCCTCAAACCATAAGTTGAATGCTGATAAACGGTGGTCCGGTAGTCATAATTGACCCGGATCACCGATTTCGGATCGATCACTTTGCGGAGAAAAGTGATGCTGCCGGCCGCGTAATCGATCGTATAATCATCGCCGCGCTTCTGATGGACACCGTCCACCGCAACTCTTTCGCTGTCGATCACCACCGGAGAGTGGCCCAATCGGTACGGGCCCTGGGTTCCATCCCCATAAAGCCGCATAAACTTGGAAGATCCTTTGGGTGATGAATATAAAGCGTTAAATCCCCACCGGCCGTAGTCACCCTTGATTTCGGCACCGGATAATACCTTATCCAGGCGCGTGAATTCGGTTTCATTCAGGCTCGCGGTAAAGTCCCCCAGATAGGCCTCGGTGCTCCCGCGGCGCAGCCGGATCGAGAATTCTTCCTCCCGCTCACCCACATAGCTCACTCCCGTGGCCGAAGTCTTATAAAATGTGGCATCAATTTCCGTCCCCTCAGCGGTGCCGGAAACACTGATGCGCAGGGTCTCCTCTCTGGCCTGCTGGGAACCCGAAGCATAGCCTTCTTTGGAACCCACCAGGTCGCGGCTTTTGAAGGTAATGCTCTGACTCCCTTTAATGATAAGGGGTTCCGCTTCCGGGCTGATTCGGGTAATCTCAACCGGTTCACCGGCAACCGGCGGGGGAGAAAGCTTTGCGGGAGCCTCAAAACTGGAGAGTGACGGAAAGGTGATGATTACCGTTGGGTCCTTTCGGCGGAAAGCTTTGTACCAGACAACCTTTTTTGACCAAACCGGCTTTAAACCCCGGGGATCAAAGTCGACATACTTTACCCAAACCGTAAAAAAGTGCCCGCCTTCCTGGTAATCTTTGGGGATCGTAAATTTCCCCCACCAGTACCCATGACGATAGGTCATGGGGATCTTGACCTCGCGGTCGGAATAAATCGTCACCTGGGTGGCGGGGTCGAAGGTCCGCACCCGGAGGGTGGTTTCCTCCCCGATTATGGCCGGGTATGCGGGGAAAAAGCTCAGGCCAAATTCATCATTATAGATCGCCGGGTCATCGGCGGCATGCGCACCCGGACAAATGGCAAGATACAGCAATAGAAAGAATAATATCTTCCGCATATTTCATGGGAGGTCAATCGGTGCTGCTCGGAATACTATATTATACCAGACTCTACTCTAAAACGCGGCAGCGGAAGCTTGGCTTCCTTGAATTTTTTGATCAGCTTTTCCCTTAATTCACAGCGCAGGTTCCAGGTTGTAGGAGCGTCATTGCCTTTGGCGATCGCCCGCAAGACCATGGATTTTTCGGTAAAATCAACGACCTGTATCCCCGGCTCGGAACTCCCATCCCAGTGCTTGCTGGCTTTAACGATCTCCATTACCCATTTCCTGACCAGGTCGACATCGCAATAGTAATCAACATAGAGCATCACCGTGCCCAGCAAAGATGCGTCCTTCATCGTCCAGTTCTGGATCACCCGGTTCGCCAGCACGCCGTTGGGGATAACGATCCGGCGGTTGTCCCAGGTCCGGATCACGGTGTGCATCAGCGAGATTTCTTCGATCCAGCCGAAGTCGCCTTCAAAGATCACCGCGTCGTTCAGCCGCACCGGCTGGGAAAACGAGATCACGACCCCCGCGACCACGTTGGAAAAAGTGCTCTGGGCCGCCATGCCGATTACAATACCGGCTACTCCAGCAGATGCTAAAAGACCGGCTCCCAGGCTGCGCAAACCGTCAAATTGCAAAAAGGCAAAGATCAGCGCCAGTGAAAAAATGCCGACCGCCGCCAGCCGGCGGATGATCCTGACCTGGGTAATAACCGCGGCTTTATCGACCCCCTGATTTTCGAGCAGCCTCACGATCCTGTCTTTCCAGCGGCCAACAATAATATTAAATACCATGACCACGACCGCCGCCACCACAAAAATGACCAGCGTGGTTATGATCTTGTTCCAGATAACCGGGTTTAAAGTCATCGCAGTTATTTGCTCAATCATTCTTCGATCCTCCAATATTTGATCTTGTCCAATCTTAGTTTAACGCCAATGCTATTAATAATCAAATAATTATTTTCTTTCCCAGATCAGCCTTGTCCCCAGCACATGCGCATTATCCCAAGCATCACTCTTCGGCTGGCGGCGCTCGGATTCATAAATATAATATAGGTCCAAATTTAATCCGTTGAGCGGCCGCACGATACCGATTGTTGCCCAGTTCAAAAAGACCTCTTCATCCCGCAAACTGTAAAATACCTCATCCCCGACATACAGAATTCCAAAACCGTACTCCCAGCTCATTTTTGGCCGGATCCTATAGACCACATGAGTTTTGGAAAGATCGCCGTAATCCACCTCCCGGAACTCGAATTCGTTCATGGCAATAATTTCCCACACCCGCAATACCCCCTGCCCGATCCGGCGCAAAGCCATTCTTCCTACGCCTTCATCTCCAGCTTCCCCCGTCCCCGGCCAATCACCCAAAAAAGGGATAACGATCTTGGGAGAAAAAATAAATTCATACCGGTTCTCCGGCGACCAAGCCCCCGCTTCCTTTTCTTGGACAAAGCGGTAATAGAATCCGATATCCAGCCAGTCCCGCGGATGGAACAAAAAACCGGTGCGGAAATGATAGAAATAAAGATCCCGCGCCCCGTTCTCAAAACGCAGCTCCGGGGTCATTGAAAAATCTGATCCCCAGAAAGATCCCTGCCGGTAAGTAAAAGCGCTAAAATACTTGGTGTCTTCCGCCCGGAGAGGCGAGATCAATAAAATGAAAATAAAGAATAATATCCAAAGCTTCATCAGAAGCCGCTAATGCTTATCCTTCAGCCGAACGCTGGCCGTCTGCTTTGATTGGACCTTAACCGGCTTGCCCTGGACAATCAGACTCACCGCTTTGCCCTTTAAGACCCGGAATGAGGCCCTTGTATGATTGATCTTTACCTGAACAACACTCCCGCGCCAATGGCATTTATAGCTGATCTCCTTCCATTTCCGGGGCAGCCAGGGATCGAAGCAGAGCTGGCCCTTGCGGACCTTCATCCCCGCGAAGCCGTGGATGATCGTCATCCAGGCGCCGCCGGTGGCCGCGGCATGGATCCCTTCGTGCGCATTCTTATTTAGGTCCATCAGATCTATATATGATGTTTTCATAAAATAATCATAAGCCCGCTTATGGTCGCCGACTTCCAGCCCCATGATCGCGTAGATACAGGGCGAAAGCGACGACTTATGCATCGTCCGGGCCTCGTAATATCGATAATTCTTCTGTTTAAGCTCGGGGCTGAACCGGTCGGGGAACAAGTACAGGAGAAGGACGATATCCGCCTGTTTGATCAGCTGAGTGCGGTGCAGATTGGTGGGGTCCACCCCCGGCGGATAGAGCGGCAGGCCGTTCTTGCCGAGCTTCTTCAATTTTGGGTCATCCAGAGAAAAATATCCTTCGAACTGCTCGATCAGCTCCGCCTTCTGATCGTAAGGAAAGAAGATCGTGTCGCTCACCACTTTCATCTTCGCGACCTCGTCGACCTTCAGGCCGATCTTTTTGGTCAGGGTCTTAAAAGTTTCCGAGACATCCTTTTGCATCTTAGAATAGAGATCGACCGCGTATTTAAGGTTCCACATCGCCAGGTAATTGGTGAACGCGTTGTTATCAACGTGCTCATGGAATTCATCCGGGCCGATGACCTTGCGGATCTCGTAGCGGTCGCGCCTTTTCTCGATGCGCGAAAGCCAGAACCGGGCGGTGAGAAATATTATCTCCGCCCCGTAATTGTAAAGAAATTTAAGATCGCCCGTCACCTCAACATATTTGTAAACCCCATAAGCTACATCCGCCACGATATGGTGTTCTTCTTCGCCGGTAAAAATCCGGTCGCGCGAACCGTCGATCCGGATACCGTAGCTCGGGGTGGTCTCCTCCCCGTTATCCGCGCTCTCCCAGGCATATTTCGCTCCGGAATAACCCATTGCCCGGGCGTTCTCCAGCGCGCCCTTCAGGGTGTAATAACGGTACATCAGGAGGTTGTGAGCATCCTCCGGGAAATTATAGATATAAAAAGGCAGAATAAAAATCTCGGTATCCCAAAAGGCGTGGCCTTTATAGCCTTCGCTGGTCAGGAACTTTGCCCCGATGTTTACCGTAGGGTCATGATGGGGTTTTACGATCATCAGATGGTAAAGATTAAAGCGGATCCCCCTCTGGGCCTTTTTGTCCCCCACAATTTCGATGCCGCAATTATCCCACATGCGCTCGCGCAGCTCGATATGTTTTTTTAGATTGTAATCCAGCCCTTCACGGATCATATCGTGCAGCAGATCGGTAACCGTGGATTCGAGCTGACGCTCATAGCCTTCGCGGCTGGTGATCGTGGTAACCCATTTTGTAAAATTATAAGTTTTCCCTTTTGCCGCCGTAAAAGTAATCTCGTGGGCGAATTTTTCCCCATACATGCGGTTGACCTTGATCATCTCCGCGGGCGGATTTTCAAAGATCGTGTCCGCCGCCAGGGCGATCTTGGTGCGGTCGTCACGGGTCTCGACCTCGAGGTAAACATGCTCCTTATCGTGCTGCATGGTCACCAGGTTGAGATGCTTGATCCGCTCTTTGGGGAAATATCCTTTATTCGTCACGTCTCCGTTGAGCCCGCTGATGACCCGGATCTCCCCGGAAAAATTTTCCGCCGTAACGCTCGCGCTGATCACCGCCCCCCTCACCTGATGGGCAAAAACCACCCGGCGGGTTTCCAGACAAATAATCCTGCCTTTCGGATTCCTAAAACGCGTGGTGCGGTGCAGGATCCCCTTTTTCATGTCCAGGACGCGTTTATGCGATAAAACCCTGCAGTCCATAAGCGAACATTTATGATCGCCGACCCAGACCGAAAAATCGGTCCAGCCGGGAGCTTTGACGATCTCACGCACAAAAGATTCGGATTTATTAAAGATGCCCGCGATATAGGTGCCGCGATAGCTGCCGTGGGGATTCTCCCCCAAGGATCCGCGCACTCCCAGATAGCCATTCCCCAGGGTAAAGATCGATTCGTAGACCTGTTGCTTGTGGGGATGGAATTTTTTCTCTTCGATCAGCCAATCACTGGAACTAAGATCAAAATAATTTGGCATGTTTAACCGCCTATCTTTAAGATTTCATCCACGCTGATCTCGCCTAGATCATTCACGATCCGGTTGGCGCCGGCGAGCGCGTCCGCATTATCATGGCGGTTTATCCCGATGCACGGAAAACCGCCGTTCCTCGCCGCCCCTACTCCCGATTTCGCGTCTTCAAAAACCACCGTTTCGGCCGGTTGGACGCCGAGCTTCTTGGCCGCGGTAAAAAATATTTCGGGGTCGGGCTTGCCTTTTTCAAAATCCGCCCCCGAAACATTGACCTCAAAGATAGCATAAAGCTTGATCTTTTTCAAAATGCGCACCGCGTTCTTGCTCGAGGACGCCGCGGCCAGGCGGATCCCCCTCTGCCTTAATTCCTCGATAACCCTGACCGAGCTTTTAAATATCTCGATCGGCTCACTGTCCAAAAGCTCCAGATAATATCCCTGCTTGATATCGCCCGCTTTTTTGATCTCCTCCGGCCCGAGCTCGGTCAGGATCGCCGCCGCGCCTTCGAGCCGCGGCCGCCCGTCAACTTTCCCCAGATAATCTTTCATCGTGAACTTATGGCCGTAGCCTTCGAACATCTTCTTCCAGGCCTTAAAATGCAGAGGCACGGTATTGACGATAACCCCGTCGAGGTCAAAAATCGCCGCTCTGATCTTCATCCTGTAACCCTCATTGGCACCCGGCGCTGGATATATTTTCTGGGATTTTTCACTTTCTTCCCTTTCCGTCCCTTGCGATAATTTTTGATCGCGTCCTCGTAAACTTTAAAAATATTCCGCGCGTAAATCTCCTTCGAATACATGCACTCAACCTGGCCGCGGCCGGTCTTACCCAGGCGGGCGTTCAGTTTTTCATCGGCCAAAAGCTTGATCATCTTTTCTGCCAGGGCTTCGTGGTTGCCTTTGGGAACCACATAACCGTTGACGTCATCTTTGATGATCTCGGGCATAGCGCCCGATTCCGACACGATAATCGGCTTGGCGGAAGCCATGGCCTCGAGCATCGCCAGCCCAAAGGGCTCTTCGCTCGTCGAAGGATATACGACAACCTTGGCCAGGCGATAAAGTTCGGGCATCTCTTTTTCGAGGGAGAAAGAATTAATATAAACGCTGTCCTGCAGCTTAAGATGCTTGATCAACGAAACAAAAAAAGCGATATCTTTATTCTGCGAAAGCCCCCAGTCAATGATATTGCCGCTGCCCGACATTAAAAGCATCGCATCCGGGATCTTATTCTTGACCAGACGAAAAGCCTCGATGGTTATATCGCAGCCTTTCGCGATCCCCAGGCGGGCGGGATTGAAAATTATTTTCCTTTGCCCTTTTAAGGCCGGATGCTCTCTGAATATTTTTTTGTTTAGCCCACCGGGGTTAAATACTTTCTTATCTATGCCGTGATGAACAACATCGATCCTGTCTTCCGGCACGCCCACGGCCATAAGCTCCCGTTTTATATAGTGGCTAATAGAGATGATCCGGTCCCAGGCAACCTTGCAGGTCAGGTCGAGAAAAAGTTTATCTTTCCAGACATTATGCGCCGTGAGGACCAGGGGGACATTATGCTTCAAAGCATATTGCTCGAGGATCCGGGTGTGGTAACGGCTGAAATAGTGCATGTTGTGGGCATGAATAACGTCCGGATCAGCTTTCTTTAAAAAGCTCCAGGTTATATCGTCAACATTTTCGTCCACTTCCTGAAAATTACTTTTGAACAGCCAGTTCAGATCGTAGAATTTACTGCGCTCCACTTCAACGCCTTTAAACTTAAAATGCTCCGGACAGCCGTCCGCGGAGCCGGTAATCAAAGAAACCTTGTGGCCCATTTTAACCAGTTCAGGCATCAGGAAAACAAGATGCGTCTCGACGCCTCCAATGATCGGCGGAAATCCCCAATGCAGCATAGCGATTTTCATATTCTACCCCCTTATAGACTTTGAAATTATATCAGATTTCTTGGGGCACGACGAGTATTATCTGGTCCCCGCCTCGTTAAAAATAAGGCTCGGCCGATCCGCATCCAGCGTGACCGATATGCCTAAAGGCAGTGTCACGTTCGCCCCTCTCCCCCGCGCATGGCCGGAAGGAAAGCCGTAAACGATCGGGATATCAACATCATTTAAGATATCATCCACGATATTCCGGATCCTATATTTTCTTCCCGAAAGATCGTGGCAGTCAACCATCCGCCCAAATACGATCCCCCGCACTTTGTTAAATTTACCCGCCAGCTTAAGATGCATTAAGATATTATCGATGACCTCAAGATCCTCGCTCACATCTTCGAGGAAAAGAATTTTATTATCGGTGTCAATATCGTACGGCGTTCCGATCACGCTTTCGAGCATCGACATATTGCCGCCCGTCAGCATTCCGGTAGCCTTCCCGGCCCGCAGTCTCTTCATGCTGGGAAACATCGCCTCGCCGGCAGAGGCGGCCTGCGTCAAGCTCCGCAGCAAATATTCAAGGGTAAAGCGGCTCATTTTCTTATGGATCTGGCCGGCGATCACCGGCCCGTGAAAAACGACCATATTGGCGATCCGCTGCAGGTAAGAAAGCAAAAAAGTGATGTCGCTGTACCCCACAAATATCTTTGGGTTCCTCTTTATTACTTTCTTATCAAGATAAGGAATAGTACGGATCGATCCATAGCCGGCCTTGGCGCAGAGGATCGCCTTAACCTGCTTGTCCGCGAACATGCGGTTGATCTGCTCCGCTCTCGCCTCATCATTCCCCGCCATGGACCAGTAACGCTTAAAGATCGCCGGATCATATTTCACATTGAACCCGAAGCGTTTGAGCTGGGCCACTCCCTTTTTGAATTTTTGCGGGTCAAAAGACCAGGCCGGCGCGACCACCCCGATGGTATCGCCGCGCTTAAGCCTTTTGGGTTTGGTCAGAAAAAATTCGGAGAGCCTCAAATTGATTCATCCTCTAATTTGGCCTTGGCCAGCCAGAGTGAGCGATGGATTATCGGTTTTTTGCCGATCTTATGCATCCAGGCGTGCTCGACTAGAGTCTCGGCAATATGCTGGACAACCTCCGGCACCGGGCCGCCGATCTTGGTGGGCCGGACGCAGAGCTCAGCCTGATCGTTGACATAATCGATGATCACAAATTTTCTGTCCTTCCCCTTACCGGTTATCGCCACTTCGGAGCTGAAGAATTTCATGCTCGTGATGCGGGCGATCTCAGATACAATCCGGGCCAGCGGAAGCAGGCGGTGAGCGTACATTTCCCGCAGGCTCACGTGGCGGTACTGCCCGGTATCCGGGTTCCAGAAACAGGGAATTATCTCTCCAAATAAATAATAGACCCTAAACCATCCCGGCTGGTCTCCGATAACAGAGGACACTATCTTTTCCTGCAGAAGAAAATTGTCTCCGCGGCTGTAATGGCGGGCATCGGCGATCTGTGCGATGTCTCCCGAAGCATCCTTAACCACCCCTTTCTGGCCGAATCCCCGGGCGGGCTTGATAACGAAAGGAACTCCCAATCGTTTAAGCTGGTCCTTGGAAAGGGTAAAATCATCCGGCTGCCAGTTCCTCACCACGATCGTATAGGGGACCGGCAGGCCGGCCTCCACAAAATCAAAATGGGTGACCGATTTATCCGCCGAAGCGCGGGCATCATCAGGATCGTCTATCACCACTCCCCCCGCATCTTTCACCGAATAACAAAGTTTGGTAAAAATATCTTCCGGATTATAATAATTGGATTCGTTGTCCACCAGGAAACTGATTTTAATCTTGCCATTTTCAACCTTGCCCAGGACCTCCTCAACATTTTTCTCGCCTACCCAGATGAACTTAACGCCGCGGAAAGCGCATTCCTGCCGCAGCCATTTGAGCAATGCCTCCTTTTTGTCCCCGACAAAGATAAATCCAAAATCATAGACAAGCATACCGCTAATTATACCTCTCCAGGGCGTTCTTGAAAATACGCTCAATCAGCTGCGGATATTCGACCCCTTTGAGCCGGGCCATGATCACAATATCGCTCGAGACCGGATGCAGGCCGGGCAAAGCATTGCATTCAAGAAAATAGGGATCCCCTTTTTCATCAATCCGAAAATCAAAGCGGCTCACATCCCGGCAGCCAAAGGCGGCAAAAAGCAGCCGCGCGGCTTTCTCCAATTTATTTCTCAAGCCATCACTTATCTTCGGCGGACACTCGTATTTTACCTTCTCCAGATAGTTCCGCTTGACCTCGAGCGAATAGATAAAATCCTTTAGTTTTATAGCTTTAGGGATGATCTCCATGATCCCTAGTATTTCCAGTTCCTGATTGCCGATCACGCCAACCGTAAATTCTCTCCCTCCGACGAATTTCTCGGCCAGGACCGGCTGTTTCGGATAATTTGCCTGGAGCCAGGTGAGCTTCTTCTTGAGGCCTTTGACATCTTTGACCTTCGAATCGTTCCTCAGCCCGATGCTCGAACCTTCGTATGCCAGTTTCAGGATCACCGGATATTTTATCCCGGCAAAATCCGCATGGTTGCCATCTTCAATTATCTCAAAGGGAGGGGTAGCCACGGCCGAACCCGCCGCCACGCGTTTTGCGTTTATTTTATCCAGCGTCAGCGCCGCCGCCAGCGGGCCGGGCCCGCTGTAGCGGACCTCGAGCATGTCAAGCATTGCCGGAATATGCGCTTCCCTGGACCGGCCGTAATATCCTTCCGCGATATTAAAAACGAAATCTACTTTCGCCCCCAAGAGCTTCTCGAGCGCGGACCTGCCGTACCCCAGCCTCACGCATTCGTGCCCCATGCCCTCGATCACCTTGCAGATGGCTTCGATCGTCTCGGGGGAATCGAACTCTTCGAACATGTCTTCCACCCGTGGATGGGATGGGTCGAGGATTTCGACCTCGGATTTTAAATTATAGGTTATGCCAACTTTCATCGTACTCAAATCTCTGGTTCCGGTAATTGCGGAGCAGGATCTTGTTCTCTTCTTTATTATAAATCATATTTGGCGGCTGTAAAGGAATTTTACCTCCGCCCTGCACCGCATCCACCACGTAGGTCGGGACCGCCAGCCCCGACGTATGCCCGCGCATCTTTTCGATGATCTCGATACCTTTCGAGATCGATGTCCGGAAATGGGAAGTGCCACAGACCGGATCACAGTGATAAAGATAATACGGGCGCACGCCGATCTTGAGCAAGCCGTGGCACAATTTGGTCATGGCTTCCACATTGTCGTTCACGCCTTTAAGCAGGACCGACTGGTTGCTCACCGGGATCCCGCATTCCCCCACCCGCTGCACCGCATCCGCGGAATGAAGGGTGATTTCTTTAATATGATTGAATTGCGTGTTCATCCACAGCGGCCGGTATTTCTTTAAAACCTGGAGCAGCTCATAGCTTAAACGCCAGGGCGCGACCACCGGAGCGCGGGTGCCGATGCGGATGATCTCAACATGAGGAATGGCCCGGATCTTGCCGAGCACCTCATCCAGCAGTTCATTGGATAAAGTCAGCGGATCGCCCCCGGAGATGATCACGTCGCGGACCTGCGGATGTTCCTTTATATAATCGATCATTCGGTCAATTTCCAAAAGATTGTGTATATACCGCCCTTTTTGCCATAATCTTTTGCGCGTGCAGTGCCGACAGTTCATAAAGCAGGCATTAGTTAGGATCAGAAGGACACGGTCGGGATAACGGTGCACCAGTCCGGGGACCGGCGATCGCTCCTCCTCCGCCAGCGGGTCGTCGAAGAGCCCGACATTATCGATCAGTTCTTCGGGAGACGGGCAAAGCTGGCGCATGATCGGGTCGTCAAGAGAAGGCTCCGCCAGCGACAGGTAATAGGAAGTTGAAACAAAAGGATAGCGCTCCGTAACTTTCAGGAAGTCCTCGAAACTTATCAAACCTTCGACCCGGCCGTATTGATTAAAAACTTTATCTTCCAAGATCAGCGGGGGAGGTTCTTCTTCCTTACTCACAATTGGGCCACCTCATTTGGCAGGGCATTATGCACCCGAGCAGCAAAGTTGTCAACTAATATTTTTAGGGGTCAAAAATACACGCCAGTCGCCTTGAAAATACATCGAAAAAATGGTAAAATAGGACATGCCTTGGACAAAAGATAGCCTCAAAGAGCTAATCGAAGACAAGCTCAAAGATTACCTCTTCGTAGTAGCCTCAAACCGGGAACCCTACATCCATAAATACAGCGGGGACAAGATCACCTGTTTCCGCCCCGCCTCAGGTGTAGTTACCGCCCTCGATCCGGTGCTCCAGACCTGCAACGGCATCTGGGTCGCGCACGGCAGCGGCGACGCGGACAAAAAAGTCGTCGATTCAAAAAACCGGATCAAAGTCCCCTGCAACGTTAAGGACCCAAATTATACCCTTAAAAGGATCTGGATAAACAAGGCCGAAGAGTCCGGATACTACTACGGCGTTTCCAACGAAGCTCTCTGGCCGCTTTGCCACATCGTCTATACCAAACCCAAGTTCGACGAATCTGATTGGAAATACTACAAGATCGTGAACGAGCGCTTTGCGAACGCGATCCTGGAAGAGATCGATAACAAAGAAGCCTTTATTTTCCTGCAGGATTTCCATCTCACCCTCGTGCCCAAGATAATTAAAGAAGCCAATCCCAAAGCAAAAATAGCCCATTTCTGGCATATCCCCTGGCCTAACCCCGAGGTTTTCCGCATCTGCCCGTGGAAAAAAGAGATTTTAGAAGGCCTGCTCGGCGCCGATCTGCTGGGTTTTCACCTGCACTATCATGTAGATAATTTCCTTGAGACCATCAACCAGAATCTTGAAGCCAAGGTTGATAAAGTTGCTTCTTCCGTGGTCTACAAGGGAATCGAAACACTGGTCCGCCCCTACCCGATCAGCATTGATTCGGAAAATATAGCCTCCGAAGCCGCTTCAAAAGAGGTTGAAAAAGATATTACAAGAGTAAAGGATCAGCTTGGCATCACCAGCGAGCTGATCGGCATCGGCACCGACCGCGTTGATTATACCAAGGGGATCATTGAAAAATTCAACGCGATCGACCGCTTCCTCGAAAAATATCCCGAATACCAGGGGCGCTTTGTTTATATCCAGATCGGGTCCTTAAGCCGGATCCACCTGGACACCTATAAAAAACTCAACGACGAGATCAACAGCGTGGTCGAACGCATCAATTGGAAATATTCATCCGATAACTGGTCGCCGATCATATTTATCCGAAAATATTTCCCGCCCAAAGATCTCCTGGCGATCTACCGGATGGCCAACCTCTGCATCGTCTCTTCGCTACATGACGGCATGAACCTGGTCGCCAAGGAATTTATCTCCGCCGCGCCGAAAAACCGGGGGATGCTCCTTCTTTCCCAGTTTACCGGAGCCGTCCGGGAGCTAACCGACGCCGTCACCTTTAACCCCTATAATCCAGAGGAATTCTCCGACAAGATCAAAGAAGCGCTGGCCATGCCGGAGAAGGAGCGCAAAGAGCGCATGTCCCGGATGAGGAATCTGGTGATGGAGAATAACATTTTCCGCTGGTCGGCTAAGATCATCCAGGCGCTCCTCAGACTTTCCTGATGAAACACTTTTTATTCCTAGATTATGACGGGACCCTAACTCCGATCGTTAAAAGACCCGGGCTGGCCGTCTTATCCAAAACCCGCAGAAAAGCACTGGTCAAACTTTCTAAAAATCCCCGCGTCATCGTGGCGGTTATCAGCGGAAGGATGCTCTCTGACCTCAAAAAAAGAGTCGGACTTAAAGGCATTTATTACGCCGGCAATCATGGCTTTGAGATCGAAGGGCCCGGGGTCAAGCTTACGCACCCCAAAGCCCTGCGCGCCAAGCCGTTGCTCAGAAAGATAAAAGCCGCGCTGACAAAGCAATTCGGCAATATAAAAGGCGTGATCGTTGAAGACAAGATCCTGACCCTGAGCCTGCATTACCGATTGGTCTCGGCGAAAGATTTCAGGATCATCGAGCGGATATTCCCGAAGCTTGTCTCTCCCTACCGCAAGACCAAAAAGATCCGCATCACCCGCGGCAAAAAAGTGTTCGAGGTGCGGCCCAATATCGCCTGGGATAAAGGCAGGGCCGTCCTTTGGTTTCTCAAGAAAGTCGCCGGAAAATCCAAGGCTATCCCTGTGTACATTGGGGATGACGTGACCGATGAGGACGCCTTTAAAGCGCTCAGAAAAAAAGGCGTGACGATGCGCGTCGGCCGATCAAGCGGAAGCGCAGCCCAAAAATTCCTCAGAAATGTCCCTGCGGTATATAAGTTTATAGAATCACTGCATAAGATGTGTTAAAATAATCAGCGATGAGAACAATTATTGCCAATTTGGAAACGGCCCTGTTCGATTACCGCTATCTTATCGCTGCCGGAGCCTATCTCCTCTGGCTGGTATTAAGCTGGGGATTGATCAAATTATTCGAAGAATTCGCCCACCGTTTCATTAAAAAAGCTGATAAAGTTATCATAAAGGAAGCAAGGTTCCCGCTCTGGCTTATTTTGATCATCTTTGGTTTCTTCGTCGTGGCACAGACCGTCGGATTGCCTCCCAAAATTATTCCTTACATTAACCGCTTTACCCAACTTTCGGTCGTCTTTATGGTGGTCTACTTTTTCGTTCGCCTTTTCATCAATCTTATTGAAATGGCCAGCCGGCGCAATGTGGGATTAAAGAACGCGGCCCCGACCTTCTCCCGCATCATCAACGTTTTTATATGGGGCATTGGGATCATTATGCTGATGGATATCTTCGGCATATCAATCACTCCGCTGATGGCCTCTTTGGGGATCGCGGGTTTGGCCATCGGTCTGGCCATGCAGGACACCCTGAGCAATTTTTTCTCCGGCATTTATATCCTGGTGAACCAGCCGCTTCATGTGGGGGATTATGTTGAGCTGGAAAATAAACTAAAAGGGTACATTACCAGCATCGGTTGGAGAGAAGCCCGCCTGCAGACAATCCAAAATAACACCGTCGTGATCCCCAATACCAAGCTCTCCCAGTCTATCCTTGTCAATTACCATATGCCGCAGCCCGAGATGGCTTGCCTGGTGCAGGTGGGGGTCAGCTACGACAGTGACCTGGAAAAGGTGGAAAAAGTGACCGTTGACGTCGCGAAACAGGTGATGGAAAAAACACCGGGAGCGGTCAAGGATTTTAAACCTTTCATCCGCTATCATACTTTCGCCGATTTCAGCATTAATTTTACGGTCATCTTAAGGGTAGCTGCTTTTGTTGACAAATATCTGCTCACCCATGAATTTGTAAAAGCACTGCATAAACGCTATAAACAAGAAGGGATCGAGATACCCTTCCCCATCCGCACCGTGCATCTGAAAGGAAAAGCATGAACGTGATCGCCAACGAAGCATTCCGGTTCTATACTTCATCCCTGCTGGTCGAGATAACCGGCAAGAACGCCCATCACTTGAAAGAATTCGTCCGGATATTAAAAGAAATCGATGAATCTTCGATCTTTTATCATGTGCACAACGCCTTCCGCGAATACAGCTTTGCCCCCGGGAAATATAGCAACGATTTCGCGCGCTGGGTGGCCGAGGATGTCGAAGAAAGCGCCCTGGCCGAAAAGCTCTCTTCGATCTATGTCCGCGATTTTACGAATATCGAGGATATCCGCAAACGGCTGATCGAAATAGTCGAAAATCACCTGAACAGCGCCACCGAAATCCGCAAAGCGCCCGAAGGCAGAGAATTTCATTTTCTGCGCTCGATCGCCATTGTCTCCCCGACCGAGTACGAAGCAATGACGCTTTCTGAATTTGTCGTCGCCCTCAAACGGGTAGGCATGCGCTCGCTCTATTTCCATTTTTTCGAAGCTCACCTGCGCCTGGGAAGGAAAACCAACGATTTCTCCAATTGGCTGCGTTTCAGCCTGGACAACCCGCAAATGGCCGACGAGATCGAAGCCCTGGACCCATATTTTATGACCATGGACCAGCTCCGCGACCGGATCATCGACATCTGCCAGGGCTCGACCGAAAGCAAGCTCGTCAAGGTCGTGGTCAAAATACCTCAGGAAATAACGCACGATATCGCCACCTTCGGCAAAAGGATCTTCCGGTGGCTGTTCAGGTGGTTATATGACTAAAGAAAACATATTTAAATTAAAGGTCAGCCTGGCGGATTACGCCACCGTTATCCGTCCGCAAAATTTCGAGGAAATAATGATGCTCGGCCGGCAGCTCAGCGGGAAAACGGTTAAAATGGTGAATTCCACCTACGCGGGCGGCGGCGTAGCCGAGATGCTGCACCGCGTTGTCCCTCTTTTTAACGAGTTGGGCCTTAAAGTTAAATGGGAAATAATCAAAGGCAACAATGATTTCTTTAACGCCACCAAGGCATTTCATAATGCTCTGCACGGGAAAAAGGTGGAAATAACCGACCGGATGTTCCAGACCTTCGAAGAGATCACCATGGAGAACTGCCAGGCCCTGTCTTTTGATGAAGACATCATAGTGATCCATGATCCGCAGCCCGCCGGTTTGATCCGAATGAAAGATCGGTCCCCCGGAAAATGGGTGTGGCGCTGCCACATCGACACCGCCCACCCGGATATGCGGGTGTGGAATTTCCTGGAGAAGTATGTCAGCCAATATGACGCCTCAATCTTCTCGGCCCCGGGCTTCGCCAAAGAGCTCCCCATCCCCCAGTACCTGATCTATCCGGCGATCGATCCTTTTGCCGAAAAGAACCGGGAATTAACCACTTATGAGATCAACTCGGTAATGAGGAAACTCAGCATTCCCCAGGACAAGCCGATCGTCACCCAGGTCTCGCGTTTCGATTATTTAAAAGATCCGATCGGGGTGTTTGAGACCTATAAACTGGTAAAAAAACATTTCGATTGCCGCTTCATCTACGCTGGCGGATCCGCCAGCGACGACCCCGAGGGGAACCAGGTGCTCAATGAGCTTAAAGAAAGGGCGGACGGCGAAAAGGATTTTCATATCCTGCTCCTGCCGCCCTTCTCTGATTTTGAGATCAACGCCCTGCAGCGCGCTTCCACGATCGTCCTTCAAAAGTCTCTGCGCGAAGGATTCGGGCTGACCGTGACCGAAGCCCTCTGGAAAGGGAAGCCGGTGGTGGCGGGCGCAGTGGGCGGGATCCCTCTGCAAATAATCAATAACTTTACGGGCATCCTGATCCATTCGGTCGAAGGGGCCGCTTATCAAATCCAGTACTTGCTGAATAATCCCAAGGTCGCAAAAAGGCTCGGCGAATACGGCCGCGAGCATGTCCGGGAAAAATTCCTGCTGACGCGGAATCTGCGGAATTACCTGCTGCTTTTTATCGCGCTGGGATCGCCAGGCCAGAGCCTGATCGAGCTCCCCAAGTAAAAGAAGGAGGAATGAAATATGAAAAGGATAATCGGCACTGCGCTCGTTGTCTTACTTCTGCTCTTTGGCGGGTACATGTATGTAAAGATATTACTGGATGCCGGATCAGACATTAAAGGCGATCTTTCGGTAACTCCGATCACGGTGACCACTTCCACCCTCACCGCGGAAGACACCTTGACAGTGGACACGGTAACGACCTCGACGGTCCCGATAGCGGAGGAAATAGTGGAGGAAGAGGAAACCATTGTTGCTCCGGCAGCCCAGGGATTATCCGTGACCGGCGCCCTGGGCACTGGCGTTGAGAACCGCGCTCTTATTGGAGAAGCCTCCGAATTTAGTGCGGACGTAGGAAGGGTTTACTGTTTAATTACTGTGACTGGAGCCGAACAACCCACCGAAGTGACGCACGTTTGGTACTATAAAAATCAGGAAAAAGCCCGAACCGAACTGTCCATCAAATACAAAAAGCACCGCACCTGGAGCTACAAGACCATCCACCCGCAGCATATTGGGGATTGGAGAGTGGATGTGGTGGATACCGCTGGGAATGTTTTAACGTCCTTCCCGTTCGTGGTGCGGTAGTCATTCCGAATATTTCCGCTTAAACCTGAAATTTAGCGTCTCTCAAACCGATAAATACGCATGAGCACGTCTACTTTCTTAAGTTTGCGAAAAGTCATGCGTAATCCTCAAAGTAATGCCGGCCGCCATATCGTCCAATCCGGCATGTCCGACATTTACAAGGTGCACACCCGCGATGGGACAAGGGCGGTCAAAGTTGCCCGCGCAGATGTCCCCTTCGGCCAGGACTCATTGCTTGCAGAAGCTACGGTATTATTCACCCTAGGACCGCACCCGAACATCGTAAAACCTTATAAATTAGGAAAGATAGACGGCAGAATTTATCTGGAATTAGAATATTTGGAGCGCGGTCTCTTTTATGAAAACTTTGAATATTTGATCATCGAGGAAGAAGCAATTAATATCGTCAGGGGAATCTCCAACGCTCTTGCCCATATGCATGCACGCGGCTATCGTCACGGAGATATCAAGCCTGACAATATATGGCTGGGCGAAGCACCAAAACTCTTTGATTTCGGCAGCGTTGCCAAAATTGAAGGCCAGGAGAGCAATTATAGCTGTTTTACCCCCGCCTACCTCCTCATGCGGGGAGAGATCTTTTCCCTTTGGGCGGACGTCTTTGCCTTGGGATTAAGCATCCATGAAATGCTTACCGGCGAAGTTCCATTTGAGTTCATGCAAGAGTTCAATTGGCGCAATAAAAGCCCGGCAAATTATCAAGCAATGATGAAAAAGTGGGATAAAAATTACGCGGCACTCAAAGATCAAATTTGGTACGGAGATTATTCAATGAAGCTCAAAGCCCTCCTTTCAACTATGACTAATTATAGGAATAGCTTAGCTGCACATGATGCCGGACTAATCGTTAAGTTTATGGACCGACATTTTCCGGAGAAATAGAGAGCCAGGCCAAACAGTCAAAAGGCAAGCCTTCGTCATTGATCAAAACTTTTTCCGCGCTGGAAAACCTTAGCTCCATTTTGTGCTCTTTAAAAACTTTACTTAGCTCCGGATAGATCATCGCCTCATTGGCAATCCGGCGCACAAAATCATTTTCATGGCCGCTGACCGGTTTTCGCTTTTTCCTATCCCACAAAGGGGAGCTCCCCGCTGCCTGCGCCAAACGCTCCGAGATCTGCCGGTTATTTGGGCCAAAAGCGTATTCTAAGCGTCCAATAAAAAGGGTATGCAGCTCTGCCCTATCTTTATCGTTCAATACTCTGCCCAGGATCTTCGAGAGCAGTCTGGCCTGTTTTTGGAGCGACAGTTTGGAGTCCGAACGCAAACGCAGAATGCCCTTATTAAGATCCGTCTGATAGGTGATCAAGCTGATCTTATCCCCGTCCTCATCCGAAATATAATAAGTAGTTTCCTTATATTCATCGTGGGGTTTGACAATTACCTGCGACCAGCGCGTGGCAGTGTAGGAATAAGCAATGATCAGGATCACCAGGAACAGCAAAATGTATTTTAAGTATTTCATGGGGTAATTATAACAAAAAAAGAAGAAGAAGATTTATTGATTTTTAAAATGTTTTTTGTTTGAATGGATTGAATTTGGTAAAATAATTGAAAAAGTTGGAGAAGAAAAAGGACTCGCAGCACCTCGACTCGGGCTCGCCAAGCTCGCCCTCGCTCGGCATCGCTCGATCTGGTTCGACTTCCCCATTGATTACTCACTCTTTATTAAGAGGGACGAAGTGGTGAGCGAGGAGCAATATCCGACGTCTCGACTCACTCAGTTCGCTCGACATCCTTCGCCTCGGAAGATGGCACGAAGTCCTGAGCGAGGGAGCGCAGCGACCGAGTCGAAGGACTGGGGGAGAAGGATTCGAACCCTCACAAGCAGAGTCAGAGTCTGCTGTCCTACCATTAGACGATCCCCCATTACTCGCTACGCTCATAATAACCAAATCCCAATTTCCAATAACCAATGAAGGAATAATTATTTTAATAGGGCAGATTCCACCAGTGCGGTTGGAAAATCAGGATAAACAGTCCGTAAAGCACGATAAATGCCGCCAGCAATATAAAAACCAGAAACCCTCCCCTGACCGGCTCTTTCCATCGCTTGCTCATCCACCAAGCAAAAAGAAGCGCGATAATGCCCGCGATCGTGACCGCGGAGCCCTTAAAAACCGGGCTCATATTCGTAAATTCAATCATTTTGACGCCGAATTCCCGCATAACGATATAAGTTTATCAGGTTTGCGAACCATCTTCAATAGTTGTATAATCGAGCCATGCAAAAATGCGATTTTCTGATCGTCGGAGGCGGGATCGCCGGTTTATCCGCGGCGCTCGAATTCTCCCGACACGGCAAAGTGATCATCCTGACCAAGGGAAAGATCGGCGAAACTGCCACCGAAAAGGCCCAGGGCGGCATCGCCGCCGCGATCGACGAGATCCGCGATTCGACCGAATACCATTTCGAAGACACCATCGCCGCCGGGGCCGGGCTCTGCGATAAAAAAGCAGTCAAGATCCTGGTCACCGAAGGAGTCAACCGGGTAAAAGAGCTCATCGAAATGGGAGCGCGCTTCGACCGCGCCGAGACCGAAGCCGGCGGAGGATTTGCATTAGGGCTCGAAGGCGCCCACAAACGGCGGAGAATTCTTCACGCCGGAGACACTACCGGCGAAGAAATTCAGCGCACCCTCGGATCCAAGATCGTTTCCGAAAATCTGGCGGAGATCGAACAATATATGCTGGGCATCGACCTCATTATTGAGGGAGGAAAATGCCTGGGAATAAAAGCTCTGGACCTCAAGAAGAATCAGATAGAAATTTTCATTGCCAAAGCAACAATCATCACCACCGGCGGCCTGGGTCAAACCTATCTTTACACGACCAATCCCGAAGTCGCCACCGGCGACGGCATTGCCATGGCCTACCGCGCCGGGGCGGAAGTCACCGATATGGAATTCGTGCAGTTCCACCCCACCTCCCTGGTGCATTCGGAAGAGCTCAAAGATATTATCGCCCTGCCCCGCTTCCTGATCTCCGAAGCGGTGCGCGGCGAAGGCGCCACGCTCTTGAATACCAAAGGGGAAAGATTTATCAGCGAGCTTGAGTCGCGGGATATCGTCTCCCGCGCGATCTTTAATGAAATGCAAAAGACCGGGTCAGACCACGTCTTTCTGAATCTCACCAAGCTTGGCGCGGATAAGATTAAAAACCGGTTCCCGGTCATCTATAAAACCTGTCTGCAAAGAGGTCTGGATATCACCAAAGATAATATCCCGGTCGCGCCGGCCGCGCATTATTTTATGGGCGGGATCAAGACCGACATTGACGGCCGGACCAATGTTACAAACCTTTACGCCGCCGGGGAATGCGCGTCGCTGGGCGTCCACGGCGCCAACCGACTGGCTTCGAATTCTCTGCTCGACGGCCTGGTCTTCGGCCACCGTGCGGCTATCGCCGCCAAGAGCGAAAAAATATTGACCGAACCGGAAGATATCTCAACGGAAATCCCAAAATCTAAACTCAAGGGAAATGAGATCCAACGCTTGAAGCTGGCGGTCAAATCAACCATGTGGAAAGAAACCGGGATCATTAGATCCGCCGAACCCCTAAAAGACGCCTGGCAAAAAATTAGGGATGTTTTAAGGAAATTGGATTACAAACCGAACACTAAAGACGAGATCGAACTTAAAAATCTGGCCACGGTCGCGGAATTAATAACTAAAGCCGCCCTGGACAGAGAAGAATCCCGCGGCGCGCATTACCGGTCTGACTTCCCCAAAACCGACGATAAGAATTGGAAAAAACACCTGGTTTATAAATTTTCAATCTAAAATTTCCCCTCAAACAGATTGAAATTTTCCGCAAAAGCTGACGAAATTTACTTAGATAACCTTTATCCAATGGAAGGAGCTTAAAAATGGCAACAATTACGCAAGTTGAAATATCAAACGCGAAACCACCGCGGCCTCCAAAACAACAACGCTTAAAAGGCCCGCATATTTTAAAACTAAACACATTCCAGCTCAGAGGCAGATTAAAGCAATTAAATCATCGCAGCCTTTCCGCCCTTTTCTTCAATCTATCAAAACTTTCCGCCCGAGATGAAATATCGCGAATTGCCGAACGATTGGGGATTAAGGTCTTATACGTTGACGAAGAATGCTCAGCAAAAATAAAATCGCTCCCCAGGCCGCAATTAATTAAATTGGGCTCCTCTTCTTCCCCGAAAGATCTCGCCATTTTCCTTGCGGCCGATTTAAAAATGAAATTAGTCCTTCTTCCCGAATCCGAAACATTGGTCGCGCTGGCGGACCCAAGGAATTTAAACGTGTTTAAAAAATTGGCCATCATAAGCCTCGCCGAAAGGGAACAAATGGAGAAAGAACTGCAGACCCAGATATTATTTTACCTTCTGTCAAATCCCTATATTGGAGCATTCTAAATGCCCCGCGTCGGATCGCCGATAGATATAATATACAGAAAATTGCAGCCCAGATTGTTCCAAAAGGCCTGCCGACTTACCCGGGGGAACACGGCGGTGGCGGAAGATCTAACTCAGCAGGCCTTTATCAAATTTATGGACGCACAATCCCGCTTCGCGGCCGAATCTCCCGCCGCCCCATTTTTGTACGTCATTCTAAAAGATCAATTTTACAAGCTAATGAACAAAGCATCGACTCGAAGGGAAAAACCGCAGGACCCCGCTCTCCTGTCCGGAGATCAACATCCATTTGACAGCGACGGTCCGATACAACCCGGATTTAGTCCTTCAAATGTCCCGACTGGGCTGCCGGACGGAAGCAAAGTATTAGCTGCCCCGGACTTATCCGTCTATACCGAAGATCTGCCTCTTTTTAAACGCGCTCTGCACTCGCGGGATCAACAACTTTTGCATCTGTTCATGTCCGGATACCGCCAACAGGAAGTCGCCGATTTCTTTGGCGTGTCTAGACAAAGGATCGGAAAGCTGACAAAGAAACTACACCGCAATTTAGCAGAACTGCAAGAAATCGCCGCTCATTCCCAAGAAGCCCGGACGCCCAAGATCCTAAAAATAAGGCAAAAAAAACAGGCGTCCGCCGCCAGAGAGCTGCGGAGATTTTTAAAGAATATTAGAGAATGCGATGCATCCCGGCCGGTGACCGTATCCGATTTAGAAGCAGAGCTAAATTTCCCGAGAACAACATTGATCAGATGGCAAAGAGAACTGCCAAAAGTGGACCAACTCGTAACAGAAATCCTCGGGACTCCGGAGGAAAGACAAGCAAGATATTATGAACGGCTGCAGCAGCAAGCTGCGGTGCGCCGCCGAGAACACCTGCCAAAACTTGAAGCAGCTGCCAAAGAATATAAAAGATCACATCCGCAAGGGACATTTATTTCTCCAATCGTCATAGCAGCAGCTACCGGGATTC
>Ga0209536_100004085_pt1 | contig 23188 bp, 18 predicted proteins | sample DeeMarSeWOR28_12_FD_187461 | JGI IMG/M metagenome (GOLD analysis project Ga0209536, IMG submission 187461) | Marine sediment microbial communities from White Oak River estuary, North Carolina - WOR-2-8_12 (SPAdes) (version 2) | ecosystem: Environmental > Aquatic > Marine > Intertidal zone >... | reverse complement strand
ACATTCCTCCGCATCATCTTTTCCCGATTCCTGCCCGCACAGATCCAGACCTTTCTTCTCTCTGATTGCTGCCAGAACTCTTTCAGGCGTAATCGGCAAATCTTTAATACGCACGCCAACGGCATCGTAAATCGCATTGGCGATTGCTGGTGCCGTCGGTACACAGCCCGGCTCACCGATGCCTTTGGCACCGAAAGGCCCGTCTTCATCGTAGGTCTCAAGAACCGGTGCCTCAATCGGCACGACATCTTTGGCGGTCAGAATCTTGTAATCCCTGAAATTAGGGTTCATATTTTGCCCTTTTTCACAGAGGATCTGCTCGGTCAGTGCATACCCCACACCCATCATGACACCGCCGTACACCTGGCCTTCCAGAAGCATTGGATTGATCGCTTTGCCGATATCATGCGCGGCAACATATTTAAGAATTTTTATCTTTCCGGTTTCTTCGTCTATTTTTACCCTGACCCCATGCGTACCGAAGGTATAGGTCATGGAGGTGTTGCCGCGGAAATCTTTTCCAACATTTTCGTTATCCGGGTCGTAAAAATATTCGGCCATCAGCATTTGTCCACCGTGGCTGAAATGCGCTTTTCTCAAAAGCTTCCCAATTTCCATCTTCTTTTCCGGATCATCCTTATGAATGAGATGGCGGTTTTGTAAGCGTATTTTTTCCAGAGGCGCTTCGAGTTGTTTGGCGCCCAGCTCAAGAATACGAGCCTTGATCTTGCGAGCTGCGCCAAGCGCCGAATTGCCGGCCACAAAAGTTGTCCGGCTCGCATGCGCGCCGACATCCCATGGACAAACATCCGTGTCGCTGTGAATAACATGAATATCTTCGATTTCCAGACCGAGCTCTTCGGCCACGATCTGGGCGATAACCGTGTCAGATCCCTGTCCCATATCCGTGGCGCCGGTAAAAACATCGACCTTGGCAAAGTCATCCATTTTAATCATGGTCCCACAGCCATCTGATTTATAAACCCGGGCGCCACCCCCAACATGAATGAGGGATGCCATGCCGACCCCCTCGCCTGCTTTTTTGGGATGACCCCATTCGAGCTGGTTCTTCACCGTATGCATGCATTCTTCCAAACCGCATGTGGTGATACGCAGCCCCTGGGTGGACACATCTCCGGGCTGGTTGGCGTTTATGCGCCGAAACTCCGCAGGGTCAATACCGGCAGCTTCAGCCAGCATGTCCATCGAGCTTTCGACCACAAAGGTTGCCTGGGGGTTACCGTAGCCGCGCATCGCCTGGGCATAGGTATTATTGGTGTAGACACATTTAGCTTCATAGCGAACATTTGGCATCCGATACAGGGTTGTCATGACCATCATCATGACATGAGGCGTGGTGGCGCCCCAGGATGTGTGGGCACCATTGTCTAAAATCATGGACACATCCCGGAATAGTAACTTCCCGTTTTTGTCGCACCCCTGTGAGACATAAGCGATTGTCGGCTGCCGGGTGGAGGTCGCAACAAATTCCTCAGTACGATCAAATTCAACTTTCACCGGTCGGCGAGTGTAAAATGCCAGTAAAATGGCAATATATTCATAGGCATAGGTGTCCAGTTTGCTGCCGAAGCCGCCGCCGATGCAAGGTTTGATCACCCTGACCCTGCGATCTCTTAAACCCATCGCTTTGAGGACATCGAGAAAATCCTTCTGCGCCAGTGACGGGATCTGGGTGTTGGAATGAATGGTCAGATTATTGGCGGGATCAAACTCGGCAATGGCTCCGCTGGTGCCCAGGCAGCAGTGCGTTACCCAAGTGGTGCTGAACCGATCTTCAACCACGTAAGCGGCTTCTTTTTTAGCTGCATCTACGTCTCCATAATGCAGCTTCCATGGCATTTTCAGCAGATTGGTCTTGTGAGCTTCATGAACCAGAGGCGCGCCCTCCTTCATGGCTTCCTCAGGGTCAAAAACGGCCGGCAGGGCTTCATAGGTTACCTCGATATGTTTTAATGCCTCCTGAGCGATTTCAGGTGTAGTGGCTGCCACAGCCGCCACCTCATCGCGAAAAGAGCACACCTTTTCCTTCTTTAACGGACGATTGTCCTTATAGACGCCCATCCGGATATCGGGAATATCTTCGCCGGTCAACACAGCCAGGACACCGGGTATCTCCCTGGCTCTGGATGTATCAATTTTTACGATTTTCGCATGAGCATACTTGCTGTAAAGAATCTTACCATACAACATCCCCGGGACTTTAAGATCTTGAATATATTTAACCCGCCCGGTGGCCTTATCCACCGCATCCAGCTTGGGAACTCTTTTTCCGACTGAACACAAGTTTTGCATCAATTATCTCCTTGAAATATTTAATTATTAAAAGGTGTTTTATTCTCCTCGATCCCTTTCGTCTGTTTTAAAGGCAACGACTTGAGGTTCATCTTCGCCGAATCCGCTCACGGCCTTAATCGAGTCGATGATCTGGACATATCCGGTACAGCGGCATAGGTTGCCGGCGATCGCCTCCTTGATCTCTTCCTCAGGTGCGTTGGGTGTTTTGTCCAACAGGGCCTTGGCAGACATGATCATACCCGGCGAGCAGAATCCGCATTGAATCCCTCCATTTTCAACGAAAGATTTCTGAATGGGGTGCAACGTTCCATCTGCAGCAGCCAATCCCTCGATGGTGGTTAACGTTTTGCCGTCGATTTCTGCTGCCAGGTAAAGACATGAATTGACGGCTTCACCGTCCACGATAACCGTACAGGCCCCGCATTCTCCACTACCGCAACCCTCTTTGGTACCGGTATAACCCAATTCTTCTCGAATCAAATGCAACAGCGTCCAATGGTCCGCGATCATCATTTTCACCTGATTTCCGTTAAACACAAACGATATTTCTCTTGCCATAAAATCCTCCGGATTTTATTTAAAAAAAATGTTAAATATTATGAGGTGCCCGGCTTGCGTTTTTGCAGCACTATCGTAGTGCGGGCCACCGCGCCCGCTTGATTCAGGTCGGCTCGGTGTCCAACTCTACTTAGTCCTCAGACCTTATTTAGGCCTCTCTTTGGCACGCTCCAGAGCCTTTAAACCCATGCGCTTGACAAGCACGCCGACCATTTCTCTCCGGTACCAGGCAACGCCCCGAATGCTGTCTCTAACTTTGGACTCCTGTCCCGCAATCCTTCCGGCTTCGCCCAGATTCTCTTCATTTACGATTTTGCCCTGGAGGTGTTTCTCTGCTTCTAAAGCCCTAAACGGCGTTGGTGCCGCAACGCCCAAACAAATCCGTGCTTTCGCACAGGTGGCCATGTCTTCCTCGAGGCTCAACAAAACCCCGACTCCCAGCATCGGCAGTTCCATCGCTTCTCTTCGACCATGCTTGGTATAGGCACTACCGGTGTGTGGTGCTAAAGATGGGATCACGATTTCGGTCAGTATTTCTCCACCGGCGAGATCGCATTGTCCCGGTCCCAGAAAAAACCGTCTCAGATCAATCGAACGCTGGCCTTTTGTGCCGTAAATATTCGCCTTTGCGTCCAGTGCAATTAGCGGGATCGCACCGTCGGCCGAGGGAACGGCATTCACCAGATTTCCGCCGATGGTGGCCACATTGCGGATCTGCACGGATCCGATATTTTTAACGGCATCATGTAAAATCGGATAATGATGTTGCACCAGCGGTGATTGCTCTATGGAACGATGGGTGCAAAACGCACCAATATAAAGTTCCCCGGTTTCATGATTCAAAAAGGGGCGATCCTGACCGATAATATGTTTCAATGAAACGAGATAGTCCGGAGTGATTTTGCCCTCTTTGATTTTGACCAATACATCGGTTCCGCCTGCCACGTATCTGGCCCGCTCTCCATGAGATTCCAGTAATGAAATTGCCTCGTCTAATGTCTTTGGAATGAGATAGGTGAACTGTCTCATAAAAACCTCTTAAATAACGGTATATTGAGTTAGTAACTTAAAGTAAATTATTAATTTTTATGGTTCAACTTTTTGATTGATTGTTCCATCCATCTATCCAATTTTCAGTACCAATCCGCCGCCGGTATCTCCGGCTGCACAACCGCCCCAAAGCAAATAGCCGCCACCGGCCATCGCCACGGCCTCAATTCCTTCGATGATGCTGCGCCCGGCGGTAGGTGCCTGAGGATGCCCATAGATCATCGAACAGCCATAGTTGTTGATCTGGTCGACATCCACATTTAATTTTTGTGCCAGGTAGATGTCATTGACGGCAAAAGGGTTGTGGGTCTTGATGGTTTTGACATCATCCACGCTGATACCGGCTTTATCGAGCGCCATTTGCGCTGCCGGATAGACGGCTGCAGCCATATAACCCTTTTTGGCACGTGCATAACCATAGGAGATCAGCTGAATTTCAATATTCGGATCGGCACTCAGTTCTTTGGCTTTTTCACGGGTCGTGACGGTCACACCGCAGTTTCCGTCAGCCGGATGGGTCTGAGCGCCAAAAGTATGCACACCATCCGGTATGACCGGTTTGAGCCCGGCCAGTCCTTCGGCGGTGCTTTCTGTTACCCCTTCGTCCGCTTCTACCAGAATGGTCTTTTTTCTGGAAACCGCGACCTCGACGGGAAACATGTAGCGTTTCTGAAAGGCGCGGTCGTCCGCCAGGGCGTCCTGATACTGCTGGTAGCGCCTCAACGTCAGGGCATCGCATTGCTCCCGTGTAATCCCGGCTTCTTTCGCCACATTTTCCGCTGTCTGGATCATGGCGCCACCAGCCCAGGGATCCTTGGCGAAATTATCCATCACCCAATCTTCGGATATGACCTGGCCGCCGGGTCCCTGGGGGTTTGGCCAGATGGCATGCGGGCCGTTGGAAGTGCGATCCGTCATCAGGCAGAAACAATTCTCATGGGTCCCGGTCTCAACTCCGATAGCTGCCTGCCAGATACCCGTAGTTGAGGTTGTGCAGGCCTGACTGAGAAGTACGCCTGGAATATCCGGGCACCCCATCAACGCTGCAGCATAAGGACTGCCGTAAAAACCATGGATTTGATGAATCGTAATTCCGAATACGAGATAGTCGATTATTTTCGGGTCCCAATTTTTATGGGCCAGCCATCGTTTGGCGGTGGCGGCGCCTAACGTAATGGCGTTTTCGTTGGCCAGACTCCCCTGCCAGCGGGAAAACGGCGAGCTATAATATCCTCCATACGGAATAAACGCTTTTTGCAGCATCTCAGTATCCTCCTAAGTGCATATTCAGCAAAGCTGAATTTGCCGTTAATAGTTATTTGTTATTCGTTATTCTTGAAGATAAACGCTTTTTTGATTCCGCTAAGACTACTCGTGACGATTGTCGAAAAACCGTTTCGACTTCCTTTCCGATCTCGGCAGTGAACCGTAGTCCAACACTTCCACCTCAGCACTGACCATTATCTTGTTTTTTATTTCTTTAGCGATTATTTGAGCGAGCTCGGGCCTGCGGGATTGATCAAGGCCTTCTTCACATTCCACCCGGATGGACATATGGTCTTTGCCGTCTTCTTTTCTGTCCAGGTGGACCTGATATTCGCAACTGGCGTCGGCAATGGTCGAAAGCACCTGGTCAATCTGGCCGGGATAAATGTTAACGGCTCTGAATATGATCATATCGTCCGACCGCCCCAATATCCGGTCGTGCATCGGCAGAATATTCCCGCACGAACACGGTTGATCGATCAGACGTGTCAGATCCCGGGTTCGGTAACGAATTAAAGGCGCCGCCTCCTTGCACAGTGTGGTGAGCACCATTTCGCCGGTTTCGCCGATCGGCACTGGTTCTAATGTTGCCGGATCGACAATTTCGATGATGTAGTAATCCGCCCAGTAGTGAATACCTTCATGTTTGTAACAGTCCAGTCCGGTGCCGGGTCCGTAAAGTTCCGTCATGCCGGGAATATCAAACATGTCTGCCAGACCCAGCAGATCTTTTATATGCTTGCGCATGGCGTCACTGCTGCGCTCGGATCCGAATATCATTTTTTTAAGGGCAATTTTATCCTTCAAGCCTCTTCGTTTGATTTCTTCTGCCATCAGCAGGCCCATGGAGGCCGTGCAACACATCGCCGTGGATTGTAAATCCACCAGAAACTGACACTGCATGTCCACATTACCGGGACCGACCGGAATTGCCATGGCACCGAACTTTTCACATCCAAGTTGAAACCCCACCCCGGCCGTCCAGACGCCGTACCCGACAGCGATTTGCACCCGGTCTTCCGGGGTCAGGCCGGCCAGTTCATAGCATCGGGCAAAAAAATGCGTCCAATCGTCGATATCCTTCTGGGTGTATGCCAAAATTTTGCGTTTGCCGGTGGTACCGGATGACGCATGTATTCTAACAACCTGCGATTCGGGCACTGAAAGCAGCGGAAACGGATACCCATCGCGCAGATCATCTGCTGTGGTAAATGGTAAGATTTGAATGTCATCCAAAGACTGTATGCCATCAGGGTCGACTCCAGCTTCGTCGAGTTTTTTGCGATAAACGTCAGAGCCCTGATAAGCATGGGCAACCGTCCACTGAAGACCTTTTAACCGATGCGCATTCAGATCCTCGATATTCGTAAATGAGGGCATAAAGGTTTTGGGCATGGTTTATCTCCATCACCAAAATATATTTTCCCGTAAGGGCGGGAAAAACCCGGTCCCTACAAGTTTTTTAATCGTTGTGTTTTCGTTGTTCCCTTATCTTCTGCGTTTCCTTCAAATCCGCTTTCAGTGTTTTCGGATCAATAGCCACCCCGTAAGCGTTCCGCGCCTGATCGATGCTTATATATTCGTTGAGAACATCCTGTTCAACTGCCAACGGGTTTCTCTTTAGCGGGTCACCGTACCCGCCTCCACCGGCGCTGTGAAATTGGATAACATCACCGGATTCACATATCGTCAAACCGCTGGGGTCCCCTGACTGATTGTTAACGATGAATTGTGCTTTGTTCGCTTCACACCCGTTAAACAAACCCTGGGGTGGGTAGCGAAACCTTCCCGCCTGAATCGCTATGGAGGTCGGCGGTTCAGGCGCAAATTCATCATCCGGTACCCGGATCACAAATTTTCTTCCCAACCCACCGCGCATCTTTCCGGGTCCACCGGAATCGCGCATCAGACTGCGCTCTTCCACAATGAGCGGGGTGTCGCTTTCAAAGATTTCCACAGGGGTATTCGCGCCGTTCGCGGGAAAAATGGCGCAATGATGGCCATCCATTTTACTGCTGGCGCCCATTCCGCCACCGCGAATGATCATGGTCAGCCAGGGTTTGCCGTTATGTCGCTTGCCGTAAAAAATGTTGGTCTGTGCCGGTGTGCCGCCGCTTTCGGCAATGATGTTGTCCGGTGTTGCGTTCGCTAATGCTTTGAACACCATCTCGGTCATAAAATGGCCGATCTGCATACGCGCAGCCACAGCAGCCGGAAACTTGCAATTGACAACACTGCCCTCCGGCGCGGTCATCTTTATGGGGCGGATAGCGCCCTCGTTTATGGGAATTTCCGGATCGAATGCACTTTTAACCGCCATAAAAACATAAGCATAGGTAAAATTATAGACAACATTGCCGCCCCAATCGACTTGAGGAGATGTTCCGTCAAAGTCGATATGAATATCACTACCCTTGACCTGTGCGTTTAATTCGATCGTGATGTCCTTACGTTTACCCGCCCCTTCAATAATGCCCTGGTAAGGGTAAACCCCATCAGGGATTTTTGCGATGGCGGCCCGCATGCTGGCTTCGGTTCTGCCAATAATTTCATCTGCCAGATCATCCAGTGTATCCAGGCCCTCATCAGCTAACATTTCGATGATCTTTTGCGAGCACACGTGGTTGGCGGCCACCTGGGAGCGGATATCCCCGGTGACTTCTTCGGGAGTCCTCACATTCCAACGGATCATATTCAGTACCGATTCATTTAAGACACCGCCATCATACAGTTTTATCGGCGGTATAAACAACCCTTCCTCATAGACCTGACGGTTATCGGAAGCCACTCTGCCGCCGATATCCGAGTGGTGGAAAACACAGGCGGTAAATGCCACCGGTTTTTCCTGATAAAATATCGGGCTTAACACGCAGACATCATTTAGATGACCGGCCAGCAACCAGGGATCGTTCACAATATACACATCCCCCGGTCGATAATCTTCCAGAGGAATCGATTTAATGATTGTTTTGACCCCCAAGGCCATCGCACCGGCCTGGCCCGGTGTGCAAAAAGTGCCCTGAACCAGTTCCTGCCCCCGGCTGTCGGTAAACATACAGGTATAGTCGTGGGCATCTCGCAAAAGGCTCGAAAAGGCGGTTCGGGCAACAGAAGCATCGGCCTCATCCACGATCGAAATCAACCGGCGCCATAAAATTTCGAGCGTGATCGGATCAAATTTGGATTTTGGATTGCGGATTGCGGATTGCGGATTTGATTTTTTCTCAGTCTTATTATTCCGGCTTCCGCGTTTATCTTTCATTTCTCAGTCCTCTTCAAAATCTTTATTCACCCGCACCCGAACTGCCCCATCAAGGGGGAGGCGCTTTATCTTCCCTCCCCTAGCGGGAGGGATTTAGGGAGGGGGATGATTGTCTTCTGCTCTATACCTGCCACTTTCTGAACTCTGATTTCTGTTATCTGTCTTCTGGCATTAACTCTATCCAGACGAACCCGTACTCATCAACAGATGCTTTGGCATCTTCACCTACGATAATCGTTGACTCCTTTTCTTCGATGATCGCCGGCCCGTTCAGCGATGCGCCGGCAAACAGTTTGAAACGATCAAATACCTGATAAGGCATGTATTCCTTTTTAATTAGAGAAAACGCCTGTCGTTCGCCTTTTAGGCAATCTTCGATTGACTTACCCGTATTTTTCAATGGCGGAATACGAAAAGGCCGCTCCGGCAGGCTTGCGCGCACTTTAAACGTCACAAATTCAACCGGTGTTTCAGAATAGGTTCGACCGTACAGCTTTTGATAAACTGCATCAAAAAGAGCCCTGATTTCCGCTTTTTTCCATTGATCAAAGGGTTTGTTGTCAATGCTGAGGTCCGTTTCAGCGCCCTGCCCCACGAATCGCATCATCAGAGTTCGTTCAAATATTATTTTTTGATCCTTTTCCGCTTCTTGCAGGATTGCAGCGCCTTCTTTTTCGAGCGCTTTAAACAGCTGCTCTATTTGCTTAAAATCAGCATCATCCAGTGCTTCACGATGACTGCGGGTCAGATCAAAGGCTACCGGTGCCGTAAAAAACCCAAGCGCAGATCCGACTCCCGCAAGGGGCGGGACCATCACGCGCGGTGCGCCAATTTTTTTGGCCAGGCCATAGGCGTGAACCGGCCCGGCGCCGCCAAACGCAGATATCGTGACGATATTCGGATTACCGCCCTTTTCGGCGATGTGGGTTTTGGCCGCCGCCGCCATGGTTTCGTTAATCAGGTCGTGAATACCGAAGGCGGCTTCCATCACCTGAGTTCCCAGGGGTTTGGCAACTTTTTCTTCAATGGCTTTTTCCGCAGCCGATTTGTCCAGCGGCATGGTTCCGCCCAGAAAATAATTCGGGTCCAGGTATCCCAGCACCAGATCCGCATCCGTCACGGTCGGGTTTTTACCGCCGCGATTGTAGCAGGCTGGTCCGGGATCGGCGCCCGCACTTTCCGGGCCGACTTGCAAAAGCCCCATTTTGCTCATACGGGCAATGCTACCGCCGCCGGCTCCGATTTCCATCAAATCCACCACCGGAACCTGTATGGGAAGACCGCTGCCTTTCTTAAACCGCTGAACGCGACCCACTTCAAAAGTGGATACCAGCCCGGCATGACCTTTTTGAATAAGGCAGGATTTGGCGGTTGTGCCGCCCATATCAAAGCAAAACATATCCTTAATCTGAAACATTTTGCCATAATGCTGCGAAGCGATGACGGCTGCGGTCGGCCCGGATTCAATGATTCTAACCGGATATTCGCGGGCGGTTTCCACGGAGGTAATACCGCCGCTGGAGAGCATGATGAAAAGCTTCCCCTGGAAGCCAAGGGTTTCTAATCTTGCGGATAGCTTGGTCAGGTATTTCGCTGTAATCGGCTTGACATAGGCATTGGTGGCGGTGGTGCAGGTTCGTTCGTATTCACGGATCTGGGGTAATACCTCATAAGAGGTCGATAAAGATAGATCAGGCGCATTTTGGGTTACAATTTCCTTAATCTGGACTTCGTGGGTTGCATTCTCATAGGAATTAATCAGGCATACGGCCAGAGATTCGATCCCCGAATCACAAAGCCCGGCAAGCACCCGGTTAACCTCTTCGGTATTTAATTTCACAATAACACGGCCGTCGGCAGTAATCCGCTCGGTGACTTCTTTGCGCAGTGACCGCGGTACGAGCGGCTCCGGATATTCGGCAAATATGTCATAGGCGTCATATCGCATCTCGCGCCCCAGCTCTAAAACATCCCGAAACCCACGGGTGGTGATCAGCGCTGTCTTCGCGCCCTTTCTTTCAATAATGGCGTTGATCACCAGGGTCGTACCGTGAATGATTTCATCAATTTTAGGCATAAACCCCGGAACCCGTTCCAGCAAACCGCGGATACCTTCTTCCACCGCGTCAGAAGGGTCCGCCGGTGTCGTCAAGCATTTGTTAATTTGAAACTCACCGGTTTCATCATCAACCAGAACAAAGTCCGTAAAGGTGCCGCCGATGTCACATCCCAAACGATATTGCGGATTGCGGATTGCGGATTGTGGATTTTTTTCTTCTATTTTTTGTTTCTCCGCACTCAATTCCCATCCTCCTTAATTCAAACTGCTCCGTTCTTCAATTTCTCATTTTCTTTCCAATCCGAAATCCAAAATCCGAAATCTAAAATCAGAAGATGCTCGGTTCCTGCCATTCACCGAAAACATCTCGAAATACGCCGGCCATTTCTCCCACGGTTGCATAGGCCCGGCAACAGTCGACCAGAAGCGGCATCACATTTGTGCCATCCCGTGCAGCCTTTTTCAATTCTTTCAGCAGACGATTGATCTCGCGGTTGTCGCGGGTCCTGCGGAGCTCCTTGAGCCCGGCATTCTGCTTTTCGACCCATTGTTCATTGTATTCATGAAGTTCCACATCGGTTTGCGTTTCGGTGCCTTCGGTGTATTTGTTGACACCGACTTTAATGTACTCACCTTTTTGAAGACCGCTTTCATATTGGTATGCCTGCTGCGCAACTTTTCGCTGGATAAAGCCGCTGGCGACCGCTTGAACCATACCACCGACCTTCTGAATCTGTTTCATTTCATCCAGGATCTTTTCTTCCATCTGTTTGGTCAGGGTTTCAATGAAATACGAACCCGCCAGCGGATCAACCGTATCGCGCAGCCCGACCTCGTCCATGATGATTTCAAGGGTCCGCAAAGATAACAGCGCGGCTCTCGGGGTGGGAATCGTATAAGCTTCGTCAAAGGAACACAGGGCCGTTGTTTGGGCGCCGCTGAGTGCAGCACCCAGGGCATAAAAGGCCCCGCGCATAATATTGTTTTCCGGCTGATCTTTGGTCAGGCCGCTGCCGCCGCCGCCGAAAAGCCCTCTAAGAAATAACTTTTTCTTTTCCAGAACGCCATATTCTTCCTTCAGCATCTTTGCCCACAGCTTGCGGGCCGCCCGGAATTTAGCGATCTGTTCCCACAGATTGCCAAAAACATTCAGGTTAAAGGAAAACCGCCCCACGAAATCTTCGACCGCCAGCCCCCTGGACTTCACGTCTTCGATGTAAGCCCTGGCAATTTCAAAAGCGCAGGCGATTTCCTGCACCGGGTTGGCCCCGGATTCGCGGATATGATAGCCGCAGATACTGACCGGATTGCAGCGCGGCAGCTCCCTGACCGAATATTCAATGCTGTCTCCCACAAGGCGCACGGCGTGTTCAACCGGAAATATCCAGGCGCCGCGGCCGATCATTTCTTTGAGGATATCGTTTTGCGGGGTGGCGCTGATTTTTTCTTTGGGGTAGCCGAATTTTTCTGCTGTGGCCTGATACATGGCCAGCATAATTGAGGCGACCGCATTGATGGTTAGCCCCGATCCGATGCGATCCAGTGGTATGCCGTCAAAAGCGATTTCAAAATCACGCAGCGAATCGATGGCCATGCCTACCCGACCGACCTCTCCCAGGGCCATGGGATCATCCGAGTCGTATCCCATCTGTGTCGGCAAATCAAAAGCGACATTCAAACCGGTTTGCCCGTGTGAAATCATGAGCTTAAAGCGCTCATTGGTCTCCTGCGGGGTACCAAAACCGGTGTACTGCCGCGTGGTCCAGGCCCGGGAACGGTAGCCCTGGGGGTGCAAGCTGCGGGTGAAAGGATATTCTCCGGGATCCCCCAGATCATTTTCATACTCAAAACCCGCTTCGGCGAGATCCTGGGGGGTGTAAACCGGTTTGATCTTGATGCCCGACTGGTAAATGACTTCTTTAATGGCATCTTTTTCGTCTTTAATATATTTTGCGACTCCCATGTTCTCTCCTAAAAAAGTGCCTAAAGTTGTGGTGTCGCTATGCTCCATCTTTTTTTAAAATGGACAGAATTCCTCAATTTTAGGCATTTTAGATCATTTTTAATTTTAGCTCATTTGTTTTTGAGCGCCTTTTATAACTAATTAATTATTTGACTAATACCGGCCACGATCTCATCAAAGGACGTACCTCCCGGAAAAACACCGGCAATGCCCTGTTCACTCAGTTTGGGTATATCCTGTTTGGGAATGACGCCTCCGACGACCACCGGAATTTCCTGAAGTCCTTCATTTTTCATCAATTCTAATAGCTTCTGGCAAATGGGGATGTGGGCGCCGGACATAATGCTTAAGCCGACCACGTCCACCGCTTCCTGTACGGCGGTCCTGACAATTTGCTCAACGGTCTGGTGCAGTCCGGTATAAATCACCTCCATACCGGCATCTCTCAGCGCCAGAGCGGTTACCTTGGCGCCGCGATCATGTCCATCCAGACCGGGTTTGCCGATCAGTATTTTTATTTTCTTAGTGGTCATATTAAATTCCCTTGATGTTTCTCCCGTTAATCCAGCCGTTGCCGGTCATATTCCTTTAATACCATTTCCTGCCCTCTTAAGATATGATCCCGAACCAGGCGCTCCGCGCCTTCAGCATCCCGCTTGCGAATGTGTTGCAACATCTTTTTGTGATCCAGGTTGCTGGTCGATGCAAATTTTTTTTCTTTCAGGATCATCTGTCGGTAGCGGTAAATTTGATCGCGCAACCCATTAATCATGTTGATCAGTTTGGGGCTTTTGCTCAGGCTATACAGCAGGTCATGAAATTCCGTATTGATGGCCGGCAGTAAATTCATTTTTTTATGATCCAGCGCATTTTGAAATTCATCGATTTTGTTTTCCAAATCCGCCAGTTCTTTCTCATCATGCTTGACAGCCGCCAGCCGCGCGGCATAGCCTTCCAGCACACTGCGAATACCGAAGGTCTCTTCGATATCATCGCGTTCAAAACCCAGAACCGTAAATCCCCCCCGGGGTTGACGCTCGATGAGCCCTTCACGCTCAAGCTTGTGAATCGCCTCCCGCACCGGAGTTCGGCTGATTCCCAGGGTTTCGGCAATATGGCTTTCAACCAGCCATTCCCCCGGGGAAATTTTTCCCCTGACAATCGAATGCTTCAGGCTTTCAAAAACATGCTCGCCCAGAGATTTACGCTCCTGAAACGCCTGCAGCGGCCCAAGATCCAAATCATTTAACGCTGCCCTTTTTCTCATGGTGTTACCTTAAGCACTGGAGTTATGGAGTATAGGAGAGTTGGCGTGTTGCAAAAATCCATCTTTGAACCATCACTCCAGTACTCCTGAACTCCAGCACTCCGTAATTAATTTAATTAAAACCGTTCGTTAAATTAGTCTTCGCTTTGCTTACAGATCCTAATTTTACTACCTGTAATCATATAACACCCTTTTCTTTCAAGCGGTTAAGATCATCCTCAGAATATCCCAATTTTTTGCCGAATATTTCGCCATTTTGTTCACCGAATCGTGGGGGAAACGAAAGCCGGCGATTGGATTGTTCTAAAAACGATGTCATATTCGGCGGAGGCGCCAGGGTTATGCGGGTGCCTGTAGCAGGATCCTGGGCATGCAGCAGTCGCCGTTCGACCAGCGGATCTTTGATCACCTCATCAACGCGTTTGATTTTACTGATCGGAACGGTGATGGCGGTAAACAATTCAATCAGATCTTCAGATGTGTGATGGCGGGTAATCGCATTAATCGCCTCATTTAAATTTTTCACGTCCTTTATGCGGCCCTCATTTCTTTCATAGGCCGGCTGATCGAGACTTTTAAAAATTTCCTGCGATACCATTGTTTTCCATTGACGATCGTTGCCTACCGCCAGGTAGACAAACCCGTTTTGGGTCTGATAAACCGAGACCGGCGCAAAGAATTCATGCGTGTTTCCCCTGCGGCTGATACTTTTTCCAAAACTGCCGGTCAAGGTGATCGGCACGGTAAGCCAAGATACCGATGATTCAAACATGGCCATATTGATGCAACTGCCCTTACCGGTGACCTGGCGTTTGTAAAGCGCTTTCATCACCCGCCCATAAGCATGCTCACTGGTGCCCATATCCGGCAAGGGTATGCCCACAACCTGAGGGTCACCTTCGGCTTCACCGGTCAATTCCATTAAACCCGATCGGGCCTGCAATATTGGATCGTAAGCGGCTTCATTGCTGTCCGGGCCAAACCCGGTTACCCCCAGCCAGATGATATCCGGTTTGAGAGACTTTAAACTGTCGTAATCAATTCCCAGCTTCTGATAATTTTTAGGAAGCTGATTGGTCGCAAAAATGTCTACATCGAGTTCTTTAATCAAAGAGCGAAAAATTTTCTGTCCCTCATCCGCTGCCAAATTCAGCGTCAACGCTTTCTTGCCGGCGTTGATGCACAAGAAGTATGAATTCATCCGTTTTTCATTGAGAACATTTTCGCCTATAAAGCGATTTGGATCTCCGTAAACCGGATGTTCCAAGCGAATGACATTCATACCATCCTGCGCCAGGCGGTAGGTTAAATACGGCAGCACCGTTGCCTGCTCCAGGGCAACCACCGTAAGGTCGTTGAAAAAATTCATCGTACGCTCCATTGGCATTTAAGTTGGGGGTCAAAGGTTGTGAGGCTGTTAGTTCCAGAGCCGCCGATTCAATAAGGTGTGGATTCAACAGGTTTTTGTATACGGTATACAATGTACAAATGTCAAGAATTGTTTTGTGCGCAGCGTTGATTTTCTTAGTTCTCCGTGAATGCAACCCGCGGTTTTTCTTGCTTTCGATTTGGCAGAATCTTAAGATCATTTTCGAATAGCGAAAATCGGGCTTCAGCGAGCCGAATAAAAGTCGAAAGGGGGGGTGTGTTTAAGCGGCAAAATTTACGCCAATCAACCTTTGTTTGCCGGGAAAAAGTTTGAATTCTGTTCTTCTTTACGTTAGTTTATTTTGCTAATATTCGGCCTATTGAACAGGATAAAATCATATCAATGAAATATGTCGTAATCAGGCGCTTTAAAATGAAAGTTTATCTCCCTGTTATTGCATTCCTCTGCCTTCTGGTAGCAGGCCCGGGCATTCGTTCCGATATCTACGCCGATGAGATCAGACCGGGAGATAAAATAACCATTGTTACACCCGGAGTTGAAGCCCGATTATGCCCGCTTCCCGCCTGCGGACCGGACCAGCACATTACCCGGATACCGGAAGGAACTGTTCTAACAGTTGAAAACACTAAAGATTTTGTGATCGGCACATTCGAGGTAAAATGGTTTGAGGTTGTTTATGAGGAGAATCGAGGCTGGATCAGTATTTATGATACCAACATGGCTAAAAAATAAAGGATACCCGGTAGATGATAGAGAAAATGGACAAATTGCTTCAAGTTGCCGACAGCATCGGACAGGAGGTGAATGTCGCTGTTGAGCGCTGGCGGAATTTGCCGGAACAAACGTTAAGATTCCGCCCTTCAGAAGATGCCTGGTCGATCAAGGAGATCGTCGGCCATTTGATTGATTCAGCCGCTAACAACCATCAGCGGTTTATCCGGCTCCAGCTCGTGGAGCAGCTCCGCTTCCCCGACTATGGGCAAGACAACATCCACTGGGTCAGAATCCAGAATTACCAGGATCGAATATGGGAGGAATTACTGGGCCTGTGGCGCTTTTACAATGTTCAACTGGCTTACGTCATCCGCACGGTGGATCCGGCCTGCCTCAATCACGTATGGCAGATAGATGCGGAAAACAGGGTTACTTTTTTTGACTTGATGACCGATTACTTGAGACATATAGAAGCTCATCTGGACCAAATTACCGATACATTAGAGGCATTTAGCGAGCGCTAACACAAGGGTTGCAATTATCCAATTAAGGAAAAATCGAAAGATGACCGGCAACATCATCCGTATCAGAGAAGCAAATTCGGATTTGTCGAAGGTGAGACCAAAGAATTCAGTCATTTACCGTTAAAGGTCACCTTCATGACATGTGAACGTTAAAGAAATTTTTATCAAAAAAAGGGGAAAAAATGAAACTTCTCGCAATTGGAGGCAACGGTACAATTGGAAAAAAAGTGGTTGCTCATTTCTCAAAGGCACATGAAATTATTATTGCCGGAAGAACTTCGGGTGATGTCACCGTAGACATTGCGGATTCTGGGTCCATTAAGGCGATGTTTGAATCCGTTGGAATAATGGATGCCATTCTATGTATTGCAGGAGAGGCTAAATGGGCACCATTTGATTCTTTGACAGAGGATGACTATTATATCGGGTTAAGGAGCAAGTTAATGGGGCAGGTAAATCTTGTAAGAATCGGGCAAGACTATCTGAATACTGGTGGGTCATTTACACTGACGACCGGGATATTGGCAGATTATCCTGTGGTAATGACGACAAGCGCTGCAATGGTAAATGGCGGAATTCACAGTTTTGTCAAAGCAGCAGCTTTAGAATTAAAAAATGAACTTCGAATCAATGTGGTTTCATCTGGATTAGTTGAAGATGCAGTCGAAAAATATGAGGCCTATTTCCCTGGCCATAATCCAATTCCGATGAAAAAAGTGATAAATGGATATGTAAAAAGTGTTGAAGGCAAAGGTACCGGAGAGATAATTAGAATGTATGACAATTGTTAAATACGATTAAACCAGTTCTGTTTTCATGCGCTTGATCAGCTTTGCAATCATTTCTTCAACATAGGGGCTAATATTTTTAAATTCGACCCCGATTCCACTGCGAGAAACTTGAACAATTTCGCCTTTTACCTTAAGCGGTTTGCCAAAACCTTTCATTGAAAACGACATGATGAGTTCTTCGCCGACAAATAAAGGCCTTTGGGTTTCGATAAACACGCCTCTCTGACTGATATTTTTTATAGTATTTGTATAAACGCGGTCATAGGTCGCATAACTGACCGGAATAGAGCATTTTTTTCTGATAAAGGCGCGTCTTTCCTTTACCAGCAATTCCTCGGCATGTTGCAGAAGCGCCAATTGTTTTTCTTCCGGTAAATTTAAAATAATCTGAAATAATTTCGGAATAACAACGTTGTATTTTTTTAATGCAGGCTCCTGAACCTTCATACAGGTTTTCGTCCTTTGTAAAAAATTAACTAGATTTCAGCAGATTATTCCATAAACAAACGGATTCTGAAATTTATATCGGATAATTTATCGCTTTACTTTAGTTTTCTTTAGGCTGGGAATCGTTAAATTTAAGAGGCAGGTTAAAATCGAGCTCCTGAATTTCGATCTAAATTTTTTTATTTATTTTAGGAATGTTAGATTGTATTATTGAAATAATTACTTTAATTTAAAAATTCGGGTTTTAATTTTATGGCCCACAAAAAAGAGGAGGCGCCATTTAATTTTGATAGCCCTTGAAATGGCCCTCCCCTATTGTGTCCGTTTAAATTATAAAATAAGCTGTCCTCAAGATGCTTTTTGTGCACTGGCAGCACACTCATTTTTACCCAGATCCATTATCTCCTGTTCTGCCGCGTCAACTTCCAATAAACCTGCATTGACTTTGCGAACTTCTGCGTACACTTCCGGCTGAGGGCGCATATGGTCTTTAATAAATTCGATAAACTCCGTTTCGCTTGGTATGCCGTAAATATCGGAATTTTTATTTTTTATATTCCCCAGTGTATCCGAAAATATCCGCGAAGAATTGGCTTCACGCCAATCCATATAATGACCGGGTAAAATGATCAGTTCGTCTTGCAGTTCCGCAATTTTAGTCTTTAGGGTATGATACAGCAATTTTGACCATTCCTCGGCCTTACCACCGAGATCAGGACGACCGATCGATAAAATAAAGACCGTATCACCGGTAATCAGGTATTTATTATCAATCAGGTATGAAGTGCTACCCGGCGTGTGCCCCGGCATGTGAAGGGCTTTAATTCCCGGGCCGCCCTTGGAAAAGGTGTAAACCTGATTATCGACAATCTTCTGGTATTTGAAAGTCGCTTCTTTAAAATCGTTTTCATGCCCTAATATATGCGCACCACAGTCGGCAGCGATTTGTTGGCTGCCGGAGATATAATCAGCCTGCAGGTGAGTTTCGCAGGACCTAACAATCCTGGCACCGTTATTTTCAGCAAAGCTTTTATAAAAATCTATGTTGCGGGATGGATCGAACAAAACCATTTCATCATTGGCTATCAGTCCGTAACTGCAAGAAGCCTTTCCCGGACGGATGAACTGATAGAGTTTGTAACCATCATCCGATGCCACCAGCTTTGGCGCCAGCATATTGCCCCAGGTTTTAATTCCGCCTTCAAGGTAGCGGACATCTTTAAAGCCATGATTTACCAGAATTTCTCCCACATATTTGGCCGAGCCTTCCTTGGCACAGACAATCCGGACTTTTTCAGCCGCAGGCACCCTGGCCACACTTTCTTCCTCGTGTTCCACAAATTCCACATAGGGGACATTGACCATATTGATAAGAAAGGGGCCTTCGACTTTAAATCGGTCAAACTCCTCATTCACGCGAACGTCCAGCAATAAAAATTCTTCTCCCTCCCGGGTCACCCATTCAAAAAGATCTTCGGCTTTGTAAGGTGTTGGCTCCATGTATTCCTCCTCTTCACCCGAATTGAGCGATAAGCGCTAAATTCGGAGTTATTGGTTATTGGTTAATCATAATTATCATTTGATGGCAACCGCATTTTATATTCCAATAATGGGTGAGACATACGATTAGATATCATTCATTTTAAAAGAATAACAAATAACGAATAACCGATAACGCCCAGTTGGGTTTTCGCTCAATTGGGGTAGTATTATTTTTTTTTCATTTTAGAGCCGCAAAATTTAAATGCGTTACAAATAACTTTAGAATCTTTGCGACTTTGCGTGAGGACCTGTGTTCCAGGGCTATTTCCCCTTAAACCGCGGTTTCCGCTTATCTAAAAATGCGGCCTGCCCTTCCTTCATATCTTCGCTAAACAGAGCTGCTTTAAAAATGGCTTGTGCTTCTTTGGTTTGGGTTTCATCCAAACGGTTGGATTGCATTAACAGAGTGATGACTTTTTTGGTGCCTTTTAGCGCCAGGGGTGCGTTCCCGGCGATTTCTTCAGCCATGCCATAAGTAAATTTTTCCAACTCACCACCGGATACCAGATAGTCGACCAGCCCCAGTTCTTTGATCCGCCGGCCGCTGTAAGTGCGACCGGTGAAAAACATTTCTTTGGTGCTTTGCAACCCAATGTTCTGAATAAACCGCTGCAATCCAGTCCATGGATAAACCATGCCCAGTTTGACCGGCGGCACCCCCATGCGAATATCTTCGACACCAATGCGAATGTCACAGCACATGGCCAGTTCACATCCCAGTCCAAATGCAAAGCCGTTCAGCATGGCAATCACCGGATATGGAAAGCGAATCAGACATTGAAAGAGCGACTCAACCTGATCCAGTGATTTCAATCTTTGATCTGCATCCCCTTTGGATTGTGTGGGTAACGACCCAATATCAAATCCCGAACAAAAGGCCTTATCTCCTGACCCGCGCAGAATGATGGCCCGGATATTATCGTCTTCAGCCAGTTCTTCCAAAGTCGATCTGAGGCGTTCGATCAATTCAAGGGAAAGAGAATTTTTCTTTTCCGGCCGGTTAAGCGTCAGCGTACAAATATTATTTTTTGTCTGTACCAATAGCAGTTGATTATTCAAAGATGGCCTCCCGGGTAAAAAGGTGGAGGTTTCGCCCCAATTGGTATGGTGGGATTGTGGTTTCGTTTCCAAATCTCATAATTTATTCATTTCAATTTTTCAACGTATCCGCAAGGAATTCCGTAAATCGCTTCCAGGATTTTTTATCCGCAGCTTCTTGATAGCGTTCACCACCAAAAACGGTAAACGCATGTTGGGCTCCACCATAGGTGATCATTTCGTGGTCAACGCCAGCTGATTCCAGTTCTTTGGCCAGATCAGCGAACTGGTCTATTGTAATGGCTGTATCCGCTGAACCGTGCATAATCAAAATTTCCCCCCGGGTATTGCTGTAATTTTGTCCTTGCGGTGTCTTTAGACCGCCATGAAAGGTGGCAAAGCCTTTCAGGTCTGCTCCGGATCGGGCCAATTCAAGCACGGCTGCGCCACCGAAACAATAGCCGAAAGCAACGGCATTCTCGATATTGGCGCCCTTGCTTTTGGCTGTATCCAGGGCCGCTTTCATCAAAGCCCTCATTTTTTCTCTGTCTTTATAGAGTTCGCCCGTATGCTGGCGTTTGTCTTTCACTTCGGTGGGTCGCACGCCGGCACCAAACAAATCCAAAGCAAAAACAGCATAACCCAAATCAGCAAGCATATGGGTTCGTTTGATTTCATAATCTGTCAAACCATCCCAGTCATGAATCAGCAGCACGAAGGGCGCCCGATCAGAAGGGCTGATGTAATAGCCCTCATAAGATTGTCCGTTGACCTGATATGTCACTGAAGCGCCTGTACCACCAAAGGCAACCGTTGAAACCGATAAAAGCAAAAACACACATAGAAAATATCGCATGATAAAGCACCCCTTTCCAATTTATCTTGTCATCGTTTCGATCAATATTGATAATGCTCCCCTTTACTCACTGTCACATCGGGAACACGGCTTTCAGGAAACATGGCTAAATGACATCCCAAGGTAATACACCATGTAGATTAAGTCGAGCCGACAGCGTTTGAAGTTTAACAAAAATATGTAAATCAGAAGCACAAGTTAATGGGCGGAGGATATCAGAGCAGCAAATCTTGTATTTTGCATGCCAATGCAAAATTGTTGATATCATTGACCAGGATGATTTTTGCAGCTAAATTTCGCATTTCAGAAGCAAACACCCACCTTCGAGCGGCAGTTTTGGCAATTTTGCAGTTATGAAAGGGTTACCGCAAGATTTTTAGTGAATGAATAAGTATGGCGTTGTTGGAGATGCATCAGGATTTAAAACGGATTGAAAGGGTGGGGTACATCGCTGGGAGTTTGCTCGGCACGAAAATGGGGGTGCCGACTATTTTACTTCAGAATGTCTGACACCAACCGCATAATAGCTTAGATTATCTTTGGATAACTCATGGCACCATTTGACTTCGCCAATAGAAACGGTTCGCAAATACTCTTCTTCGGTTAACCTCATATTTTTTCTAAAAAGAGTTTCCAACCGGATAAAAATAGTCGCCTTCGGTCCGATCTTATAAGCGGTTTCAAAATAAAAGCCGTTTCTGCTGAAATTTAAAATTTTCGCATCAAAGCACCTGTCCTGGTTAAAATAGGACCATTTGATTGGGGCTTCACAATGATAGCGTTCATACATCCTTTTTTCTGCATGTTCCGCCAATGCTTTATTTGCTGTCACTTTTGTCACCCTCCCTTAAAGTGTAAAATCAGAGAATTTTTGGTAAATAAGAAAACAGCATCACACATTTAACTGATGAAGCAGAACCCCTGATGCGAGCATCTTGATGTAAAAAATTATATCAAATTTGGCAGATAAGTCAAAATTATGTGTGGCATTGTCTGCCCGGTTCGGGAATGTTGAAGCATTTTTAAGGTCCAATAGACTGATCTCAGGAATAAATGCTTAGGCGGTATGTTTAATCAACACGCTCATAAAAAAGACCGAGCAAGATGGTGAAATGGGATACCCTAAAAAGAGAGATCGACGTGGTTAATCAGCAAGTTAGGCTTGACCGCTCAACGTGTATACAGTATACAGAAGGCAAGCAAGGCCGGTAAATCCTAAAAATCACAAAAAGTTTAAATTATGCCCTTCTGAATCTCTGAATTCTCCTTTATCACTAATAATTCATAAAGGATAAGCGACCATGACGAAATCCAAAACACATCGGAGTGAGTTGGAAAGGTTGGCGGCGCTCGAGCAACAGGCCGAAATCGGCGGCGGTCAAAAGGCCGTTGACCGTCAGCACGAAAGGGGCAAACTGACCGCCCGAGAACGTCTGAACCTGCTTTTCGATCCAGGCAGTTTTGTGGAAGTCAACAAATTAGCCGAAAGCCAGTCCGTTGATTTTGGAATGCAGCAAAAGAAGGTGCCCGGCGATGGTGTCGTTACCGGTTATGGCGCCATAGAGGGCCGTCTGGTGTTTGCTTATGCCCAGGACGTTACGGTCCTCGGCGGGTCCGTCGGCACGATTCACGGGCAAAAAATCTGCCGCATCATGGATGAGGCCATTAAAGTTAAGGCGCCCCTGGTGGCGTTAAATGACTCCGGAGGCGGCCGGCTGCACGAAGGCTTTTTCGCATCCAGAGGCGTTGCCGGCATGTTTTATCGCAATACGGCTGCTTCTGGCCTGATTCCTCAGATTACCGGTATGATGGGATCCAGCGCGGGAGTAGCCGTTTACTCGCCGGCCTTGACCGATTTTATTATCATGGTAAAAGGCAAAAGCCACATGGTGATCACCGGGCCCGGCATCATCAAATCAGTGACCGGCGAAGATATCACTCTGGAAGAACTCGGCGGTGCCAAAGTCCACAGCGAGATCACCGGAACCGCCCATTTTGTTGCAGACAGTGATGAAGAGTGTTTGGGACTCATAAAAAAACTGCTCAGTTATCTGCCATCGAATAACAGTGAGAATCCGCCGGTTGTGAATACCGGTGATGATCCTGAACGCATTGACAAAAAGCTTAAGGAAATCGTCCCGGCAG
>Ga0209536_100004084_pt1 | contig 23188 bp, 21 predicted proteins | sample DeeMarSeWOR28_12_FD_187461 | JGI IMG/M metagenome (GOLD analysis project Ga0209536, IMG submission 187461) | Marine sediment microbial communities from White Oak River estuary, North Carolina - WOR-2-8_12 (SPAdes) (version 2) | ecosystem: Environmental > Aquatic > Marine > Intertidal zone >... | reverse complement strand
GATCACGGCCTCCTACCCCACCACGATGGGCACCACCGTCGTAAACCTCGCGGCGGCGGTCGCCGGGGAGCACGAGGAGTGGTCCCATCTCTACCCGACCTTCGGGAAGATCGCCGAGGAGGAGGGGTTCAAGGATGCTGCGACCGCCTTCTTCAAGATAGCGGACGTGGAGGTGGAGCACGAGAAGCGGTACCAGACGCTTCTCACCCGCATGAACAACGGGACCGTGTTCAAGCGGGACCAGAAGATCCGGTGGAAATGCCTCAAGTGCGGGCGCATCCACGAGGCCGCCCTGGCGCCGAAACTGTGCCCCACGTGCCTCCATCCCCAGGCCTGGTACGTCCCCGCGGAGGAAAACTACTAAGTCGCGACATATCTGCGGCAGGACAGGGGGAAGGGTCTCTTCCCCCTCTCTTTCCGCCTCCCGGCCGTTCCCCGCCCGGCCCGATCCTCAGGACGAAGCGTTCCTTTCCGGGGGTGGCAATGATGAAATCCGTATCCGGCCTTCTCGACTTTCTCCGGACCGGCATCTGGGTTCTCCCGACAAATGGCCTCTCCCGGCCAAAGGCATTTTTCGTGCGGGCCCTCAAGATGCTCCTTCTGGCAATCCGCGGATTCCGAGAAGACCAGTGCGCCGTGAAGGCTTCGGCGCTTACCTTCTATTCGCTGCTTTCGGTGGTTCCGATCATCGCGATGGTCTTCGGGATCGCCAAGGGGTTCGGCTTCGACAAGCGGCTCCAGAGCCAACTCCTGGAGAAATTTTCCGGATACGAGGATGTGCTGCTGAAAGTATTCGAGTTTTCCAACTCCCTTCTGCAGAAGACCAAAGGGGGGATCATCGCGGGGATCGGTGTTGCCCTTCTGTTCTGGTCCGTCATCAATGTCATGGGACAGATCGAACAATCGTTCAACGACATCTGGAAGGTCGAAAAGGGGCGCACGATTGCCCGAAAATGCAGCGATTACCTCTCGGCCATGCTGATCTGTCCGGTCATCTTCATCATGGCCAGCAGCCTCACGGTCGCGATGGCCAGCCAGGTGGAGAAAATCGCGGCAGGCGTCTCCCGATTCGGTGTGCCTCCGGCTCCGATCCTCCTGTCGCTGGATCTGATTCCCCTGGTCCTGATCTGGGGCCTTTTCGCCTTCCTCCTCATCTACATGCCGAACACGAAAGTCCGCTGGGCGGCAGGAATCATCGCCGCCGTGGTGGCCGGAACCGCTTATCAGACGACCCAGTGGGTCTACGTCTCCTTTCAGGTAGGCGTCTCGAGAAACAACGCGATCTACGGGTCCTTTGCCGCGCTCCCCCTGTTCCTGATCTGGCTTCAGCTCAGCTGGCTGATCGTCCTTCTGGGAGCGGAGCTGTGCTTCGCGATCCAGAACGTGGACACGGACGGGTTTCCCGCCGACTCGATGAAGGTGAGTCCGCACGACCGAAAGTTGGTCGCCTTGCTGGTCGCCCGTCTGGTGGTCCGGAATTTCTCCGAAGGGAGGAAACCGTTCACCGCTTCCGGGATCGCACGGGAGCTGGGGATGCCCTTAGGGCACATACGCCGAATCCTGTCGGACCTGTCGGGGAGTGGGCTCTTTGCGGCCACGGAGAGGGAAGAATACGAGGAGCCCTCCTACCTGCCCGCGCGTGACATCCACAAGATCACAGTGAAAACCGTTATCGACGCCTTCGAGCGGAGCGGATCCGCGGATCTGGCATTTTCCCCTACGGAGGATTTCGAGGCGGTCTCGAAGACCCTCGATTCCTTCGGCCGGGCGATCGAACAGTGCTCCGCGAACCGGCTCGTGATCGATCTGTAGACGAATCGCGCAAGGAGATTGTGTACGGGCGGCATGCGCACACCGAACCGGTGGATACGGAAATCGCTTGTTCTGCTTTGCCTGGCATGCGTCTTCCCTCCGGGCGGCAATGCGGAGTCCCAGGGGAAGACGGGTGGGGATCGTCCCCAACTGCTGCTAATCGCCGATTTCAATCGGGGAGCGCAAAATCACGTCGGAGGGTTCCACAACGCCTCCGATCGCGCCCCGTCTTCGGTCGCGATGAGAAGATCGTCCGACTCCTTCCGGGGGGGCGGGGGACGAAGCCTGCGAATCACCGCAAACCGGAAACCGGACGGTTTCGCCGCGGCCTGGATCTCCTTTTTCGACATTCGCCAGCCAGAAAGGAAATACCTCGACGCCCGGGCATATTCCCACCTCACCTTCTGGGTCAGAGGAAAGCAGGGGGGCGAGACGTTCCGCATCAAGCTTGCGGATGCCGCCTGGGCCGCCCGGGAAGACGGTTTTCTCATCGGACCTGTCACCCGGTTTCTCCCGAAGGGGGTCACCAAAGAGTGGCGGGAAGTGTCGATTCCGTTGCGGGGACTCACCACCCTCGACCGGAGCGCGCTGGCGTTCCTGACCATCGATTTCCACTCCCCCGGGGAAACCACGATCTTTCTCGACGACATCAGCTTCAAAGGGAACCCGAATATTCCTACCCCCCGGGCCCTGGCGGCTGCGACGTCCAACGCAATCCACAGGGATCTTCCGCGGGCCATGTGGGATTGGGAACCCCTTCCTCTCCTCCTGGATCCCGCCAGGCGCAAGGAGTTCCTCGATTTCTGCAGACGGCAGAAGATCGGGAGAGTTTGGCTGCAGCTTCCCTGGAGACCCACGGAGACCACGATGACGACAGGGAACGGCATTCCTCCCCAGGGAGACGATTTCCGCATCGAGATCCTGCATCCGGAGAGTCTCCGCTCCTTTCTCGCGGCGGCCCATGGCGAGGGAATCATCGTGGAGGCGCTGGACGGCGCCCCGGAATATGCGGTGAAGAAAAATCACCACGTACCCCTGGCCATCGTCGACGCGGTGATCGCCTTCAACGAGGAGTCGGAATCCGCGGAACGGTTCGACGGCATTCACTTCGACAACGAGCCTTACCTCCTGGTGGGATGGCATTTCCCCGATCTGCGGGAACGAATCCTCGAGGAGTTCCTCGAACTGAACCTCGAATGCCAGCGACGGATCCGATCACAGAGCGCCATGGTCTTCGGAATCGACATCCCGTTCTGGTGGCAATCCATCGACCCGCGGACCGGCATGACGGCAGCTGCGGCAACTCTCAACGGGGTTCGGAAAGCGGCGAGTTTCCACTGCATCGACAATCTCGATTCCGTCGGGATCATGAATTATCGCAGCACGGCGGACGGAGCGGATGGAATGCTGGCGCACGGACTCGAGATCCTGGAATATGCGGAGAGAGCACACGGGGCCAGGGTCTATCTGGGAGTGGAAACGATCACCGAACCGCCCGCGGACGTCCGGTTTGCCGTGGGGCTCCCGAGAGACGACGTCGAGAAGATCCTGAAGACCAGGGAAAAAGAGATCATCTTTCTCAGCCGGATCAACGGCTTCCGCGTACACGTCCTGGATGATGGCGCCAATATGCATTTCGGGATCGGGATGCCGTCCCGTCCTTCCTCCGAACAGGAGAGGGCTGCACGCGACACTCTTGTGCATATTGCGAAAGTGCTGGGCGTCTCGCACCGAATACGCGGAAAAAGCCGCGTGGAGGAAGCGCGCCGGGCGGCGCTGGCCAGGCTGGCCCGGGATCCCGAGTGGAGAGATCCGAAGCCGTACAATATTGTCGACCCGTCAGGAAAAAACAAATACGCCGGATTTCAGGCAACGATCCTTTTCCTGCCGAAAATCACATTCGGATACAAATCGATCGGGGAAATGGAGGTCGAGCTTGCGCTCGCGGAGGAGGAGTTCCGCGAGTACGGGCAATATTCCGGAATCGCTATCCACCACTACGAAAGCTATCGAAGGATGATCGTTCTGGATAGACCGTAATTTCTCACGCTCCAGTCCTTCCTTTTACCGGCAACCCCTTCTTCCCCCCTCGAATCGGCTCACCGGCCAGACGGAGACCGGTGTGCCGAATTCCCGGGGCTCCATGAACCCTCCCTAAAATAATTGAAGATAAGATTAAGACTAATAATATAGCTATATTGTTAATAAATATTATTAATATAAATTTTAAGTTTGCTATTGACACACTATAAGTTTTGTAATAACGACTTAATATAAAGTTATTTATATAATTTGCCGTTAAAGATAAGGAAAGAATACCGTTCGGACTTCGGGAAGGAGGGGAAGATGAAACCGAAGATGAAACCGTTGATGAGGTGGTTGTTGCTCCTGCAGGAGGTGAACAGAAGGCAGCCCGGCCAGGGACCGATCACCGAAAAGAGGATGAGGTCTTTGGCCATCCAATGTACGACGCCGCCGATAGGGCCAAGGAAGCCTCCCGGCCACGGCCTGATCAAGGAAAACGGGAAGCCTGCCTGGGAGGATATCTCCCGGGAGGAGATCCATGAATTCCGCAGGTTCGTCTACGAGAAACTCCGCAGCAGGGAACAAAGGTAGAAAACGGGGGAACGTTCGCAGTGAAGACGATCGACGGGATCAGGCTCTACGAGGTGGAGGACCTTGTAAAGATGCTGAAGCTATCCCGAATCACCGTGCAGGCATATCTCCGCACGGGAAGGATGAAAGGGGTAAAGATCGGGAAACGATGGCACGTGACGGACAAGAACCTGAAAAATTTCCTTTCGGGGGATACAGGGAGAGAATCCGGATAACCGATCCTGCTATCCGGCTCCCGGCCGGATTCCCGATTGTGCGGAAAAAGAGGGCTATCCCTCCCCCCCCTCTGCGAGCATGGCTTCGATGGTCCGAAGCGCGGACAGGGAGCCGTCGGGAATTGAAAGGTGCGGGGCGTCGATCCACGGCTCCTGCGGGTTGATCCGGACGACGGTTGTCCCTCCCCGGCGTCCGAGACGTTCACTGAGGCTCCGGATGGTCGGAATGGCGGTACCGGCTCCCATTTCGACGACCACCATATCCCTCCCCTCCTGCTCTTCCAGAAAGACCCCGAACCGGCTTTCCTGGCAGTCGGTGCGGAAGCTCAGCCATGAAAAATCGCCGAACATGAGAATGTTCGGCCTGGCCACTCCTCCACAATGAGGGCAACGGGGAACCCGTTTGGCAAGCATCGTTGCTTGATCGACCGGAATCTCCTCCCGGTTCGGCCAGATCGCCTCCGAGCAGGGGGAAAGACACTGCAGGTGATGAATGGAGCCGTGGACTTCCAGCACCTTCTCTTCCTCGAATCCCGCCTTCTGGAACTGGCCGTCCACGTTGGAGGTGACGACGAAATGGGCAAGACCGAACCGGTGGATCCACTGCCGAAGGATCCGGAAACCGTCGTGGGGCACCGTCGCGCGGTAGAGGTTGGTCCGGTGACCGTAAAACCCCCAGCCGAATGCCGGGTCGCGCTGAAAATGGGCCGGATTGGCCGCCCCAACGAAGGATATCCCCAGCCGCTCGTACATCGGATATGCCTTCCAGAAGCCCCGCTCCCCGCGAAAGTCCGGCAACCCGGAGTCCACCCCCATTCCGGCCCCGGAGGTGACGACCAGCACCCCGGCCTTCCCGATCGCATCCGCCGCCTTCCGACAGACATCGGCGCATTGCATGCCGTTTCCCCCTTCCCCTGTCACGTCCCGCCCGCTGCTTCCCTCCTCCATTTCCGAGTATGATCTGTACCCCCCGTTCGGTCCAGTACTCCGTACGCGGACTGCCGATCGGACATTCTTTTTGAATCTTTCCGCCGTTCCCGGCAATCTCACTGAATATATTCCAAAAAGGAGAAATACCGCATGAAAAGAACAACGATGGTCGCACTGGCAATGTTTGCCGTACTTGGTCTCGCAACTGCCGGGTGGACCGGCCAGATGGCAGGAACGTCGAGTAAAATGGGAGAGATACCTTCCGGGGAAGAGGTCTCGCTGGTAGAGTCGACGGCCACGGTCGAGTCCCTCGATTACAAGACCCGGATGGCTACTCTGAAAGCGGAAAACGGGAACACGCTCACGTTCCGGGTGAGCGACGAAGTGAAGAACCTCGAGAAGGTGAACGTGGGCGACAAGGTGAAATTCCAGTATTACGAGTCGGTTGCGTGGGAGGTGAAGAAGGCGGGAGAGGCGACTCCCAGCATGACCAGGTCTGAAGGGGTAAAACGTTCGGGCGCCGAACATCTGCCGGCAAAACTGGAGGCGACGCAGACCACGGTAACCACGACGATCGAGGCCATCGACAAGAAGAACCAGACCGTGACGCTTAAGGGTCCGGAGGGAAACTCCGTCGTGGTCAAGGCCAGGCATCCCGAAAATCTGGAAAAGGTGAAGACGGGCGACAAGGTAGTGATCACCTACACGGAAGCCCTCGCGGTTTCCGTCGAGAAGGTGGCTGCAAAATAGAGTCGGAAGGAACCAGGTTGACTCCCGCCCGGCGGACCGGGCGGTGTAGCGTTCCATGGGGGTACGGATGACGGGTCCGTACCCCCTTTTTCGTATGCCCCTTGAGTAATTCCGGGTTTCCCGGTATTATTGCCATGGGATCGCCGTAGATATCTGTACGGAAAATAACGAAGAACGGACTTCTTTACCCTGAGGCCCACCGCCCCCCGGATCGTGCGGATTTCCCGATGGAACTGATTCATTTCCATAGATTTCCCGCCCTCTCCGAGACGAGGAAGAACGGTCTGTTATCTTTCGCCCGAAAGAACATCTCCCCGCATATCAAAGGGATCGAAGCGGAATACTGCTTCAACATCGAGACCTCGGCGCCCTTGCACGATGCGGAACTCGACACGCTTCGGTGGCTTCTGGCCGAAACGTTCGAGCCGGACCGGTTTTCTTCCGAAAGTTTCCTCGTCCCGGGCCGGATCCTCGAAGTGGGCCCGCGAATGAATTTCACGACGGCATGGTCGACCAATGCCGTCTCCGTCTGCCGGGCGTGCGGCCTGGATAAAATCCGGAGAATCGAGCGTTCGAGGAGATTCCATCTGCTTTCGGATGCGGAGATCGGCAGAGAACAGTGGAACCGGTTCCTGTCCGCAGTCCACGACCGGATGACCGAATGCCCCTACCCCGAACGCCTTTCGACGTTCGAGACGGGAATCCGCCCCGAGCCGTTCCGTACCGTACCCTTGATCGAAGAGGGGATATCGGCTCTTCAGAAGATCAACGAGACGCTCGGTCTGGGTCTGGACGCCTGGGACATCGAGTACTACTACGACCTCTTTTCGAAAGACCTCAAGCGCAACCCGACCGACGTGGAGTGTTTCGACCTGAGCCAGTCCAACAGCGAACATTCGCGGCACTGGTTCTTCAGGGGAAAGCTTGTCGTCGATGACCGCCCTGTCCCGGGAACCTTGATGCAGATAGTCAAGGAGCCCCTCAGGAGACATCCGGGCAACAGCGTGATTGCATTTCGGGACAACTCGAGCGCGATTCGGGGATACCGGATCAGTACGATCCTCCCGGAACACCCCGGCAGGGTCTCCCGGCTCAAGATGGCGAATCCGACCTACCACCTCATCTTCACGGCGGAGACCCACAACTTCCCGAGCGGCGTCGCCCCGTTCCCCGGCGCGGAAACGGGGACGGGGGGAAGGATCCGGGACGTCCAGGCCACGGGCCGCGGGGGACTCGTGGTTGCGGGGACCGCCGCATACTGCGTCGGGAATCTGCGGATCCCCGGATATCGTCTCCCCTGGGAGGACCCCGCCTTCGCATATCCGGGGAACCTCGCCACACCTCTATCGATCGAGATCCAGGCCAGCAACGGCGCCTCCGACTACGGGAACAAGTTCGGCGAGCCCGTCATCCAGGGATTCACCCGCGCGTTCGGTATGCGGCTGCCGGACGGAGAGCGCAGGGAGTGGATCAAGCCGATCATGTTCACCGGCGGGATCGGACAGATGGATGCACGGCACGGCGAAAAAGGGGCACCGGAACCCCGGATGCTCGTCACGAAAGTCGGGGGGCCCGCATACCGGATCGGCATGGGGGGAGGGGCCGCGTCGAGCATGATCCAGGGGGAAAACATCGCGGAGCTGGACTTCAACGCGGTCCAGCGCGGCGACGCCGAAATGGAACAGAAGATGAACCGGGTCATCCGCGCCTGCGTGGAGATGGGGGACGGCAATCCCATCGTGAGCATCCACGATCAGGGCGCCGGCGGGAACTGCAACGTCGTAAAGGAGATCATCTACCCGGCGGGCGCCCGGATCGGGATCCGGAAAATCCAGAGCGGCGACGGCACCCTTTCCGTCCTCGAACTGTGGGGCGCCGAATACCAGGAGCAGAACGCCCTTCTCATCCGGCCAGGGAGCGCCAGCCTGTTCGAGAAAATATGCCGGAGGGAGAAGGTCCCATGCGCCTTCATCGGGCAGATCACGGGGGACGGCCGGATCGTCCTGTTCGACGAGACCGACGGGAGCACGCCGGTCGACCTCGACCTGGAGAAGATCCTTGGCGATATGCCGCAGAAGACGTTCCGCCTCGGCCGGATCCCGCCTGCGCTTGAGCCCCTGAGAATTCCCCGGAACGCAAGCGTACGGGATGCGCTCGACCGGGTGTTGCGGCTGGTCTCCGTCGGATCGAAGCGGTTCCTGACGAACAAGGTCGACCGCAGCGTCACCGGTCTTGTCGCGAGACAGCAGTGCGCGGGTCCTCTCCAGCTCCCCGTCTCGGATGTCGCCGTCGTGGCACAGAGCCACTTCGGCCGAACGGGAGCAGCCATCTCGATCGGCGAGCAGCCGGTGAAGACCCTCATCGACCCCGCCGCGATGGCACGCCTGACCGTGGGGGAAGCCCTCACCAACTTGGTCTGGGCCAGGATCAGCCGCCTGGAAGACGTGAAGTGCTCCGGGAACTGGATGTGGGCCGCGAAGCTCCCCGGAGAAGGGGCGAAGCTGTACGACGCGGCGGTGGCGCTACGGGACATCATGCTCGCGCTCGGCATCGCGATCGACGGGGGGAAGGACAGCCTCTCCATGGCCGCGAAGGTCGTCTCCGGGAAGACGAACGAAACGGTGAAATCCCCCGGCACCCTGGTGATCTCGGCCTACGCCTCCTGCCCGGACATCACGAAGGTGGTGACACCGGATATCAAGAGGCCGGGAAAGAGCCGGCTCCTGTTCATCGACATCGGGGGCGGCAGGGACCGCCTCGGCGGTTCGGCACTCGCGCAGGTGTACGGTCAGATCGGCGACGAGTCCCCCGACGTGGACGATCCGGCACTGTTGAAGCGTGCATTCCGAGCCATTCAGGGGCTTATCGCGAAGGGTCTTCTGCTTTCCGGGCACGACCGAAGCGACGGGGGTCTCGTCACCACGCTGCTCGAGATGGCGTTTTCGGGAAACTGCGGAGTCGAGGTATCGGTGGAAGGGAAAGGCCCCTTTCCATGCCTGTTCTCGGAGGAACTCGGGCTGGTCGCGGAATATCTCCCGAAGGACGAGAAGACGATCGCCTCCCTCCTCGGAAAGGCGAAGGTCCCCGCCCGGATCCTCGGCAGGACTGTTCCCGGGAAGCGGATCAAAATCAAGGCAGATGGGCGGATCGTCCTGAACGAGGATATGAGAGTCCTGCGGGAGACCTGGGAGGAGACAAGCCACAGGCTGGAGAGACTCCAGGCAAATCCGCAATGCGCCCGCGAGGAGAAACGGAATATCTTCGACAGGCCGGGACCTTCGTTCCGGCTCCGCTTTTCCCCCGAAGCCGCCTCCCCGGCCAACCTTCGGAATAAGAAAAGACCAGCCGTAGCGGTCATCCGGGAAGAGGGAAGCAACAGCGACCGGGAGATGGCGTCGGCGTTCCACTTGGCGGGATTCGAGGCCTGGGACGTGACGATGACCGACCTGCTCGCAGGGACGGTCGACCTGGATAGGTTCCGCGGAATGGCCTTCGTCGGGGGATTCAGCTACGCGGACGTTCTCGACTCAGCGAAGGGCTGGGCAGGGGTTATCCGGTTCAACAGGTTGATTTTCGAACAGTTTCATAGGTTCTATCACCGGGCCGATACATTCTCCCTGGGCGTGTGCAACGGTTGCCAGTTGATGGCGCTGCTTGGCTGGATCCCCTGGACCGGGATCGAAGACGGTCACCAGCCAAGATTCATCCACAATCTCTCGGGACGTTTCGAGTCCCGCTTCTCAACCGTTCGGATCTTCCCGAGCCCCTCCGTCATGTTGAAAGGGATGGCCGGCTCCACCCTGGGAATCTGGGTTGCCCACGGGGAAGGAAGGGCGTACTTTCCCCGGAAGGATATTCTCGAGAAAGTGGAATCCCTATCCCTCGCCCCCGTCCGGTATGTCGACGACGGACGGAAACCGACGATGCAATACCCGTTCAACCCAAACGGGTCGGTAAAAGGAATTGCGGCGCTTTGCTCCCCCGACGGCCGTCACCTGGCGATCATGCCTCATCCGGAGAGGTCGTTTCTCAAATGGCAATGGGGGTTTATGCCGGATAGATGGAACAAAAGCTTGAAGTCTTCCCCCTGGCTGCGAATGTTCCGGAACGCCAGGGAATGGTGCCAGAGGCCCTGATCATCGCTCGCTGGCAGAGTCAGTCGAGATCGACGTCCCGAAGGGGGCGCTTGGCCGGTTCCCCTTCGCTCTTCTCCATGAACTCCTTGAACTTCTTGTCCATCGCGGCGCCCTTTTCCTTGTCGGTCTTGACGATCTCCTGATACCGCGCCTCGATGCGGGCCTTCTCGTCGGCAAGGAGTTTCTGCGCGTCCTTGAGATCCGCGGATTTCCTCGGATCCTTCGCTTCCCTCCACTCCCGGACGACACCTGCGCCGGCATCGATCAAAAGAGTCGAGCCGCAACAGGGGCAGGTCACCTGGATGGCTGTCTCGCCGCTTTCCACCATGGGTTTCTCATCCCCTTTCCCCTCTGAGAATCCGGAACCTGCCAAACAGTATATCGCATCTTCCTGCGTTCGGTGCCGAGCGTCCCCGTCTCCTGCTACCCTGCTCCATCGGGGCCTTTCTCGCGATGGTACTCCCTGAAATGTGACGTTTTTTGGCATTTTCCGCCCGGCCTTTCGAGTCACTGCCCGAATTTGTCTTCTCTTTCGATCAGATGATATTAGATAACATTTTGTTATTTAAAGTAATTTACGCTATCCACACCTTTGGCATGCATCTTTCATATAGAAAAGGCAGGAAAGGGTTTACGGAGGGAGACCATGAGGCCAACAAAGTCCATCATTATTCTTCTTTTGACATTGTCCGCCTTAGCGTGGTGCCTGCCCGCCGCCGCCCAGGAGTCCATCGGCATCGTGAGGACATCCTCCGGCACGGCCACCATCAACCGCGAAGGGCAGATCCTCACGGCTGCCGTGGGAACGAAGCTCCTCGCCGCCGATACCCTGTCCACCGGCTCCGACGGATCGATTGGGGTCATCCTCCGGGACAACTCCACTCTCTCCATCGGGCCGGAGAGCAGCCTCGTTATCCAGGAATTCCTCTTCTCCCCGGCCGAGGGGAAGCTCGGGCTGCTGGCGCGCATCAGCAGGGGGACCATGGCCTACATCTCTGGGCTCATCGGCAAGCTCGCCCCCGAGTCTGCCCGTTTCGAGACGCCTGTGGCCACCATCGGCATCCGGGGAACCCGTTTCGCGGTGAAGGTCGGGGACCCCGCACCGGAATGAGGGGACAGAAGTGGGGACGGAACCCCTCCCAACCAAACCACGGGGGCAGAAAGTTTTCCCCGGAATACAAAAGATGAAATCCGCCGGGACACGGAATTACAGTATTGCGGATCCCTTTCCCTCTCCACCAGGAAATGCGCCTGAATTTTTAGACGATTGTTATCGTTCGCCTTGGGTCCACTTCGTGCATCAACGGACAAAGATAATTTCCACTAGTGCCCCACAACGGGGAAAACCCGAAAAAGAATGGACGAGTGCCGTATGCACCGATTGACCGTTTCACAACTTGCCGGACAGTTCATTATCGGGAACACCGGGATACGGGTCCCCGACGGTTGGCCAACGGAAAAGATCGGCGGATGGCTTCTCGGCCGTCATTCCCTGCTGCCAAGAATATGGTTGCTGGGTGACGACTCCGCCATTGTCGGCTGGCTTCTCGGGTACCCGATTGACGGGAACGGATCGCTCCTAACCGACGGAGAAAAAAGGCATATCCCTGGGCTCTCCAACGGAACGGGATCGGGCACCGAGGATTTCATCTACGGTTTCGGCGGAAGATTCCTTGCGGCGCTTGTGGGAGTCGGACATCCCCGGATCTATCTCGATCCCTGCGGGTCGTTGGCCGCCGTATACTGCCCCCATCAGGAAGTCGTCGCCTCGACGTCGAACCTGATTCCCTTCGACGGCCGGACCCAGAACCGGATCGATCTTGCCCGGGAGTTGGGCATTCCCGACACCAACGCGATGTATCCGCTCGAATTGACGCCTCGTTCCAACGTGGTGCGTTTGCTGCCGAATCATTATCTGGATCTATCCGGCTGGCAGAGTATACGACACTGGCCGAAGAAACCTGTGCACAACGAGGGATCGGTAGAAGAAGCCGTCGCCACAGTTGCGGAGATCACGAAAAGGAACATCGCGGCCGTCGTGTCGAAAACCCCGACGTACCTGCGTTTGACGTCGGGACAGGACTCCCGCATGTTGCTGGCATGCGCAAAAGAGTTGGCCGATCGTCTGGAACTGTTTACCGTTCCGATTCCGGATGACGGAGCGTCCATCGATGTCGACATCGCAAGAAAAATCGCCCGGCGGTTCCGCTTGCGGCATTTCGTGCCGGAGTTCCAGGAACCGAAGCCGGAGGATCTCGCGGAATACATGTCCCGCATCGCTTACTGTACCGGGGAACTGCGCGGGTTGCGGGCTTCGACGATGTTCAAGCAGGCCGACCCCGCATATGCCCAACTGGACGGAGGTGTGGGCGATCTGGTACGGATCAGTGAAGAGTTACGTCCCGGAGAGACGATCTCCAGCAAGATCACGACCGAGCGCTTGCTTAGTTCCTGCCTGGCACCCCGTTCGGACCTGACATGTTCGGTCTTACAACGCTGGTTGGATTCGATCCCAGCCGTCAACGCGTTCCAGATTCTGGACCTCTACTATATCGAACAACGAATGGGCTGTTGGGGGGGAAATCTCCATTACGCCGAGAGCCCCGACCCCGGCTTCATCATCTATCCGATGTGTCACCGCGACATCATCGAGAAGATGGTTACTTTGCCTGAGGAGTATCGTCTATCGGGTGCTCTCATGAGAGACGTGATCACCCGCGAATGGCCCGACCTTCTGGCCTGGCCGTTCAATCGGCCGGTCGGCTGGAAGAGAGTCGTCCACGAAGCGCGTAACTCCCGGCGCAAATTGGAGCGTCAAAGGTCCCGGGTTGCCAGGGCCGTACGCAACCCCGGATATGCAGTCATTCGGTTTGCGGAGCGCATTTCCCTGATGGTTTTTTAACCGTCTCCAGCAAAACAAATCGAAACGGATCTGGCGAGGAATTTTCTCTTTTCCGCCTGCAGGGTATTCGTCTTCTGCCGGGGCTTCCGGTTCAGAAAAAGATGTCGGGATCCGCGGCAAAAAGAGAGAGCCATCTTGAGGTGCGTCGAGTGTCTGCCACGCCAGCCCTTATAGGCGCGACACCTCCCAGCACGGCCAATCCCGCGGCAAGCCCCCCGGGGTTCAGCACGAAAATGGAATTCCCGCAGCTGCGGCAACGCACCTGCATCCCCCTGGCCCCCCGGAACATCGAATCGTTCAGGCGATATTGCGCGTGGCAGGTTTTGCAATCGACGATCATCGGATGATCCTCCCGTCCCCCTCCGGAGACCGTTTCCCGCAGATTCCCTATGTTTATCGGCAATCCGGGAAGAAATATTTACCCTGCCCCACTTCCTTGCATTCCCCTGATCGGCCACCGATAATGTGCGTAGCCTTGTCGGAGGGAAGCCGATTGCTTGACCGGTGTCGCCTATCCGTCGCACTCCTCGCAGCCTTCGCCGCCTTCCTGCCCTCGCCCGCCAGGGCGGACATAGGCGTCGAAATCACCCCTATCGTCGGTTTCCGTTTCGGTGGGAATTTCGAGGACAACACCACCGGCAGTAACCTGGAGGTCAGCCAGGGGGAAAGCTACGGGCTCATCCTAGGTCTTCGCGCCACCGACGAGACCGAGTACGAGCTTTTCTACAGCTTCCAGAGGACGGAACTGGGGGAGGGAGGGCTTTTCGGGGGAGAGAACCTCTTCGATCTGGACATTCATTATCTCCACATCGGCGGAACCTACATTTTCCCGGGGGAGAGGGTGCAACCCTTCATCGGCGGGGGTCTTGGCCTGACGTTCTTTGCCCCGGACGGTCCCGGGCTCAGCGCAAAAACGTACTTCTCCCTCTCTCTGGGTGGCGGGGTGAAGATCCCGATCACGAAGAGGTGGGGACTGCGGCTCGAGGGGAGAGGGTTTATGACCATTCTCCCGGATCAAACGGATATTTTCTGCGTTTCGGCCGGGGGGGCGGCCTGCAATGTGCGGGTGCAGGGCGACGTCTTCGGCCAGGTCGAGTTTCTGGCCGGACTTTCGTTCGGGCTTTAAAGAATACCCTTGGGCAGAAGAATAATCATAAACGGATCCAGCGTGACAGGGATCTTCGCCGGTCTTGCCTTCCTTGCACTGTTTCTCTTGACACCCCCGCAAAATGCCTCGGCTTCGCCCCGTTTCCTCTACTTCCTGAAAGACAACGGAGTCCACCGGCTGTCATTCCCCGACATGCGTTCCGAAACGTTGCTCGTCTTCGCTGAGAGAGAAATCCCTGACGGCCCGGCAAACGTTCGAGTCTCGACCGGGAAGATCGCATGGGTGGGGGGGCGAGGCAACGTGCCCCTCCTGTTTTCCTGGGATGGAAGGAAGCGATTCCACCTTCCCCTGGAAAGACACACGGCCTCGGACGAGGGCAGTTACACGATCCGATACGGCAAGGATGGCGAGATTACACCTTTGGTCCCCCGCATTCGCGACATCTATCTCAGCGGGTTTCTCCTCTCTCCCGACGGGTCGAAGGTCGCATGGAACGTGAATGTTCTCGATGGATTGTCCCCGGAGAAAGCGGGCACATCCCACCAGCGGCACATCCTCTACCGGTCCGGCATCGACGGGAAAGACCGGAACCTTGTGCTGGAACAGGTCTACGACGTACCAGGCATCTTTGCCGATGCGACCGAGGAGCGCAGGCTATTCCGGTGGTCCCTGACCGATCCCGGATCGATCTACTTTACCCGGTTCGAGGGAAGGCAGCTGGGGGCCGATCATGTCGGCCTGTACCGATGCGACCTGCGAACCGGGACCGTGGCGGTGGTGGACGATGCCATCGAGGAGGTGCTCGCGCTGTCCGAAGACGAAACGCTTGCCGCCTATACGCCAAATGACGACTCCTGCTGCGGCGGGATCAATCAGACGAACAACCAGGTTCTCGTGAAGAACCTCCGAACCGGCAAGAGATCGATCGTCTTCGACGAATGGGGAGAGTTCGCCAACAAACCGCTGGATCCGGGAGACGAGGGGATCGGGGAAGAAATCATGCCGGTGGAGGCCTCCTTCTCCCCGGATGGAAAGAGGCTTGCCATCACCGTTTTCCGATGGTCATCCGCAAAGGAGATCCCGTCCCGGATCATGACGATCGCCCGGGAGGTCCAATCCGGCATGCGAGGCGGGTACCTGGAAAGGAGGTGCGCAGTGGGCTGGCGGGACAACCGCCGTTTGCTGCTCGAGGAGTGCTATCCCTCGAAAGGCGGGAAACGGCCTGCCGGAACAGTCTATCTGTACGATGCCGTGGAAAAAGTAGAAACCCATCTCCCGGTGAAAGACATCTCCCCCCTCACTGTTGGTCGGTAACGCTGCGGCCGGCCCGGATGGGTAACGTCACCTGCGGGGGCCGTCACGCTTGATCGTCTGGAATACTTCGTAGATGGCCTCCCCGGATTTCCCGAAGAAGGTAAATTCGCTCTCCTCTTCACGGATCGACAGCTTTGTGACGTCGTAATAACGAACCTGGTCCCGAACGCAACGGGTGACTTCCGACCACGGAAGGAACATGGGAGGATTATAAAAGCGGAGCAGGAAAAACACGGACAGTCCCAGGCCGTGAGGACTCACCCGGACGAAAACGGCTCCCCCGTAGCCCGGAGGGTTCAACCCGCTCCCAAGGGACATTCTCACAAAGAAGAATTTCCTGCCAGCCGTGGTTTTTCGAAAAGGATACCTTTTTGCGATCCTGCGCCATCCGCTCCGGATCGACAACATGGCGCTGGCGAACAGCAACGCCAGAAGAGCCGTTAAGGGATACCAGATCGGGTACCCCTGCCCGTTTGTCGCAAACGGCAGCATATCCGTCATATTCCCCGACCTGTATTCCGCACCAGGAGTTAGGGGGGAGCCACGCCGGATAACGCCATGAGAATATGGGGATAGGAAAGGTCACGCACGCTGTTGAGCGACTTGATGGTTCGCGTCTTCCGGTTGTACACCACCATGGCCGGCGTCCCTTCCACGCCGAAGGCCTTCACCACGACCTGGAAATATTGTACCCCCGCGTTGACATCCGCATAGTTCAGCGGGCGGTACGTGACCCCCATCGGGGTTACGGCATTCTGAACATCCTCCGGCGTGGGTTCCTTCGTCCTCAGCGCCAGTTGAAGAAGCGCCTTCCGAATTTCGAGATATCTCCCCTTCTCCTGGACGAGAAAGCTCAGATTGTAGGGGACATAGTTCATCGTCTCGGCATGGATGGGAAGATCGACGAAGATGAGCTTTGCCCGCCTCATGATGTCCGGATACGCTTTCTCCAAATCAGGCTCCGCCTTTCTGCAGGCCGGACAGAACCAGTCGGTGAACAGGTAGACTTCGATATCGGAATTCATGTTCCCGATCGCCACCGGAAGCGAATTCGCATGGACGCTGGGAGGACTTCCCATCCCGAGGAAAGCAATATACGACCCTGCGACCATCATTGCCATGAGGAAGACGCCTTTCGACAGAACCCGCATCGCTGCTCCTCTCTCGGACCCGAAATGCTTCCTTGCGTCGGCAACATAACCGGAAGCGAGAGCAATGCCCGCTACCCCAACACATAATGCCACGGCAAGGCACATCGGACACCATCTTTTGATTACGGAATGCTGCACATAGAGAAACATGACTTCCGCCCCGCACGCCCCGGCAATCACCGCCGGAAAGAGAACTCGGACCGCCGGACGGGAGCGGAGATGGAACAGAACCAGACAAAGAATGAAGAATCCGATCCCGAAGAAGGGGAACTTCATCCCGAAAATCGTCCAGGCGTACGTCGCCTTGCACGCTTCGGTGCAGAGGCCGACGGCGAGGAAAACGGAGAGCACAAGGGCCGTTGCAAGCCCCGCCCACACCACTGTCATCCGTATCCCGAGGGATTGTATCTTGCCTGGAATCATGGACACCTCATATATTTTACCCGGGAACATCTTGTCCAGGGAAGTCCCGTCTGTACGGATGGACAGGGCACAGGCACATCCGATTCCGAAGGAACGGGGAAGGGGGATCCTGTCGCTCCCCTTCCCTTAACGACTCCGTTCTGGCCACAATAGGAGAAGCAGGCCAAATCTCTTCCCCGGCGGACAGGAAACCGATGAAACGATGGCAGGCAGACGCGGACAATGTGCCCATCGGATTCCACCCCGCGTACCGTATTCCCATCAACCCCGGAAATCCGTCCCGCGCCCCCTCCCGGATCCACCGGAATCCCTTTCGGTGCGTGGCGGGGCGCCCTTTCCTTTTTGCTGTTCCCGCCTCTCTCCTGGCCCTTGTTCTCCTCTCCGCACCTCCCGTATTTCCGGAAGAAAGGGGTTCTGACTCCCTTTCCGCACTCTCGGGCAACCGGATTCCGACAGATCGGGAACTTTTGGACCGCGGCGCGGTGATCGGCGAAATCTTCGTCCACCCCGAGAACATTTTCGACATCGAGGACCCCAGGGAAAACAACTGGCTCTTTCGTCTCGCGAATCGTCTTCACGCGCGCACCCGCCCATGGGTGGTCAAGAGCCAGCTCCTGTTTCGTTCCGGCGACCGTTACGAACCTCGCCTCCTCGCCGAGTCCGAGCGGATCCTGCGGTCCAACTGGTATCTCTACGATTCCCGGATCCGGCCGGTCGCCTACGAGGATGGCCGCGTCGATATCGAGGTCCGGACACGCGACGTCTGGACCCTGCAGCCGGGATTTTCGTTCGGGCGCAAGGGGGGAGAAAATACCACAAGGATCGATCTCCGCGAGAAGAATCTGTTCGGCTTGGGTTCGGAGATCGGCATCGCGAGCAGTTCGGACCCCGACCGCGACACGGAAAGCGTGAATTTCGCCGACGAGCATCTTCTCGGAACGAGGCTGAGAACGGCAATGAAGTTCGAGGACAGCAGTGATGGTGGGAAGCGGAGTCTTCTGCTGGAGCGTCCGTTCTACTCCCTCGACACTCGCTGGGCCGCAAGCGTCTTCTTCAGCGATGACGACCGGATCGACCACCTCGTCGGGGTGGAGGAAATCGCAAACCGGTACCGAACCAGGAAGAAATTTCACCGGGTCTACGGCGGATGGTCACCGGGACTGCGGAAACGTCGGGCCTGGCGATTCCTTGCGGGAGCGACGCGGGACGAATCCCGATTTTCGGAACCGCCCGAAGGGACGGGGGGACTCCCGATACCGGCCGACCGCGTTCTCGTGTATCCGTTTGCGGGGTTTTCTCTGACCGAGGACAACTTCGAAAAAGCGAAGAACCGTGACCAGATCGAGCGTACCGAGGATTTCTTCCTCGGTACGCGGCTTTCCGCAACGCTCGGCTATGCCACCCCGCAGTTCGGCTCGGACCGTTACGCCGTTCCGTTTTCCGCTTCCTTCGGAAAGGGGGGCCATCTCCGGGAACGTTGGACGGTCCTGTTCGACGGAATCGCAGACGGAAGAGTCGAGGACGGAAAAGTTCGGGATACGGCCCTGGGGGCCGACGCGCGCGTCTATCTCCGGCTGTCCCCCCGTCTGCTGTCTTTTGTCTCCCTCTCGGTGAGCCGCCTGATCAAACCGGACGACGATCATCAGCTGTTGCTGGGCGGAGACAACGGACTGCGCGGATACCCCCGGCAATACCAGGCCGGGGACCGGCGGTTTCTCTTCACGGTGGAGCAGCGGGCCTTTACGGAATGGTATCCCTTTCGTCTCTTCTACATCGGGGGGGCGATATTCTTCGACGCGGGCAGGGCGTATGGTGGGAACGCGGTCGATCTTCCGGATTCCGGTCTGCTGAAGGATGTCGGGTTCGGCCTGCGGATCGGAAACTCCCGATCCGGCCTCGGGAATATGATCCACGTCGATCTCGCATTCCCTCTGGACGGCGACCCGTCGATCGACCGCGTGCAGTTCCTCGTCGAGACCAAGCAGAGTTTCTGAGGACACCTCGCATGGAAAACTCACCGGGCCCGGCCGGCAGAATCGCTCGCCTTCGTATCCCCCGACAGGAAATCCCTCAGATTCGAATCGGTCACGTGCCATCGTTTTCCGATCTTTACCCCCCTGATCCTGCCCGCCCGCAGGTATGCCTGCACCGTCACCCGGGAAATCTTGAGCAACCTGACGAGGTCCTCCACCTCGTACAGTTTCATTCCGCCGATGTTCTTCATGGGTTGACTCCCCCTTGCCCGGGCCCGACCAAGCCCCTCCCCTTATCTTTACAGAACATTATACTATATATACATTATCCATTTGGTAACTTATCTATATTATCTTAATTTATCATTACGTGATTAATATTATCTTATATTTACTTTTACATGTTGTTGCTTCCCCATCCACTCCCTCCGATAATGGACGTATCCCGGCATGGCAGCCCCGAATGCAAGGAGGAAGCTTTCGGAGCGGGGCCGAAAAAGGAGGCGGACCATGAGGCTCAACATCTGGGCGTTCGGTTTCACATGCGCATTCGTCTGGGGGATCGGCCTGTTCTGCCTGACATGGTGGATTATCGCCTTCGAGGGGGCAACGGGTGAGGTCACCTTCCTCGGGCAGCTGTATCGAGGGTACACCGTCAGCCCGGCAGGCAGTGTGATCGGCCTGCTCTGGGCCTTTACGGACGGACTCATCGGGGGACTGGTTTTTGCCTGGCTGTACAACGTACTGGCCACCCGCTTCCCCGGTGCAAAGGAGGGCGAGCGTTCCTAGGCCTGCAGTCGTTTCTTACAATTTAAAGACGACCAGCCAGAACAGGAAGACGACCCCCCCGACGATCGCCAGGAAAGTTATGCTGGGTTCAAATCTCGTGAGGGTTGTTCCCCCGATACCTGCAAGACCGGCAAGAAGCCCGGCATATTCGGCAAGCCCTGCGCTGATCATTTCTGCCGTCCTGTCGCCCGGGGCCCGGTGCGGTTTCTTACTCTTCCGCGATTATACGATAATGCTCGACCCGGTGACGACCCTATTCCTTTCCGGACTGCCGATAATTGTCAGGGCGGCGGGGATGAGTCGTCACAATATAATATATATATCAAGTGGTTATACAAATATCTGCTTTTGGGTCCGGATTTTGCTGACCTAATTCAGCAAGAAAGGAAAGCAGCAAGGAGGAGACGATGGAGCATATCTTTACGATTTCGGATAAATTCTTCTACGCGGTGGAGTGGGGTTTTCAGAACGGCGGTTGGTGGTTCGTATTGGGAAGTTTCTCCTGTACCGTCTTTGTCGTCCTGGGTTTCTTTCGGTCTCCCTATCGCTGAAGATCCGTTCCCCCCTGCCTGCTGCCCGGGTTGCGGATCGGTGCGCCCGGTCAACCGAACCGGTAATGCTTCCGGACGTCCCGGAGGATCTTCCACCGGCAGCGCATGCCGGAGGGGAATGTCACGAGACCCCCTTTGCCGAACCGGACCGGTCCCCCCCCTTCCGGAGTCACGATCACGTCTCCTTCAAGCAGATAGCACGTCTCCCGGTCGTCGTAGGCCCAGGGGAACTCGGAAACCTCTTTCTTTCTCCCCCATGTTCGAATTTGATAGCCTTTTGAAATACTGACAATTTCATTCCTCTTTGCCGTTCCCTTCTATCCACAAGGGTTGCGGATAACCTGTGCATTATTCTGCGGAATATCGCCGATCATCGATGCGGGAATAATAACGGCGGCAATGGTGAACGGTTTCCGTCGGAGGCAAACAGCATGCCTATATTTTAGGCATCCCCGCCTTGTTTCTTGCTTACTTCCTGAAGCCCCCCGATAATGTGCGTAGCTAAGGGAACGGAGAGACTCGCATGATGGATCGGCCCCGCCGCGGAAATGTCCAGGCCCTCGCTGTCGCACTCTCCCTGTTCCTTCTTTCGACGTTCTCCTGCAGCGGAAAGTGGGCCAGGCACGCCGTGCACCCTGCTCCGGCCGGGGCGGCGAATCACGTCATCCTGTTCATCGGCGACGGCATGGGATTCGAGCAGGTCAAAGCAGCAGGAATGTTTGCCACGGGACGACCCGGCACCCTGTCCTTCGAGATGTTTCCTTTCCACGGTTCGGTGCACACCGTCAATGCGGAGGGGGAAGTGACCGATTCGGCTGCCGCCGCGACTGCCATGGGAACGGGGATCAAAGTGGGAAATGGTGTCATCAGCATGGCGTTGCCCGGGAACGGGACCCCGCTGGAAACTGCGCTCGAGCGCTTCAAGGCCTCCGGGAAAAGCGCCGGCCTGGTCACGACGACCATCATCACGCACGCGACACCGGCCGCCTTTGGTGCACATGAGGCAAGCCGGGAGAACTATTCCGGTATCGCTGACGATTATCTCAACGATTCGAGGCCGAACGTGCTCCTGGGGGGAGCGGAATACCTTACGGCAGACGCTGCCGCTGCCGCCGGATACACCGTCGTGGTGAATCGCGACGGGCTGCAGGCATTCGAACCAGCGGTTGAAGTCCATGTCTTCGGCCGGTTCGGGAGCGGCGACATGCCCTACGAATATGACGGAATCGGCGGATTGCCGCACCTTTCGGAATTGACCCTTGCGGCACTGCAGATCCTGGAAAACGACCCGGACGGGTTCTTCCTCATGATCGAGGGCGGGAGGATCGACCACGCCTGCCACGCCAATGACATCGAGCGGGCCATCGGGGAGACGATCGAATTTTCCCGTGCGGTCGCAGCTGCCGTGGAGTGGAGCGACAGCCACCCCGATACGTTGCTCATCGTCACGGCCGACCACGAGACCGGCGGAATGCAGGTATTGGCGAACAACGGGGCGGGAAATCCGCCAACCGTCGCCTGGGGAACCACCGGGCATACATCGGTTCCCGTCCCCGTGTTCGCGTGGGGTATCGATGCCACATCGGTCCCCGGAATCATGGAAAACACGGACATATTCCATCTCCTGATGGATTCGTCCACCGGGTCAGGGATCCGTTCTCCCGGCGCCGCCATTCCATGACAGGATCCGATCTGCCTGGCGCAGATGGTGTCGGATCCGGACTCCGAAGGGGCAGGACCGCTCACACTGTCCGCACCGTGTGCATCCCCGGACCGTAGTTGATGCCGGAATGGTTCGATACGTCTTCCGGGCAAGGCCGCTTTTCCCGTAATCCCTGTGATACTGGAGACAGCGCAGAATATCGGGAATGGCGATCCCCGAGGGACAGCCCGGGGAGCATCTCCCGCACAATCTGCAGACATCCCGCCCGGTTGTTTCGACATAATTCTTCAGGGAATCGCACTCCGCGGCGCTCAGCGGTTTCCCGCTTACGGCCAGATTCTCCATGAGAATATCGAACGTGTCCATCTCCGTGATGACGGCCGAAACCGCGTCGTTTCGCAGGACCCACTTCAGTTTCGCCTGGGGAAGGCTCACTCCCTCGGCCAGCAATGCGGCAAGATCCTCCCTCTGCACTCCCGCCATCGTTTTCATCGCCACGACGCCCACGTCCTTCTCCTTGGCCAGAGCGAGGACCTTCCCGATCTCGTATGATTCCGGGGGGTCGTCCCCCCCGCTGCCCTCTTCAAATGGCGTCCCCGAATAGGCATTGTAGGCGACCGTGATCATGTCGTACCGGCCGCCTTTCACGACAGGTGTCAGGACATGTACGGGATCCCGGTGGCAGGAGACGCCGGTGTACCGGATCTTGCCTTCCTTTTTCAGCTGTTCGAATGCGGCCAGCACCTCCTCCTGGTGCGCCACCCGGGCGTCGGACAGGTTATGGATGAGCAGGATGTCCAGATAGTCGGTCTGCAGCCTCTTCAGGCTCCCCTCCGCCTCCCGGATCAGGGCGTC
>Ga0209536_100004083_pt1 | contig 23189 bp, 24 predicted proteins | sample DeeMarSeWOR28_12_FD_187461 | JGI IMG/M metagenome (GOLD analysis project Ga0209536, IMG submission 187461) | Marine sediment microbial communities from White Oak River estuary, North Carolina - WOR-2-8_12 (SPAdes) (version 2) | ecosystem: Environmental > Aquatic > Marine > Intertidal zone >... | reverse complement strand
TCATCAGGTGTGGTCATTGTGACACTGAATTTTTTGTTTGTTGTTGACTGTGTGATGCTCTTTGCCAGCAAACTGCTTGGAAGCAGAATGCAGGAAACTGTTAAAACAATCATTAAAATGCGGAACATTTCTCTCATCAATTTACCCCCGTTAATTTTTTTTTGGTTATATGCCGTTAAAGACACTATCAATTTTGAAGCAAAACGTGTGTTTTAATGTCTGGTGGAAATGACAACATGAACGCCCAGGTACTAGGTAATTGGTTATGCTTGGCTTCATAGTATGACATTTAGTTGAGCCTTAAAAGAGTCCTACCACATCAAAATTAAATCTCTTGGGCGAAAGATATAAGGAGGGAACACAGTAGAACTCTTTCCCTCTTTCCCATAAAATTTTTCCCATAATATAAGTACCACAATGTGGTAGTCAAGAAAAAAAACACAAAGCACATTTATTTCGGTATGGTTGCTTTTGTTTTACATAGACCCAAGTTGTTTGGAAGTGGCCTAAACTTAACAGAAGAATGTCAAAAGACTATAAAGGGTGATTAAAGATTTGGTAAAGATAGCTGAAATACTTCTGGACCAATTTAAAGAACTGAGTATTGCTTGCCACAATGTTGAGCCTGAAATGAAAAATTACCAGTAAAGGTGTGCACTGGCAATAGTAAGTTCTGGGGAGGGAGATGCTAGTCAAAAGAGATAGCAGGAATCAAAACTCGGTGCTGCCTCTAAGATTGAATATGATATTATGTTATCTTCAGTATTTGGGAATGGTGCAAAGAGAAATTGACGTGAGCTTATGGATGCTGAAAAAGTGAAAGAGGTTAAACAGATTCAAGGAGCGCCAGGCCGTTTTTTCTTAGAATGAGTTCTTCCCTTTCACTCCCAAGATCCAGGGCCTGCAGATGTTTATACGTCTCCAGCGTTCCGGACCAGGGCGAGTCAGTGCCAAAGAGAATATACCCCTTGGGATGCTTGAGGATTATCCTGCGTGCGGTCTGTGGATCAATCTGATCCAGGGTGTAGGAAATATCCATGTAGATTTTTCTGCCGGCCAGAAGTTCTTCAACTTCATGCCATTGCTGCCAGGCCCCGAGATGGGTTGTGACCATCTTGAGTTCAGGGAAGCGGGCCAGAACGTTAAGGATCTGTTGGGGATCACATCTCCTGATCCTGGGAAAAGCAATATCAAAACCGGTGTGCATTACAAGGATAAGCCCCAGTTCGCTGATTTTTCCATAGGCCGGATACAATTTTTCTTCATCAAGGAAGAACTGCTGGTAATAAGGGTGCATCTTAATGCCCTTGAATCCTTCGGCCTTGATCTGGCTGATGTGTTCCACCATTTCCGGATCAGTTGGATGAAAGGACGGGAAGGGGATTATGCGTTCAGAGCGAATCTGCCTGGACCAGTTCAGAATAGTTGTAAACTGGGAAGCCCTGGTGGCAATGGAACAGATGACGCTTTTTTCCACACCGTCCCTGTCCATGAGGTTCAGCAACGATGCAACCCTGCCGTCATGCATAGCCTTTACATCGCCCTCCTCTTCCAGGTAGGGAATGGCACTGGCCGCCACCTGGTCCGGAAAGGCATGGGCATGAAAATCTATTATTCCCTGCATTATAATACTATCAGAATATTGTTAATTGTTTCTAATGTCATCAGTTAATCTGCTAACTTTTTGAAAAGACATAATTTTTTTACTAAAAGTTCAGTATTTATTTGATGTTCATTTCTTTGCTTGTCCAAAGAAACGAACCAAAGAAAAGACAGCCAATCACTTGGTTCGACTTTGTCGAACTACCCTGTGCAGCTGGCAATTAGCGGTCGCCTCGGAAAGTCGCTCCGCTCCGCCGAGTCGTTCTTCCGCTTTCTGCTGCGCTGCTCGGCTGCGTGAAATGGCTTCAAAAAATACTTGTTACTTTTTTCATATTTCCAAAATTTTTAAAGTGTACCCAGTACCTTTCTTTACCCTGCCAAGCTCTGCCGTATCTCTTCCTGCAGCAGGCTGATAACCTCAATGGGGTCCGCGGCTTTTGTTATGGGGCGGCCGACCACCAGGTAGTCAGCGCCGTCGGCTATGGCCTGCCTGGCTGTGATGATCCTTTGCTGATCATCCTGCTGCTCATAAATATTGGCACCTGGCCTGATGCCGGGGGTGACAATGAGGAGTTTGGCACCAAGCCCGTCCCGCAGCCTCTTTGCCTCGAGGCCTGAAGAAACCACGCCGTCGCAGCCAAGTTCCAGGGCTCTTCGAGCCCGAAAATAGACAAGATCCTCAATGGATCGGGTCATGCCCATGGCCTGCATATCATCCTGGCCAAAACTTGTCAGCACCGTAACTGCCAGCAGGGCAAGATCGCCCTTGGCCTCAACTGCAGCCCTGATAATCGGGTCATTGCCATGGATCGTTGCAAAGGTAACCCCCCGGTTATTGAGCTGAGCCACGGCCAGCTTGACAGTCTCGGGAATATCGAAAAACTTGAGATCAACCATGACCTTGTGGCCCCTGGCAGAGAGCCAGTCCACGACCTCAAACCAGCTGGCCATGAAAAGCTGCAGACCAACCTTGTAGAAGTTTATATGAGACTCGGTTTTTTCGACCAACTCTTTGGCCTGCCCGGGGCTTTCAACATCAAGGGCCAGGATTATGCGGTCGTTGAGAGGGATGTCTTTCATGGTCATTTCGTCATGTTCTTGCTTCATGCTGGTATTCGGGTCATTGGGTTACTACCATGTTGCCTGGACACTGACAATAAAAAAGAAGATCATACGCCCAGGAATATCAAGAGCTGCAGGAGAATAAGGCTGTATATTCCCGCCACCACATCGTCGAGCATGATGCCGAGTCCCCCGTGGAAGCGTTGATCAAAAATATTTACCGGGAATGGCTTTACAATGTCGAATATGCGAAAAAGAACAAAGCCAAGAAACAGGGTCAAAGGTGTTGCCGGAACTCCGATCATGGTAATAAGCATGCCAACTATTTCATCAATAACCACGGCTCCCGGATCCCGGTTATCCAGGATTTTTTCTGCTTCACCGGCAGCAAAGGAACCAACGACGAATAAACCTGCAACCACGGCAATATAGACAGGCAGATTGAGTGTATGGAGCAGGAGGAAAAGCAAAAGGCCCACCAGGGAACCCCATGTTCCCGGGGCCTTGGGAAGGTAGCCGGAATAGAAACCGGTGGCTATGAGCATTATCAGTGTATGCATCAGTCATTCAGAAAAAGCATCAATTTTACCGAATCTGCTTTGTCATCAGCCGCTTCGTATAGTGTACTATCACGAAGCAGCCTCTTCCTCACATCTCCGGCAAACTTGATACTTTTCAAGTTTCCATTTTTTTATACCCACGAAAGGTTGAGTCAAATGGCATCAAAAACTCGTTTAACATCTGTAGGCCTTTAGTTCTGTGCAGCAGTTTTTTAAATTATGGGTTTCTGTACCCTTGACCCCTCGAAACCTCGAAACCTTAATCTTTACCCTGCTCAAACTCTTCCGGCGGGCAGCGATTTACCGCCGCATAAACATCCTTCAGCGGCACCGTGTTTTCAAGCGCCACCCGGCGGCAGTCCTCGTATTCCGGATAAAGGACACTGCCTTCAGGAGTTTCCACCCGTTTTACCTTGACAGGCCCCCATGTTGTTTTCAGCGTACCTGTTTCCCTGGGCAGGGTCATTCTCTGTTCGCGTCTGAACCTCAGGCCGATGGATGTGGTTTCAGTAAATATGCAGTTCTTGATCTGCAAGGATCTGCCGGGGGCGGTAATCACTTGCAGCAGGAAGCCGGGGCGTCCTTTTTTCATGTGGATGGGAGTCAGGCTCACATCCAATGCGCCAAGAGAGAAGAGTTGTGCACAGAGATGGGGATAGCCCTCAGGCGACCAGTCGTCCAGGTTGGTTTCGATAATTTCCACCTCCTGGCTTTCTTCCACCGTGCGCTCATACCCGATCACAAGCCGGAACAGGTTCGGCATGTCGCCTGGCAGCTTGCGGCTGCCGGCGCCGTAACCGGTTTGCATGATCTTTATGGCAGGAAAACCTCCAAAATCACGGCTTAAGGATTTAACAAGAGCCGCTCCGGTAGGCGTTACCAGCTCCTGTTCAATATCGGAACCGTACACCGGAACGTCTTTTAGAATTTCACAAACAGCAGGGGCCGGCAGCGGCAGCATACCGTGATCACAGCGTATCCAGCCCCTGGGCATGGGCAGGGGAGAGGTGATAAGGTGATCGATGCCAAGATAATGAAGGCCGACAACTGAGCCGGTAATATCAATTATGGAATCAAGACTGCCGATTTCATGGAAGTGAACCTCGTCTGCGGGACAGGCATGAATTCTGGCCTCTGCTTCAGCAAGACAGGTAAAGACACGCAGGGATTTTTCTTTTACCGTCTTATGCAGAGCGCTGCGTTCAATAAGCAGCCTGATATCCTTCCAGGCCCTTACCGCATCAGAGCTGCCTGATTCTATCTCCAGCCGGGTAGCGCTTATGGCATGATCCTGCTGTTTGAAGATCTTCAGCCTGAAGTCTTCCAGGTCAAGCTTTGCAAGTTCTGACTGCAGGTGATCAAGTGTCAGCCCTGCATCTATCAGGGCGCCAAGGAACATATCACCGCTTACCCCTGAAAAGCAATCTGCATAGGCTATTAGAGTGTGGCCCTCAGCATTCATTTGTTCTTTTTTGTCTCCTGCTCAAGTTTTTTAGAGCTGCTGTAATGTGTCAGTTTTTCCAGGATCTGCCTGCGGTATATATAACACGGCAATGCCACTATGGCAGAGAAGGCAAGGAGAAGCAATAATTCGAGATAATTTCTTTCATAGACCTGGGCGCCCTCGAAAGAAAGCATCAGTGTGCCGGGCATGCGTGCAATTGCAGCAATAAAAATGAAGACCTTGAAAGGCATGGTGCTGAGCCCCAGCAGGTAGGAAAGCGAATCCTTGGGAAAGCCGGGGAAGAGGAAAAGGATAAAAGGGATCACAAAATCTCCCTTGAATACCAAATGGTTGAACTTTTGGTATAATTTTGTTTTTGAGAAGCGCTCGCGGAAGGCATCGGCAAAGAGATGGCCCAGTCCAAAGGCAAAAGCGGAACCGAGGGCCAGGGCAAGACTGGAATAAATAAAACTGGGCCAGGCCCCGAAGAGATAGCCGCCCAGAATTCCCGTAGCCTCTCCGGGAACAGGGGCAAAGAGGACCTGGAGTATCTGCAGGATCATGAACATGAGCGGCGCCAGGAAACCGAAGGAAAGGATGGTTTCCCTGGCCCTGGTACCATTGCGCATGACATCCTCAAGGTGAAAGAGAACCTGGGTCAGTAAGCTTTCACCCCAGAATAGATGGAGGAGCAGGCCGAAGATGACCAGCAGCAGAAATGAACCCCAGAAGAGGATTCTTGCCTTCTGCCTTTTCATTGACCCAATAAGGTGCCGGGCTTTAAGGGGTTGCCGCTGATATAGGCAGCAACACCCATGCGCCTGGAGCCTTCCGCCTGGATTTCTTTAATAAGCAGGCAGCCATTGCCGGTGGTAACCAGGAGTCCATTCCGGTCTGCCCGGCAAACAACACCCGGTTCGGGAAAATTCTCCTGACAGGGATTTTCAGCGACAATTTCCGGCGAAAACAGGCGCAGCCGTTTACCGGATAAGGTTGTATAGGTTGTCGGCCAGGGGTCCAGTCCCCGGATAAGACCGCTTATCTGTTTAGCAGATTGTGACCAATCCACCAGCCCGTCTTCTTTTTTAAGCAGAGGGGCAAGACTTGCCTGTTTTTCATCCTGTTTCACTGGCTGCAGCCTGTCCTGGCGCAGAAGATCAAGCGCCTTACCAAGAGCGGTCCCGCCGAGCTCAGCCAGCCTGACAGATAATGAGGCAGCCGTATCTTGGGATTCTATGGATATCTTTTCCTGCAGCAGGATGTCTCCGGTATCAACGCCCTCATCCATTTGCATGATTGTGATGCCGGTTTCCGTCTCACCATTTATCAGAGCCCATTGGATAGGTGCTGCGCCACGGTATTTCGGCAGGAGTGAGCCATGCACATTTATCGTGCCCAGAGGCGGGAGATTGATGATGCTGCCGGGCAGGATTTTGCCGTACGCGGTCAGTGCGATAATATCCGGCTCAAAATTACTCAGGTCGGCATGAAAATCATCCCCCCTGATATGCTCAGGCTGCAGGACAGGTATGGCTGCCCGGAGGGCAAGCTCCTTTACCGGTGGCGGCACGACTTTTCTGCCTCTGCCTTTGCCCCGGTCAGGTTGAGTAACCACGCAGACAACATTTTCACCTTTATCGATTAGAGCCTTGAGCGAGGGCACCGCAAATTCAGGGGTGCCCATAAAAACAATACGGTTTATGGCAACCATATCAGGACGATACTTCCTCTTGCTCCCGCAGTAATTTTTTAAGGTGCCTCTTGTACAGCGTGCGCTTCAGGGGACTGAGATGGTCAATAAAGAGAATGCCGTTTAAGTGGTCAAGCTCATGCTGAATAACCCGTGCGAAAAAATCTTCTGCAGGGAATTCCCAGGTCTTGCCCTCCAGGTCCTGGGCCCGTACCAGAAGTTTGCTGAAGCGTTCAACATTTGCGGTCAGGTCAATGACGCTCAGGCAGCCTTCTTCATCAACCTGGCACCCTTCTTTTTCAACAATCTCCGGGTTGACCAGAACCAGGTGCTTTTTTTCTTCCTTGCTGGCCGAGACATCAATAACAACTACGCGCAGACATACCCCAATCTGGTTGGCTGCCAGACCTGCGCCAGGAGCATCATACATTGTCTCGGCAAGATCGCGGGCCAATTCCTTTAAAGAAGCGTCAAAGCTGGTAACGGTTTCAACCTTCTGCCGCAGAACAGGATCAGGATACGTAAGAATTTTTTTAATAGCCATTGTGTCATTCGTTTAGTGATTTGTTACGTTTAATTTTTAAACAATAATAATTAATGAACCCATATTCCAATAAAAAAACAGAAATATACACAAGATGTCCTGAAATTGAACAGGCGCGCCACAATTATTGTGTTCATAAACCTTATGGAGTATGGTTGCATCTTTGTGAAAATTAAGCCTGTTAAATGGAAAAGCAAAAAATGCATGCAGAAGATGACAAGATATTTCAGCAAGGTTTATCCCGACTAAAAAAACCGGTTCTGCCCCTGGTGAATATGGTGCAGTTTCTGTATCTGACCGGCCCTTTTGCAACAGTTGGGGAGGTCCTGGGCCGCGTTACGAAAGCTGTTGAACTTGAAGGTGTCCTTTATGAAGACCCTCGGCAGATGCTGGCTGAGTATGCAACCTTTCTCAATGAATTTGAAGTGATAAAAGGAAAGAAGAAACTCTCGGCCGCCCTTCCCTTTATCGTGAATGAAAAGGACGAACCAGTTGCCAAGCGCCAGGCCCTTGAACTCTGGATAAAACAGGAGATCCTCAGCCGGGAACTTGAAGCTATAAACAGCATGCTGTGCGGACCGTGCGGGTGCGTACTCTGCTGTACCGGGCCAAACAGCGCGTTTGATGCGGCCTCAGGGTTTAGAGGCAGAATGAAGCAGGAGTTTTTTGAGATCCCGCTTGCAGACAGCGAGGTTGACCTTTTTACTCTCGCAAGGATTGATACGGAAGCAAGCCGCAGCAGAACAGTCCTGTCCGACCCGCCTCTGCAGCTGGAGAAAGCGCCCTTTTATAAACATGAAATGGCCTTGTATCACTGGAAAAACGGCTGGAGCCTTATCTTGCCTGAAGGTTCAGTCTGCCCCCAGCTATCAAAAGATACGCAAAGATGTATGGTCTACACAAAGCGGCCGGGAGTCTGCCGCAAACCGCAGATCTTCGCCTATGTTCTTGAGAAAACCCCTGATACGGCCAAGCGCAGCGACGGGAAGCTGATCCCGGTTTACATGGCCCGCAACAAGGTCCTGGCCGTATGGGACTGCCCCTACGTGAGAAAGTTCCAGGATGAAATCGGTGTCTATGCAGAGATGAGCGGGTTGGAACCAATATTCAAGAAAAGCAAAACATGATAATTTTGAACTAATTTAAAATTCGTTGCAGAATATAGTAATTTTTAAACATGAGAAATTAATAATCTAAAGAGTATACTAAAAGTAAATGCTTTACCTGTTCATCTTAATTTCCTACCTGGTGGGCTCAATTCCTACGGGTCTCGTTTTAGCAAAGGCAACCGGGGTAGATATCCGCAAGGCAGGCAGCGGCAATATCGGCGCCACCAATGTCACGCGCCTGCTGGGTAAAAAACTAGGAATCCTGACCCTTATAGGTGATGTTCTTAAAGCTGTAATCCCCATGCTTGCAGCGCACTGGTATTTTTTGCGCTCAGGAATGGTTATAGAGCCTCAGGATGTGGACCTTGCCGTCACATTATGCGGCGGTGCCGCTTTTCTGGGGCACATGTATTCAGTATATTTAAAGTTCAGAGGCGGCAAGGGCGTAGCAACAGCCCTGGGGGTTTTTATCGTGTTGGAACCGTTGGCCGCCCTGATCAGCCTTTTGCTTTTTGTCACAGTCGTCTATTTCTCCGGATATGTTGCGGTCGGCTCCCTCCTGGTCTCCGCCCTGATGACCCTGTGGATCTGGCTGCTTAAAGGTTCACCCGAGCATGTCTATCTGGCATTTTTTGTCGGGGTGCTTATCTGGATCAAGCATGCGGATAACATAAGGCGGCTGTTTGAGGGAAGCGAGGCAAACTGGCGGGCCTGGAAAAAGGAAAAAGACAGCGCAAAATGACGAGAAAGGAATGGTCAGAGATAAAGGCAGCCGCTACCCTGCTTGGCTTGGGCGAAAAGGCAAGCCTGGCAGAGATCAAGAAGGCCTACCGGCGCCTGTCCAAAAAACACCACCCGGATGTGCAGAAAAGTTCAAAGCAGAAAGCCGGAAAAATAGCCATGCATGAACTGACCGAGGCGTATCAGACCTTGATCCATTACTGTGCGCAGTATCGTTTCCCCCTGAAGCCTGGCGAAAATGAGCCGTTAGACGCTGAAGACTGGTGGTTTGAACGGTTCGGCCAGGACCACCTGTGGGGTAAAGGCAGCGTACCTAAAGGAGATGCAGAGGAGTAGCGGTTTATCCAGCAACGGAGGAAAAATGGCGATAAACTATGACTTCCTGTTTGAAGACAAGCAGGGCGATTACCAGGGGATTCTCCTCGAACTTCGTGGCGGCAGCGCCCAGCTGATAGATATACGGGAACGCGATGAGTGGGAGCAATACCATTTCAAGTGCGCCACGCATATTCCACTCTCAGACCTTGTCAAAGGTATTGGTGTGGAGACTCTGAAAGAAATAAAGAAAGCCAATAAAAAGATATATATCCACTGCCGCTCTGGCAACAGAGCCAGAAAGGCCCAGGAGATCTTAGCCCGATATGGCTGCAGGGAATTTTACATCATTCCGGTGACCATGATGAAGATGCTGGAAGAAGGTTTTACGCTGACAGCCTGAGCCTCGGTTTACATATTAAACAGATGGGCAAAGCTGCCTTTTTTCTGCATCAGTTCACCATAGGTCCCGCTTTCTACTATTTTTCCCTTGTCCATGACAAAGATGCGGTCTGCCATTTTGACTGTCGAGAGCCGGTGGCTAATGAAAACGGCTGTTTTGTCCTGGACAAGCTCCTTGAATTTTTCAAAAATTTCATATTCTGCCCGGGGGTCCAGGGAACTGGCAGGCTCGTCAAGCAGGATTATCTGGGACTTGCGGAAAAATGACCTGGCCAGGGCAATCTTCTGCCATTCACCGGAGCTCAATTCTTCACCAGCCTCAAACCATTTACCCAAAATAGTGTCATAACCATGGGGTAGACCAGAGACCAATTCATCTATTCCTGCCTGGCGACCGGCAGCAGCGATATTTTCGAGAGCAGGGGGCAGATCAATATTGCCGAACCAGATATTCTCCCGAACGCTTGTATGGTAGCGGACAAAATCCTGGAACAACACACTGATTTCACGCCGCAGTCCGGCAGTGGCAAATTGTTTAAGGTCAATGCCGTCCAAGGTGATTGAGCCGGACATTGGATCATGGAGGCGGCATAATAGTTTTGCCAGTGTAGTCTTGCCGCAGCCGTTCCTGCCCACCAGGGCAACAATTTCACCGGGTGCAATAACCAGCGAGATATCCTCCAGGGCCTTGCGCGTGCTGCCGGGGTAACGGAAGCTGACATGCTCCAGGGCGATTCCCTGCTGCAGGGGGCTGGGCACAGGCCTCGGGTCAGCCGGTTCGGTTACCCTGGGCTTGAGCGTGAGGAATTCAAATAAATTGGCGAGAAAAAGATTGTCCTCATACAGGCTTGCCATCCCGCCGAGCAGGTCACGCATTGAACTCAGCCCGCGCTGAAAAGCCTGAAAATACATGACCATATCACCCAGGCTAATAGTGCCATTGACAGTTCTGTAGGCAATGAATGCAAAGGAGGCAAATACTGCAGAAGCAGCGCCTGCCTGGGCCAGAAAGTCTGCCATTGAGCGTTTTTTACCAATGGCAAGCTTCTCATGACGCAGCTTTGCCTGCAGTTTACTGAAACGCTCAATCAGCAGACTTCCAAGGCCGAAAAGCCGAATTTCCTTGGCATGGATATCACCGGTAAGAATCCAGTTAATATATAAGGCCTGGCGTTCCGTCTGGGTTCGCGCTTGATGCCATTGATACATCCGGTTGGCATATTTGATACGAACAAGCACACCTGGGACTACTGCAGCAAAAAGGATTAAGGCTACTCCCCAATGCAGAGAAAGAAGCAACCCTGTCATGGCGAATAGGGTGACGCTGTTCTGCACCAGTCGCACAAGGTTATTCACTATGCTGGTGGGTCTGTATGGTCCTTCCTGCTGGGCCCGGTGCAGCGTGTCAAAATATTGCGGATTTTCATAATACTCCAGGTCAACTTCCACTGATTTAGCATGCAGGATATCAAAGACATGGTCTGTGACAGTGAGGGACATTGCCTCATTGATCAGGTTAGCCATGAGCTGGCAGAGAGCATTCAGCAGAGCGACTCCGCCGGCAATGAGGATGAGCAGCACAATCTGTTTGAAAGCCTGGGCTTTGTCCGGTGCATTTAAGGAATAAGTGACAGCGTCAACTATCAGCTTCATGAGATAAAGTGCTGCCAGGGGCAGGATCCCCTGGATAACCTGCAATACAAGGTTCGCAAGGGTCCAGCCGGGACTTGCCTGCCAGACTAGACGCATGGCCCGGTCAACTCTTAAGGCCTGCAGTATTTTTTCCTTTATAGGTTTGGGCATAAGAATTCAGGATATATAGTTCCGCATGATCACGATCAGCGAACATATTTCCCTCTTGAAAGATAACATTGAACTTTTTGTATTAACATATACGGGGAATGTGAGTGAATCTGATTGGTAATATTCCCTACGTATGAAGTTCTCCCTAGCTTAACGCGGAGAACTTCAAAATACTGTAACTATGCAATTCCGTAAAGGATATTACAGGAAATAGCAAATAATGGACTTGGGGAAATTCCCCAAAAGAGTTTATCGGGGAGCAGGCAGGGAGGATTCGTCAACGAGAATGCGATAGGGCCGCCTGATCTGCCATTGGTCCAGGTCCCGGTCATAGGTGCCGATTGCCATTCTGCCCAGAAGCAGCCTGTGGGATGTATTTGAACCAGAATTGAATGTGACTAAACGGGGGCTCAGGCGCACAGGAATAAGTCGCTGCAGTCTACCCCCGGTGCAAAGGGACCGGTAGACCGGCCCTAAAAATTTAACAGCGTGATGAAGAAGGAGTCGTCTCAAATGGCAAATTCTGCCGGCTATTCTTCCGATATAGCCGTTTACAATTTTCCTGCGAGAGCTGCCACGATGGGCGGCTATAACCCTGCCGAAAATATCGTCTTGAGTTAACAATTCCTGGTCAATATTGCAGTTATTGTCCCCCCTGGTTTGAATGCCATTAGCTGTAATACTGATAATGCGGTGGATGACATAATGCTCAGGCCCGGGGGATTGAAAAAGAATAATGTCCCCAACGCGCGGACCTTCGTGCTGATAGGGCTTAATTTCCAGAAGATCACGGGCAGTTAAGGTCGGGTTCATGCTCGGGCCGGTATGGCCACAGAAAAATATATCTGCAGTGTTTCCCTCATTGCTGAACAACCAGGGAAAAACTCTGTCAGAATCTATTGTATTATTGAGTGAAATCTTCATGATTGCATTTAATTATCAGAGAACTTTGTCTATTTCTTCCCAGAAAGAACCATTTTTGCTGATTTGCAGCAAATAGGCCGGAATTGCTTCCACCATTTGACAGATGTTGTCAAACCGTCGCAGACGAATAGCCTGTTTTGCTTTATTACCAAGTCTTGCATCCAGTCCCCAGCAGGCTTGATCAACCGCTTCGTTCAGCAGGCAGGCAGCCTGTCCCTTACCTATCTGTTGAACCTTATCTGTTTTGCTCTGGCTTAGAATGAAGATCGCTTTCAGAGGCACACTGAACTGTACATCCCAGGTTTGAAAGCTATCCCCGGATGTTAAAGAACTCCAGGTTGGCCATGGATGGGCCCGGTAATTATTTGTTTTGTCAAGGACGATCAGCGTGCTGTCATCCGAATGGGCGCGCCACGGTGACGGCAGCCTTCTTGAGGCCGTAGTTTTGCCGACATTACCCCTGCCCGCCAAAATAATACCATTGCCCTTTTTTTCCGCCAGGGCACCGTGTATTGACACACCACCGCGCTCCTCTGCCGTGCAGCAAAAGATCTGGGAGATCTCCAGGAGTTGAACAACTAATTTAACTCGATCGTCAGAAGGACCAAGCTGGCAGGTCATGTTATTGCTATTGCCAATTGCCTTGAGAGTTTTTTCTGAAAAGATCGGTTGTGCAGTACCATCAGCTGCTGGGGGCTTACTGAGGATCAATAATTTCTGGGTGGTCCGTGGTGATGGGTGGAGCCGCATGGTTTTCGCCAGTAAACGGCTGGTATCGGCTCCTCCTTTATCTTTTCCAACAATTGACCAGGAACTACCGTCCGCCAGGATAAGTGTTTGATTTTTTGGAGATATTATTGGGTCTGGTGCAGAAGAGTGCATGCAGAAGATTAGCTGATAGAGAATATTGTTAACATTATGGAATTACCCCGACGCCGCTGTTGCAACTTCTATTTGCTCCTGAGCCGCCCCGGCAATTGTTTTGGGGATCCGCATTATTCCCGAAATTGCATCTTCCTGCCGGAGTTGGTCCATTCGTACAATGTGGCCTATTCCCTTTGACCCCGGCACCGGTATCACATATTCCTGAACCTTTCACAAGCTCCCCAAGCGGTATAATCACCGGGGTCTCATATTTGTTTTTTGCATTCTTTTTCATGTGTATTACTTCCACTCAAAAATATATCACGTATCAGGCGACTTTTAAAGTCTATTCAAGCGGCTTTCCGGGAAAAGACCTTTTTCTTCAGCCTGCGCGCAGAACCAGAAGGGCTCCCATAATGAATGTGTCCGGTAGTAGTTCTGGGCAATACAGGAGCCTAGGCACCGGTGTTTCATCAGGCAGCGGCTGCAGACACCGTCAAGCTTTTCCGGTAATCCGCTTCTTAATTGAAGAAGTATAAGGTTTTCATGCCAGATCTTGGCAAGCGGGTCATTCCCGGCTTTTCCAAAGACCAATTCTTTCACATGGGAGCCAATACCACATAAAGCATATTCACCGGTTGACAGCACACCCAGAATTGAAAGAATTCCGCAAACACCACAGCCGTCATCCGAAGCCATACTACTTAGTGAACGAAAAGCTGAGGGGTAATCGAAATAAAGGGACAGACTGGTTTGTGCTGCAAGTTTTTTCTCTACTTTTCTGCCGAGTGCAATTATCTCGTGGATGCCAAGGCCGCCGGCCCCTCCATGGATTGCTTCTCCCCGCCCGGTGGGCTGGATAATGTTGAATTTTACAGAGTCAGCACCCAGGGTTTCGGCAAGTTCTACCAATGTTTCCGCCTGGTCGGCATTGGAGCGCATGATTGACATGATGACCTGGGGGTGGATATGGTTTTTAACGAGATTGCATATCCCTGCTTTTGCTTTAGCAAACGATCCTTCAACGCCCCGGATTTTATCATGGGTTGCAGCATTGGCACCGTCCAGGCTGACAGACACGAAAGGTTTTTCATGCTCAGCGATTGCCCTGGCAATTTCCTCAGTTAAGAGGATGCCGTTTGTTTCAAGTGTCAAGTCCAGTCTTTTTTCTTTAAGAAAATCAAGGATATTAAGAAAATTCGGATGCAGGAGGGGCTCGCCGCCGGTCAGTTTGACACTTGTCAGCCCCAGAGGGATTGCCTCCTCAATTGCTTTCTTAAGGAGCGCCAGAGGAAGCATTGCATTCTTGCTGCCGTCCGGATCGAATTGAGGCGCAAGCCAGCAATGCCTGCAGGCCAGATTGCAACCCTCTGTTAAATAGAAGTAAAGCTGTTTCAGAGGATACTGCTTAGAATATGCCTCGCTTTCTGAGGATTTATTGTCTTCTTCTCTCATATATCAAGGGTTATTCTCAACGACAGGTATTTTGCCGCCCGCATCCAGAAACCTTTGCAGGCAGGCATCAGGGCTCGGATAATTCACTTGGCCGATGAGATTATAAGCCAGGCCGGGACAGTTGCCGGTGCAGTAAGGAGCATACCTGCATCCGGTGCATTCTTCAAAACTTGAAAGGTGAATAGTATGGCGTGCCCTTAATGAGTTTAGCTGCTTGCTTTTCTGCCAAACTTTCCGGAATGAATCCCGGTTGATCCTGCCAAGTTCCATATGCGACAACATTGTACAGGGTATAATCGTTCCGTCTGTTCTAACAGCTATTTTATTGCTGGGGCAGCCGCAACCGCTCAAAAATCCCCCCGAAGCTGACGAAACCAATTTTTCTTTACGGGCTTTTTCCATCTTGTGCCAATAATGAGCTTCAGCCAAAGGTCCGGCCTGTGCAGTTATCCTGCCCCTATATTTTTTTTCGAGCTGCAGGAGTGTTGCCATGGCAGCCTGGCGGTCTGCAGTAGTCAACAGGAGATTCTTTGAATTTTTTTGGCACGAGCCAAAGTAACCTGCAGCATTGGTGCTGAAACCCGGGAGCCCAAGTTCTTCAAGCAGAAAAAGGGCTGTATTTTCAAGGTCATGAACATTATGACGGTGGATGGTCATTCGCACAGTTACCGGAACATTATGTTTCTGTAGTATTTTTATGCCTCGCACTGCCTTGTCAAAGGAACCTTTTCCCCTGCCTGTTTCATGCACTTCAGCGCAGGAGCCGTCTATTGAAATCTGGACAGAATCGCAGCGTTTCGTATCGGCAATAAATTTTGCAATAGCACCAGTGATAAGTGTACCGTTTGACAGGATGGAAAAGCGCATGCGGTTTTGGATAATTGCTTCTATAAGTTCCCGAAGATCTTCCCGGATAAAGGGTTCGCCGCCGGCCAGGCAGACATTCATGACTGAGCACTGTCCCAGTTCTTCAATAAATTCAAGCCATTTCCCGGTGGGCAGGTCCTGGTAGGTCACCTCCGGGTTGTCAAAGAAATAACAGTATCTGCAGCGCAGGTTGCAGCGGGAGGTGATCTCCAGGTCAACCGAGCGCGGCGTGCGCATAACGGTGATTGCAGGGGTGTTTTGTGGCATTAAACAGCAGAATCAAGTTCAGACCCGACGAAACCGCGTTCACTCAGGTCATCAATAAAAGTCTTTATTTCCTTGGCAGCGGAACCGGGGACCTCTGAAAAATCATGGTTTATCCGGGCAGTGATATCTGCGACAGAATTCTTCCCGGTCAGCATTTCCCAGATGGCAACGCCGACAGGGTTGACACCTACAGCTTCAGCTGTATCCGGGTTGAAAAGCACGGCCCAGTCATCAAATTCCTTTCGCAGGACAACGATGGGATTGGCTATTGGATTTTTTGTATTCATTTCCTTATTCCTTTTATAACCTTTTAAATATAATCATTTATGAGTTGAAGATAAATTAACATTTAGTAATTTTTATGACCAATGACAGAACATAAAGAATCAGAGCAAAAAATGAAAGCCTTCCTGCTGGTCGCCGGTCGTGGAGAACGGTTGAGACCTTTGACCGAGACAACACCGAAATGTCTCTTGCCGATTAATGGCACACCTCTGCTGCAGATCTGGCTCGAACATCTGGAGCACGCCGGGATTGACGAGGTCCTTGTCAATACGCACTGGCTGCATGAAAAAGTACTTCAATTTGTAAAAAAATGGTCAGCCGCCCACAGCAGGATGAGAATCATCGTTTATCATGAACCTGCACTGCTTGGCAGTGCGGGTACTATTCTGGCCAACAGGGAGTGGGCGGGGCGCGGTCCCTTTTTTATTATATATGGTGATAATCTGACGCGCTTTGATCTGCAGAAGATGCTGGCTTTCCATATAAAAAACCGGCAACCCCTTACCATCAGGATCTACAGGGGAGCTGATCCAAAACGTGCCGGCATCGTATGTCTTGATGAAAATAATATAGTCATTGATTTTGAAGAGAAACCTGCAAAGCCGAAGTCTGACCTGGGAGCTGGGGGTATCTATATTGCCGACCAGAGAATATTTGATTATTTTCCAGGGCTGACAGCAGGGAGCGGAAGCGGTCCGCTTGACCTGAGTTGCCATGTTCTGCCCCGAATGCATGGAAAGATGAAGGCATATGACAGTGGTGAGTTTTCAATGGATATCGGTACTCCGGAATCATTAGCACAAGCCCGGAGAAAATGGCTGGAGATGATGCAGGATGATGCTTGAATCAAATTGTAAAATTCTTATACTGTTTCATGGATATACTCTTCAGGGTAATGAGGGGTGAGAATAATCGGTTGTCCGCTAAAATGAAAAAGGGTATGTATACAACCTGCCGTCCTGTTATAAACATATGCATTTTTTGCAATTTTATTAATTATTACAGAAATTTATGGTGTTTATTTAATGGTGAAGCTGTTCCATATAGTTTTTTCCGGTTTTGTCTTACTTTTTCTTGCAGTCCCCCTTTCCTACGGTGACCATCTTGTTGACCGGGTTGTGGCAGTGGTCAATGATGATGTCTTAACCCTTTCTGAACTTGAAAAGGCGGGCAGGGAGTTTTTTCAACGCATCAGAGAAAAAGCTCCTGCCGGAGAAGTGGACAGGGCCCTGGAAAAGGCCAGGGAGGAAGTGCTGTCCGGCCTGATAGATAAATTTATTGTTCGGCAGCAGGCTGAGAAGCTGTCAATCACTGTTACGGATCAGGAGGTAGACACTGCAGTAGACCAGATCCTTGCCCGCAATAATGCCACCATTGAGGATTTCAGGCGGGAATTGGCCGCAATGAATATATCCGAGCAGGAGTATCGGGATAATATCCGCGATCAGATTTTACAGTCCAAGCTGATAAGTTATGAGGTGCGCTCGCGAATAGTCATTATCGAGGAGGATATCCAGGCGTATTACCAGAAGGAATACACCCAGGATAAAGGGGAAAGCGGCTATCATATCCTGCAGATGGGTTTTACCTGGAGAAACACCGTCAGCCTGGAAGAATCAGGTTTTGATACAAAGGAGGCGGCCCTGGAAAAAGCCGAAGAGATCAGGGCAAGGGTCCTTGATGGCGAGAGTTTCCTGGAACTGGCAAAAGCATATTCAAACCTGCCCTCAGCAGCCGATGGCGGCGATATCGGACTCTTTAGGAAAGAGGAAATGGCTGCCTATATGAAGGATGTAATCCTGGCCATGCATCCTGGCGAAATAAGCCCTATCGTTGAAACGGGCAATGCCTTTCAGTTTTTTAAACTGCTTTCTGCGCGTGAAGGAGATATTGTTGTTAAGGCGCCGTATGGATCTGTACGTGAGGAAATAAGGGATATTCTCTACCGCCAGGAGATGGAGGAGCAGTATAAGACATGGGTTAAAAGTCTTCGCGAGGAGGCATATATCAAGATTTTACTTTAATGTAGTATTGGGGGATTGAGTTATCGCTTCTGAAAAGCAAAGGCAAAACAGACGCGGACACGGAGACAGCAGCCATGACGCCCAGCCTGCTTCTTCTGCAACTGTTGGAGCCTGTTTGCGGGACAAACGCATGAGTCGCGGTATTGCGCTGGAAGAAGTGTCTGACTCAACCGGTATTTCTGCAGCGGTTCTGCAGGCCCTTGAAAATGAGGACAGGGAGCAGCTTCCCGCCGAAGTGTATGTTAAGGCGTTTTATAAGAAATACGCTGAATACCTTGGTGTAGACTTTGAGGAGATACAGGTAAAGTACCAGCAGCAGACCAAGAGTCTGAAAAAGACCGGGCAGAGTTCCAACTTCAGCACTGTGATTACCTTGAAAGGACAGGAGGAAAACCTGTTGACCGAAATTCTCCGCAGATTATTTCTGCCGCTGGCCATTCTTATTTTAGGCGTTCTTCTCTACTGGATTTACAAAAATTATCTGACACCCTTTAATCCACTTGGCTTTTACCAGAAGCATCTCCCCTCTGTTTGTTCATTTTTACGCTCAAACTCTCCTGACTTCCTCTGTTGAGTGAAATTCAGTTACTTTCTGCCAGCAGCCGGGTAATGACTACCAAGAAAATGACAGCTATCATTCTCAAGGTGAATGACCTTGGAGAATCGGACAAAATTGTCACTTTCTACAGTAAGCAGGCAGGCAGGATGGCGGGCATTGCCAAAGGAGCAAAGAGAAGCAAGAAACGTTTCAGCAACAAGCTCGAAATTTTTTCACTGCTGGATGTCATTTATGACGACCAGGGGCGCTCAGGCCTGGTCCGCATAGCTGAAGCCGAACTCTTGGCCCCATTTATGACTCTGCGGGAAAATTATGACCGCTATGTGAGCGCTGTCCTGGCCTGTGAACTTATCTATTGCTGGTCCAGGGATTACGATGCGGATAAGAATATTTTTAATCTTCTCCTCTGGGCCCTGCAGAGTATTGACAGGGGCAGCCCACCGCAGATGGTGCAGATATTTTTCCAGGTAAAGCTCTATACGCTTTTAGGGTATCGGCCGCATCTTTCCGGCTGCATTAAATGTCAAAAAACCGGGCAGTCGGGCGCGCCCTATGTTTTTCATCCTGCACGCCATGGACTGCTGTGCAGGAGTTGCTATCCAGTGCCTGTGTCGCGTGAAACGGTCCCCCTTTCCCTGAATACCATCAAGCTGCTCCAGCATGCCCAGGATTTGCCCATGGAAAAATTAAACCGGCTGCGTTTTTCTGATGCCTCAATCCATGAAGCATTGCTTTTATTCAGAGTGTATGGCCATTATCTTTTGCAGCGTGAGATCGCAGCCTGGAATTTTCTGGAAGAAAAGGGCGGAGAGGTATATCAATCCAGGTAAAGAATTTCTCCGCTGTGCCGGACAACCCTTGCGCCATCATCCAGCTCAAGGATCAAGCCGCCGGAGCTGTCCAGGCCGACAACTTTTGCCTCAAACTGGGGATTCTCCCGGACATCAAAACCGTAAAGCACTCTGCGGTTAAAGATGTCTGCCAGTTCTTTATAGCTTTCCAGAAGTAAATGTTCATCTTCGTGTGTGCTGCCGGCCCGTGTGCCATGGCTTTTGGCAATGCCGCCATGATCTTCGAGGTGTCGGGCTTCCTCGTAGTACAGTAAACCGATATTCCAGCGCAGCTTTGCCAGCAAATGTGCTGCCATCTCCGCCAGGCTGAATTCCCTGTTAAGGCAGGATTTGAGGGAAGTAGCATGTCCCATGATTTCAGCAGGGAATTCGGGGTTATTCACATTGATGCCGATACCGACCAGGACATATTCCTCACCGGAACGGGAACCGGTAAATGTTTCGGTGAGGATGCCGGAGATTTTTTTGCCGTCTGCAAGGACATCGTTTACCCATTTTAAGTGGGCCGTCATACCGTAATCACGCAAAACTTCACAGCAGGCAACTCCGGCAGCCATGGGGACAAGAAGGTTGCTTTCAGGCAGGAGGGTATTGACCATGACCAGTGTCATCCAGAGTCCGCCGCGCGGGGCATGCCAGGACCTTTTGAAGCGCCCCTTGCTCTGCACCATCTCATCTGCCAGGATTACAGTGCCGCTGGGGAAGGACAGGTGTGCTTCTTCAGTCCGCTGGATGAGTTCACGCGCCCGGTCCATTCCCCTGGGAATCTGCTCATGATGCTCTATGACACTGCCTACTATGGCACCATAGCGAAAAATCGCATGTATGACATCAGGAGCAAATGTCTTCCTGCGAATGGGGATTTCCTCCTCAGTTATTATCCGCTGGATATCTTCAGAACTAAGTTTTTTTGAATCGTTCATGACAGATGAAGCAAGGGCCGGGATTCTTGCTGCGTTAAGTTGACTGGAGATGCAATCTGCCTGATGTTTCGCTGTAGTCTGCTATACATTTTTTCTATTCGGAAATGTGTAATTTGGGACAAGGTCAAGGAAAATAAGGAATTTTGCGGAGTCGCACATATGGTGCGTCGCACAAGAAATTCCGAAATTTGACACAGAAATTGTTCCAAAGAACCGTTTCCGAAAGAAACAAATTAGGACCACTCAGCCTTCACATGCGTAATAATCTTCTGGATTAAAGGGAGTTTTTCCCTGGCGCATACACCGATAAGGGGTACACCCTGATCCACGCTGATACCAGGTTTGAAATACACGGAATGAATGATGCCTTCTTCGCCGGCATAGTAGATGGGGGTGTCTCTTTTCATGAGTGACATGGTTATAATTTCTTCGCCGGGCTTGATAAAGACAGCTTTTTCGCCCTGTTTTTCAATGCGGGCCTGGATATCCAGGGAGAAGAAGTATTTTGCCTTTTCAGGGGCACGGAACAGGTAGAGAACATTTTGCAGAATGCCTTCAATAATCTCCCTTTTTTTCAGGGGATGTTTAATGCTCATGAGCTTTTCCCCGGCCTCGACAAAATGTCCCTCGAGTTCTGCGCGCAGGGAAGTGACAACCCCGTTTGTTTGTGAATTCATGGTCTTGGGGTTGTTTTCACGGTTGAGGACATACAATAATGTGCCCGGGTGATGGTTCCATTTACCGCTGGGCCCCGCAACCTCCTGTCCTTCATTGACATTGAATGTGACCCGTCCGGTGTGAGGCGTCACGACATCCAGGTAATGGAAAGGATCTGATCGGTATTTATTGATTATTTCATCAAAATTAATGTCATCGTACATGATATCGCTTTACGGTATTTTGGTCTTTGTTCAGCCTTTGTGTAATTACCGGTAATATAAGGTTTCTGCACAATTAATGTCATCGTACATGATATCGCTTTACGGTATTTTGGTCTTTGTTCAGCCTTTGCAAAATTACCGGTAATAAAGGTTTCTGCCGCCCATGGTCAGGAGTGCCTTATAAAGGTTTTTCCTGAAGTCCCTGCGATCCCAGATGCCTTGAATGTGACCGCGTTTGAGGGCTTTACGGCAGTTATGGTAATCCGGCGGCACATCTTCCCCGGTTGTCTCTCTTATAACCCTGCTGCCCGCAAATCCGACCCTGCTCGAACGGATGGCAAACTGGTATGGCGAACAGCCAAGGAAACTTGCAACCGGGCCGGCATAGGAATTGTTGTCATACACGACTATGTAGAGACCGCCTGAATCTATATACTCACGCACAGCCATGGTGCACTTTGGCATCTGGATTACACCAAGGGTCCCTTCATTGATCCTTATGCCGCCCGTGGTATGGACATAGGCCAGGAGGGGTCTGCGTTTCAGCCGGGCTTTTTCGCAGGCTCTGACAAACTTTTCACCTTCTGCCGCCCCGACAGTGCCGTTACGGAAATCACTGTAGAGCATCGCGACCACTATATCCACATCCATGACCTTGGCGTAAAAAGTGATGTTGGCACTGTTACGCCCAGTCTTGGCGCGGTCCAGATTCAGGCGCTCCTCAAAGCCGGGATAGTCCAAAGGGTTGAGCGAGCTAATTTCGGTGTTAAAAACCTTGATGGAATCAGGATCAAAAAGATGCTGCAGATACCATTCATACTCCAGGGGAAAATGGTGTCCGCAGTTTTCACAGACCCCGCAGAATTCACCATAAAGGTCGGGGACCCAGAGGTCCTTGCAGCCGGATTGGGAGGCATTGGGGCAGCTTACGGTGCGGTCTTCGTTGGCCAGCGGGCTCGTATAGGTGTCCCACATATCGACTTCTTCCGGCATGCTTGGGCGTTCAATGGTCGGCCGGGTTTTCTTTGCTTCCGGCTTGCGGCTTATGAAGTTGTAGGCAGTGGTAAAGGGGGTGGTAATTCTTTTGATCAGAACCGAGCTTTCACCGGAAACGTCCTTGATAACTTTCTCCACCTGTTTCTGCTGATGGCGCAGCAAGTCATAGCGGAAAGCGTAATAAAGCCTGAAAAGAATATTTCTTGTTTTTCTGTATATAGCCTCTGTCGAGGTGGGCTGCCCGCCATAATAACCGGCAGCCATATTTCTGTACTTCTTTGAGCGAAAATTGAGAAGGCGTTTTACTTCATCAGCGTTGAGATCCCAGGATACATTGATTTCCGGCTCTTCAGTGGCAGATTCCTCCGCCTTTTTCAGTTTGACGTCGTAGGCTCTGAAAGCCCTGAGACTTTTGGTTTTCAATACCACTTCATCTGTAGCCCGGATTATTTCAGAGCGGAGCTGCTTGAAAAAGGCAAAGTCATCCCTTTTCGCCCCAAGGGTCGGCTCCTGGATAATGCGGTCAATGGTGCCAAGCCTCAGGTTGTCTGCTGCAGTAATTTTCAGACGGTCGGCGCAGGCATCGATAAGTTCCGGCGGGACCTTCTCGCCCTCACGTATTTTTCCTTCAATTGCTGCCGCTCCTTCCGGGGAGATAACAGAATAATACCCATGGGAGAACATGAGACGAAAATCCGAAAGGCCGACAGCTTCGGCACCACCGGAGCCGCCTTCTGAAATAACAGATATCATGGGAACCCTGAGCTTTGTCAAGGCGTAGAGATTTCTGGCTATCTGCTGGGCAGCACCCGGGTAGTCCTCAACCGGGAAGGAGCCGGGCGTAAAAATGTAAAAGTGGATGGGGATGCCCTCGGTTTCCGCAACGTGCATGTAGCGCAGGGCCTTTTCGTTGCCCCAGGGCTTACAGGAGCCTCCGTTGCGGTATTCTTCGCCATGGCCCTTTTCCTGGCCGATGACCATTACCGGCTGTGAGTAGATCTTGTTTTTGATACGACGAACA
>Ga0209536_100004082_pt1 | contig 23190 bp, 22 predicted proteins | sample DeeMarSeWOR28_12_FD_187461 | JGI IMG/M metagenome (GOLD analysis project Ga0209536, IMG submission 187461) | Marine sediment microbial communities from White Oak River estuary, North Carolina - WOR-2-8_12 (SPAdes) (version 2) | ecosystem: Environmental > Aquatic > Marine > Intertidal zone >... | reverse complement strand
CAATGCCATGGCCATGTTCAACCACGGCAATATACTTTTACCGAAAGTGCTTGATCGGGTGTTGCGCTGGTTGGTGGTCACGCCGGACATGCATCGTGTGCATCATTCGGTGGAAGATAATGAAGCCAACAGTAATTACGGCTTTAACTTATCCGTCTGGGACAGAATTTTCGGTACTTACATTGACCAGCCTCGTGGCGGCCACCAGGGCATGACGATCGGGATTCACAAGTTCCGTGACCCAAAGCAGGTCGATCAGTTACCTGGCATGTTGATGCTACCCTTCAAGGGCAAAATCAGCGGTTATGCCATCAACCGTCGTGAGTGGAGCAATCCATCGGGACAGGGCAGTGAATCGTAAACCGATCCGGTGGGCTCTTTTTGCCTTACTTATCGCGGCCATCGGAATCGCTATCGCTTACCGTAATCAGTTCGACGCTATCGCTTTGGAACAGTGGATTCAAGATGCCGGTGGCGCCTTGTTCGGTCCGGTAGTAGGCACGTTGTATAATCTGACCGGCGCCACCATCGGTGCGACACTGGCTTTTCTGGTGGCGCGTTACCTGGCCTCGGAATGGGTGGAACAGAAAACCGGTGGTCGCTTGAAACAATTAAAAGAAGGGATTGAATCAGAAGGTTGGCGTTTTGTCGCGTTTGTGCGCTTGGTGCCGCTGTTTCCCTTTAACCTGCTTAACTATGCGCTTGGCCTGACACGGATAAAACTGTGGCACTATGTGGTTGCTTCTTATTTATGTATGTTGCCGGGGGCTATTGCATATACCTACTTGGGCTATGCCGGGCGTGAAGCCATCGCCGGCAGCGAAGGGCTTATCCAAAAAGGGTTACTGGCGCTAGCCTTACTGGCTACCGTGGCGTTCTTACCCCGCTTGATCAAACACCTGCGTCGCGCGCCTATGCTGAGTGTGCAAGCACTCAAAGCCAAACTCGATCAGGGAGAGGATGTGTTCGTGTTGGATGTGCGCACGGCAGCGGATTTTGTCGATGAACAAGGCCATATTCAGCAAGCACACAACATACCGGTGGAAGACCTTTCACGGCGCATTAACGAGTTAACAGAGTATAGAGACCGACCCATTGCCATTGTTTGCCGTACCGACAAACGCTCCTTAAAAGCAGCTAAATTATTGTCGCAAAAAAGCTTCGCTGAGGTGCATGTAGTCAAGGGCGGCATGACGGAATGGAATCGTTTAGGTTATAACATTCAACGCTAACAGGAGCGCAGATTATGAAACTAGGAATCATCTTGTACAGTAACGATGCGGAAACCGTCTGGAACGCGTTTCGTTTGGGTGTATTTGCCTTGGAAAACAATGATAGTGTAAAAACGTTTTTGCTCGCAAAAGGAGTTGAATGTGAGAATCTTGATACAGATCAGTTCAAGGTAACTGAACAAATGAAGTCGTTTGTAGACAAAGGCGGTGAGATCCTTGCCTGTGGTACCTGCTTGAAGATACGCCAAAGCGAGGCATCCGAATTGTGTCCCGTATCGAGCATGAAAGAACTCTATGAACTGGTGCGTGATTCTGACCGGGTACTGACGGTTTAAAGCGAATCGAACCATTCACTGGTGACGCGTGATAAGCCTTTGAGATAGACAATATATTCCGACAGCATCATCACTGCGTTGCAACATAAGCTGTTCCTGCTTCACGGTAAATACCTGTAAAGTCCACTGACCCATCATTACCTATTTGGAAATATACCGTTTCAAGTGCAATTGGCAAATATAAATAATATAGTTGCATATGCAACTATTATACTCTACACTTTGCTCATGTTTGAACGTTGCCTGTATTTCAATGTTAATGCCTTGGCTCGTGCGGTCAACCGCATCTGGGACGAGGCTTTTGCGGAATTCGATTTGTCGCCCTCACACGCATACTTATTGCGATTGGTGCTGTCCCAGCCGGGAATGACGCCCAAACAAATCAGCCAAGAGCTAAAGTTGGAAAAATCGACAATTACTCGATTTTTGCACGTACTTGAGGGAAGGAAGCTGATAAATCGCAAAAGTAGTAGCAGCGGTGATGCCCGCGAACAGGGAATTTATCCGACCCGTGTAGCACAAAACATGGCAGTGCGGCTTGAAACGAAAGGCAGCGAACTCTACCGGAAAATGACTGACAGCATCGGTAAGGCCAGACTTGTCGATCTGGTTGGTGAGTTGCGCACTACCGAATCAAAATTGGACCAGAAATAAAAAAATTTTATTGTGTAAGTTGTATATACAACCAAAAGGAGATGGATTATGCAAACAACAACACCGCCCATTACTGGACAAGAAAAAATCCTTGATTTCGCATCACCGTTTGGCGCACTAACAAACTTTTATGCGGCATTCAACGGCCAGAATTCTGGCCTTATGAAATCAAATTGGTTACAAACCGAAGAAGCTTCCATGTCCAATCCACTGGGTGGTATCAAACGGGGCTGGCAGGAAATCGAATCCGTATACAAAAAAATCTTTGATGGCCCAGCGACAGTCTATGTGGAATTTTATGACTATATTATTCATGCAACTGATTCAATGTTTGTCGCGGTAGGGCGTGAAAGAGGCTCACTTGATATCAACAACAAAACCATCGATCTGTCGATTCGTACTTCCAGAATTTATACGCTGCATGAAGCCGAATGGAAACAGATCCATCACCACGGTTCTATGGATAATCCCAAACTATTGGCCCAGTATCAGAAAATTCTTTTGGCGTAATAATCGGGAGGTTCAAATGGGCGCTTCACTTTTCCACTGAGTTGGACTGGATAGTTTAGACTATGTTAATGACGCTACTACCGGGTGCTCAATATTCTGAATCGTTTGCAGGGGCAGGGCATCTGCGTTTTCATTGCCGCAAAAAGTGAATAGTCAGAATGAAAGGGCTAGTCAAGTAAGCACTTTTGTAATAAGCTGCTAAGTAAACCAGTTAAGTATTGATACGGGTACAATCCTGTTTACTTGCTATAGTTATTCAATTTTTCCAGATGTATAAAATGAACATGTTCCCCTATGAAAAGGAAGTAGCTCCAGAAGAAGTAAATATGGACCCCTCTAAGGTAGCCGAGATGGCTGGTTTGTTTGAAAAGCAGCAGAGACGAGGTGACTTTCCAGGTGGGCAATTAGCAGTGAGGCGTAAAGGTAAGTTAGTCTTAAACCGGGCTTGCGGTATAGCTCGTGGATTTAGGTCTGATGAAGGTGTTGAGCCGATTGATGTAGAAACAAATAGCTATTTTCCCGCTAATTCCTGCGGTAAACCCATTGCTGCCATTGCGATAGCGGTGCTTGAAGAGCGCAATAGACTTGATATCAATGCGCCAATTTCCGATATTCTACCTGAGTTTGCGAAGCATCCAAGTCGCAAGATAACTTTACTAGATGTTTTAACACATAGAGCGGGATTGGTGTTACCCGGCTTGCAGAGCATGTATGATCAGTGGGATGATGAAGAGAAAATCTGGCAATATATTCTAACTACGAATCCTTTACACAAGCCGGGTACATTTGCTTATATGCCCAGTGAATTTGGTTGGATATTGTCACAAGTAGTAAAACGAATTGATGGTCGCTCTATAATTCAATTTATTCACGATGAAATCGCAACGCCGTTACAGCTAACGAGTTTACGTTTTGGTTTGGATAGGAGAGATAAGGAGGAATTTGTATATAATTATTGGCAAGGCAAAGACAAAATGATTATTGCCGGTAATAACGTGGCTCCCACATTCGAAGCCATGCTTAACTCAAATGCTTCATACAATTCTCCCAATCCAGCGTTCAATATCGTTACAGATGCAGCCAGCTTGGCGGCTTTTTATGAATTTCTGGTTAACAAAGGTTTGTCTCATACGGGCGTTCGTCTGCTCAAAGAAGAGTCGTTTTTAAAATACACCCAGAAGAAGGTACTTGGCTGGAATATCAGCATAAGATCTTTTATATCGATGGGTTGTGGATTTATGCTGGGGATGAGATTTATGCCTTCACTCTTCGGTTGGTACGGGACTCAATCTTGTTTCGGGCATGGAGGAGCGTTTTCCTCCTGTGCATTTGGTGACTTCGATACAGGTATTTCCGTCGCTATATTGACGAATGGTAATCGTGATCATTGGGATGCCGCTAAGCGACTCATTCCCTTGTCTCACGGCTTACGCAAAGCTTGCAGATGAAAAAGGATCGTTTGCCTCTGTTAACAACAAACTTACTAATAATATTGGATTGGTTTACAACCTAATTTATATACCCCTACACCGACCTGTATCAACGCCCATATAACAGTGAGTCGGACACGCTTTATTGTACCGGCTCCGAATATACAATAGTAAATCCGCCACTTAAAGAAATTGTAGTATTGTTGGGAAAGACATTGTTACCGTCAACAAAAGCTTCGGTCATCTCAAAACCATTGTATATCACGCCACCGCCTTCAAAACCCATGCGGGTAATGACGCCTTGCGAATTCATCATTATCGTATAATCGTTCAGGTCAATGGCGCCGTTGTATAGGTCGATGTCATCAAGGTCGCCTAACCAGCATTCAGTGAAATTTAACTGAAATCTGTCACCACTACCGACGATGTTGTTTGAGTTGTCGTCAACCCAGCTAAAATTGAATATGCCTTGATTGGGTATGCCAGGTTGTACAGATAATCCCCTGTTGTTGAATGCGTCACAATTAAAATCCTTCGAGCCGCCGGCTTCACGAATACTGTCGCCAATGCTATCAAATGAATTATTGGCAAAGTTTGCTTGGTAAAATATAAAGTCAATCATGTCAAATGCAAAAACAGCGATTTTTTCAGCTGGTGCAGCCTCTGGAATTTCATCCAGGTTTTCGAAGTCCGGCCAGGGATAACAACCAAGCGCTGTATCGTTGAGCAGGATATTAACCCCGGGAGCGGTGTTACAAGTCGTAATATTGAGTTCGATGATATCCGCCCCGGCGGTGATTTGTATCAATCCTGTTGTTGGATTTTCAGAGCCCAGTAAAGAGAGTGTTTCCATGACTCGGATTACAAAATTACCGAACAAAGTTTCGCCCAAATCGTAGACTTCAATTTTTGTATCGGTTTTAATACTACCAATCTCGCAATTTTCCGTGTTTACGTCACAGTTTAATGTTGCAGCCAAGCCAGCGCCTTCTGTAAGCGTTGGATTGATGCGAATAGTGTGTGTTGCATCACTTTCATTGACCACGGCAGTAATCCCGTCACCCACGCCAGCAATAACTAGGTCATACAAAGGTAATAAGTCACTTTCGGAACTGTCATCATTTGGCGCGACACCACCGCTATCACCACCGCCACTGCAACTTATGAGAAAGACACCTAGGAGAACTATGAAAAGGAGGGGTGCATAGCGATGTTGTTTGGTAAGTATTCCACGCGTGTTCGACATAAGCTAAATCCTATTGTTGATTAGTTTGTAGATTTGGCTGGCGAAGGAAACCAGACAATATAGCAGAGCTATAATCAATAAAGCTTTACTTCGTGAGCTTGCCTCTACGTACTCAAAAAACATATGAAATTATTAAAATGAAATTATTTAGTAAATGCGAATTATGCGGCTTCTTTTCAAAAATTAAAAAACCGATAAATCACCATCACCGCCGCTAATATCAGCAGCGGCGCGGCATTCGTGCGATAGCAGTGGGTGACTATACTGTTATTTACTAATAACCATTTCACCTGTACGTAGAAAGGATAATAAACCAATAAGGCCGAGTCCCATTAACAGAATGGTACCTGGCTCAGGCACTCTAGTTACACCGATTGAAAAATCATCTATGGCAAGTGATGCGTCTTCACTCGTGTATAGCACTTCAACCCGGCGAAACGGATCATCACTATACAAACCGAGAAATTGATCGGCATAATCATTATTATTGGTGTTTAGGCTGACTCCACCTAGAAAATTATCTGTTGCATCATAGATATTTAACAAGGCGTTGAATCCGCCAAACCCGGGATCGTCGTTACCAAAATACAAACCAACTTCCTGAGCATCAACGTTCAGTGATACATTCAAGGGAGCGTTATCGCGAAATTCAGATAGCACATGTGTACCTGATGAAGTGACACCTGATGTAATACTTGAACTCAACGTTATCGATGACGTAGAGTCGAAACTAAATTCAGGCAAATCACGCACATTCGACTCAAAATCATTGGTTACAATCGTGCTTAGTGAAAAGTCCGCAAGGTCGTTGTATTGGACGACAAATGCCATTACTGAAACAGGCAACAGCAATAACCAACTGCAAGTGATTACAACTAAGCCATGTCTTAATTTAAATCTAGTGTTCATGGCTATTACCTCCTAGCATTATAAAAATGCTTTATAAAAAGGCTTGGTTTCCAAATACCCAACAAAGGTATTTTGTAAAAATATTTATACTGAATTTAGGTTGTCTTCGCACTGATGTAGATCAGAATATAAACAAATTTTTAGTATTTTAAAGCTTTTACAATGACTTATTATTTTCAAACCTATAAATCCGTTTTTTTGAGGATTATTTTTATAAATGCCTTGAGTCGGTCAAAACTGTCCGGCAGCAGAGCTGCTTATTCCGCCTTTGAGTTTGCGAAGGTTGGTATTGGAAGGTCCGGAATCAGACGGTTCAAGTACGGAGTTGTCTACCCGAATCAAATATTGCGAAGAGGTTATAAATGATCTTGTCACGGCTTTCATAAGTGTAACCGGGCCTGAAACACCTGCAGGATTGATTAACCTGTTATGTAAAGGCTTGCGATCATTTACTAAACCTATTTGCCATTTAAACTCAGTAAACTGCAATTGGCGGACTCTCAAGATTCGCTTTAAGAGGGGCGGATTGCAGAGTTAGCGAAAAAAACAGTAATAAAGTATGCTTGAAATCGATTGTATGTTGCTTTACTTGATGAACTTAGTCTTTAAATACTTCGGAAGTATTGCTCGAAGTTGTTTAAACCCCCGAACCCCTTGCTTCTCACCGTGTTTTCGCTAACAAGGTTTACCGTCACAAACATTCACACCCGTGGCGCACTGAGCAAACAGGGGGTTTCCGTGGGTGGCGTCCATCCCGTTCATATAGAGGAGGTGGTGGACGAACTCGTGTTTGATTGACTGCCGATCGGATATGCAATTCCGGGGGACGATATTTACATCTGTGTTTAGCATAACGATCTGTTGAGCGTACAGATAGGCTCCCCATCCACCGCCGAGACCGCGTTCCTTAAAGCTGGTAGCCCAGACTACGGGTGCCGGTGCCGTTATCCCGGTGCAACTCTGCATTTCGCGATAGTATTGTTCTATCTCATCGAAGGTAATATATAAGTCGTTCGCGGGAACTTGAAGGGCTAAACCGGTTTTACTGGTGACTTCGGTCTCGTAGTTGTACACGGTACCCGTGCCACAGGAATTTGGATCGCTTTCCGACTGCAAATTACACCCTAAAAGTGCATACATCAAGAAATTGATAAAAACATATTTTCGTGTTTTGGAGATTTTCCCACCCCTGTTTAGTTCTTTCATATTCTTGTTCTTCGTATGCGGGAGCTTTTTTATGTGTTCGTTACCGTCTGATCATAGTTGTTTCGATTACGACGCCGATAATTGGGCGTTGTTCGATATTGAAAACAGTATGGATTGTCTGGATAGAGTTTTTGGACATGGCGAAACGGCTCGCCATATTTCTCGTTTATATCAGACAAGACGTTATATTTGAAAACCGTTTTCTCGGCGTATGCGGGGAACGATAAAAAGACGTAGATGATTAAACTGATGAGATACTTCATTACTACTACTATTACTACTACTACTACTACTACTACTACCAAACTTTGTGTGCTCATTTTATCAGTCAATCATCATTAAATACACTCCAAACTATTTACGAATAGCACTTTTCACTGTTTAAATATGATGCATTATAAGGTAAACGGATTAGGAATGTGCCTGTTATAATTATTAGGAATATATCTCTTTATCTAAAAACTCCAGCCGATCGAGACATTGCCAAACATACCAAAATCGTGAGCGTGGTGCTCATCGCCATTAGTGAAAGTATGTTTGTCACCGTTTAGTGATGTATTAACAGTGGGCCAGTAACGAATAGACGGCACTATAATAAAATTTAACTGCTTAAAGGGTTTGTAAAAATAGTATGCGCCTACTCCCAAATCTTGAGTAGTATACGATACTTGTTCGCCGCTAGGATGTGTTACGTCAAACCTGTGTTGCTTAAACTCTACGCGCACATTGAATGCTTTTGTAAACCGATAACCCACACCACCACCCGTCGAATACGGTACATAAATTTCCAAATTCTGTTGACGCTCCATATCCGTTAAGGCCATTTCGCTTGGGCTCGCGTTTAAATCCAACTTAAAACCGTGAGAATATTCAAATACAAACTTTTCCGTTAAATAGTTAATTTCCACATTACCGCCATTTAGAAACATTACTTGCGACAAACCAAATACTAAATTCCATGATTGCGCTTGAGTATTGCTGGCTAATAAAAGTGCACCGCTTGCTACCGCCATTCGTATGTATTTCATCATCTTCCTTTTGATAGGTTGTTGTGGAAATGTGCGACAGAATATAAAATGTTGACGTTCACTTAACAATACGCGGCACAATGAACACAAGGTTCACTATATTAGAACGAGCATGGAAAATCTGAACAGAATGCTTTTATTTGCCAAGGTCGTAGAATCGAACAGTTTCTCAGAAACCGCGCGTCGCCTCGGTATTGGGAAGTCAGCGGTTAGTATGCAAATCAATCGACTGGAAGATGAGTTGGGCGTTAAATTACTCAATCGAACCTCACGACACCTCAGCCTTACCGAAGCTGGGAAACACTATTATCAAAATTGTGCCCGCATAGCTGAAGAAGTGAATTTCGCAAATGAACAAGTGAAGAGTTTAAAGGATGAAGTGAGTGGCATTCTAAAAATCACTTGTCCGGTTGGTTTCGGCAATAAAGTATTAGTGCCTGCAATTAAGGAATTTCTAACAGAACATCCTCATATAGAAATCGAATTGGATTTGAACGACGAAAATGTGGATCTCTCAAAACTAGGATTCGATCTCGCTATTCGCATTGCGGAATTACCCGACTCTAGCATGATATGCAGACCCCTTTTTGATGCGCCTTTGGTGCTGTGCGCGACACCGCAATATCTGGAATCGAATGGGGTACCTACGTCTATCGAAGATCTCAACAATCATCTATGGGTCTTATTTTCCCATACGCCTTCGCGTTTAAAATACGAACACAACGGGCAAGAATACATCATCAATACAAAAGGCCGAATTAAAGTTAATAATGAAACAGCAAGATTGAATTTCGTGCTATCTCATTTTGGTTTATCTTTAATGCCAATCTACGACGCTTGGGAGAGCATCCGAAAAGGTAAGTTAACAAGGCTTTTGGAAAACTTTGATCTACCTAGTGTGCCTATCAATGCACTGTATTTGGACCGTAAGTTTTTGCCAAAGAAAATCACGACATTTCTCGATTTCACGAAAAACTTTATACAACAACAAGGCTGGATAGAAAAAGGAAATGTTTCTTGACCGAGATGTTTCCTTATAGGGAATCGCAGCGGAATAGCTGAAAAAGTATCATCCAAACAGTATCAATTGTTGAATTATAATCATTGAATGATGATTTTTGGCAATAAAAATGGCCCTTTAAAATATAGCTAAAGGGCCATCAGTTTTGAATAATGTTTCTTAGTCAATTTTAGTTGTTTTGTGCACCATCTGTTATCCAATGCTCGAAGAAGTGAATAAACTCGTGGTCGAGTTCTGCACCGCCCTCCGGCATTTGTAATGCCGCTGTGCCACCATTCACAATGCACGGTGTCAATCCCCAGTCAAGTATGTTTAATATCTGGCTGTTTGCAGCGTCACCAGCCACTACGCGTTTAGCGCCAATGCCGCCACAATGATGGTTATCTACGTCAACCAGGGATGCGTAAGTTGCTGAGGCTGAAGAAAAATTCGCTCCGTGCGATTGCGTTGCAGCATCGTGACAACCCGATGTTGCACATGCGGCTTGTAGTGTTGGTTGAATATCGTATTGGAGGCTGACCTCTGCATCGGTAGTATCGGAAAGCTGTGCATTATTACTATTGCTGTTACCAGCTTCATCAACGGCTTCTACAGTGATGAAATAAGTCATTCCCGGCTCTAGGTATTTTACAGTGTGGCTGGTGACACCAACTACACTGTCTCGGACTGTGCCTTTGTCATTCATGTCTAGGCTGGCATAAATTCGGTATTCTATATCGCTTGCAGACGTAGTATTGTCGCTAGCGGCATCCCATGTAACAACAATATTAGTACCACCAGATGCTGTCGCAGTCGTTACTCCGTTAAAAGTAGGTGCAGTACTGTCAGCGGGTGCTGGGTCGCTCGAGCTAGAACATGCCCCCACTGCTATTGTTGAACATAAAATTACATAAGGAATAGCTTGCTTCTGAAACAACATATGTTTAACCCCCAGTTTATTATTTAGATTGAATATGATTTTAAAGCTTTATTTATAAAGTGCTATATTAAATTTCCATTAAAATTTTTATCATGTGTATGTTAAAAATACTCTATTATTACAGGTTGGTTATTTTCCCAAAGGAAGGGGTGGTTTGTTGATCATTTTTTGTGCCTTACTATGATACCTACGTATCAATGTATAAACCCACCCACTGTCATTACTCGCAAAATAACATTTTGGATTAGAGTAAATCAGTAAATCCTGTCCCCCTCGTAAATGCGTGAATATTCTCCTTGAACAGTCCCCGTGTCAAGTTTTAAATTCGTTAAAATCGTTTTGGACGATGATCCGTGTGCGCTGGGACTAACATCACTGGAGCCACAACGAGGCGCAGAGAAGTCGGCTTTTAGTATATTATTTAGGTTCCAAATATTTTTAATTAACGCTCTTAAGTCATTAGCTAAAGTTTGCTATTGGCAAACAAAAATTCGTGAACGTGAAGTGACAAGATGCCCCCAAATCACGGCATAGATTGAAGCACGAACGTATCCAGGGCAGGCGTCTTATAACAGGCAGAAGGGTGGTGTTTCATTATGTTTCTTCTTAGTTTTACTGATCGATAGAAATGTTCGTGCAGTTTGTTTTGATTTGTTTAATACATTGGTGAACGTCGGTAGAAGAAATCGTTGCCACGATGTTCGAGGTGACTGCCTATGTAGAGGATGTTCTCGGTAGCAATTTCAGCCAGCCAACGTTCCGTCGGTCCGCTCTGCGGTTCGGCGGAATTCCAGGCATTGCTATTGATTTCGTAGCCTATAGAGAACAGCTCGGGAAGCAATACCAGATCGGCGCCCTGTTGGGCAGCTTGCTGAGCCCAATGGCCGGCGCGGACCAGGTTTTCAGCGACACGTCCGTTAAAGCTGACCATCTGAATAGCGGCGAGACAGATCTGACGTGGTTTCATGTGGGTTTTGTGTCAATTATTTTTTGATATCCTGGCATTTAAACTCTTCCATAATTTTAGCTACTGGCAAAATTTCATGGATTCCGCCAACACTTTTTCCTGCTTGCCAATAGTCTAATCTACCCGACTGATCAAGATTCGATTTTTTCAGTTGTCTTAATGATTTCAGGGCATAAAAGGTTCTCATCCATCGTTTTGAATAGCTGCCCTTTAGCAGCCACTTCTCGATCAAACTCGCCTTTGTACCAGTACGTTCAATATAGGGCGTTTTTATCACCGAAACGGGTACGCCGGTAATTCGCTCGCTTAATACAATGTCATCTTCTGATGCCGTAACCACAGCATTTTTGTATGCATCACTGGCGTTACATTCAGTTGTGGCTATAAATCGCGTGCCTATTTGCACACCCTCATAACCCAGTTGCAAAGCTTGTTTAAATTGTTCCGCTGTACTAATACCTCCAGCACATAATACTGGCAGCTTGAATTCAACGAGATCTTCGTATAACTGTTGTGCGCTATTTTTCCCCGCATGACCTCCTGCGCGATTGTTAACCGCAATAAAGCCATCAACATTTGCTTCCATGCCTTTTTGTGCCCACTTACGTTCGGTTACATCATGATACACATAACCGTTTGCCGCATGCACACGCTCAACGACCCAGTCGGGTTTTCCCAGTGACGTAACAAAAAAACGAACGCCTTCTTCTAATGCGATGTCCACCCATTGAACCATTTTTTCATGATATCTTTTTGAAGAACGCTCAATAAGCGCATTCATACCGAGGGGCTTTGACGTTAACCGGCGCATAAAACGAATGCCTTCCCGAAAATCGTAACCGTGCACATACGTTAGGGATATGGGTTGAATTATTCCGATGCCTCCAGCCTCTGATACCGCGGCGATCAATTCAGGATTGCTGCAGGGATACATAGCGCCACAGACGACCGGAAATTCAATACCTGCTTGCCTCGTAAATTGGTTACCTTGAAAAACTTTGTTCATACTCTAATCACTAATTTACTTTAAACCCAGTCGCCACACGACCCTCACATTAGCCACTATATCCTGTTCTTGATCTCTAATTACCGCTTCGACGATATATTCCATATCGATTACCACTGCGGGTAGATCACACCGACATTCCGCGACTAAAGTGCCCCTTGCTTTCTTCAAATATTCAGTATTGATATTTACAACAATGCCTCTTACGTTTGTAGGCAAGGCGGTATTAAGTGCCAATCCACTGGTCAACTCGCCGAAATTAGTAAGTGCGACTGCGTGAATTGAGTTGAGGTGATTTCTTATCGATTTTTTGTCTCTTAAAATGAGTCTTGCATAACCTGGCTCCAGATCTAAAACCCTGGCACCAATAGTCGCCGAATACGGGATTTTCCAGTAAATAATTCTATTAAAGATAAAGCGACCGCCGGGAATCGCCGTCAGCCAGTTAAAAACAGCCAATAACTGCTGTCCTGCGGAAAGGCGCGATTGAGAAACTGACTTTTCCATTAGGTTGGAACATCCATAAGAGAGTGGATCAAACTACCCAATATTATAGACGCAATAGACAAGGCATTGGTAAAAAAAGTGGTGGGATATTTCATGAATGGATAAAAAGCATAAACTTGACTTATCTACGCACTCCTAGCTGTAGTTCTAACTACTAAAATAAATGCTAAGGCTAAAAGCGGCTCTTACCCAGCCAAGCTTGGGTTGGCCATGTTCGCGGGAGCAATGAAACCTGATTTTGATAGATTCTATTTTTATGTTCTTTATAGCCTATGATCAACGCCTCTTAGCGGTCAGAAGTGGATGCTCAATCGAAAATTACCAATGCGAAAATTGCAAACCAAATGCTGTAAATCGCTATATACGCAAACACTATGATTGGTCTTATGAACTGGTGTTTCACGTGCTTCTCAAGTGCACTGTAACTAAACCTGATACGAAAGAACGACCAAATGTTTGCATCTTGATGCCTGCCAAGATGCATGAGTAGAATAGCAACAAGGAAACTTATAATTCCCAGTGCTAAAATTTGTAGAACGATTGGGGACATTTATTTGACCAACCTTTTTTTGCACCCTAACGACATCTCGGTTCAACAAGTACTAAAAATATAGTAAATGAAGAGGCAAAACAGCAAGGAATGAGCTTACGCTATCGATATATTAAACCGAATTTTTATATTTATACTACACCAATGCTAGCCTGGCACTAGCTCTAATTTCAGGGTAAGACTATTTAAACCAATCATTAATTTCTTCGTCCGCAACATCAGTGTCGTGTTCGCTAAGATCCACATAACCAACGGATTGGATATCTTGCTTTTGTTCTTTTACTTCAGGCTTATCAGTTTCGGGAACATGTGCCTGTTCTCTAAAGGCATGAAAAAACGGTTGCAAAGCCTGTTCTGTGAGACACAGCATAATTTTCATTACGGAGCAATCAAAGCGCGCATCCCAAAAGCGGGTAATCGCATGATAGAAAGCTTGAGCGGATGTGGTTATATTAGCTTCGCTATGGTCAACACAAATTGCAGAGAATGCGATGGAAGCCCAGTCATTGGTTTCGCACAGCAGCAAACTGTTTGTTACAGCTTGCATAATTTTACCCCTCTGGTCATCGTCATTGACAAGGGGAACAACAGCATGTATCAACGATTGATAAGGTAAATTACCTGCTGTAGTGAAAACCGCCATGCCGCTTTCAATCTCACCATGTTCTTTAAGTAGCTGAGCCTTTTCTTTTTGCATGAGATCACCCGCAGCGGCATGTATACGGTGAGCTATTTCATCGGCAGGTTCGAGCAGTGAATTTGTGGAGGTGGCGATAACCTCTACACGCGCAGCTAGCGGATCCATGACACCTAGCCACAGTTCACGATCACCATACAAAAAACGCATTGAAGAATTATCAATCATAGCAAGCACTTATCATAAATTAAGCATCCCTGTGTACACTACAAGCAAAACATAAGCCATAAACAGCATTCTTGCAGCACTCTTAGTACATTTAAATTGTTGAAAAAACTGCTATTAGGTTGTTCTTTATTGATAATCGCTGCTGGGGTGCTACCGGCTGTTCACTGCAGAAAGCTTAGTGTCTTCTACCATTTTAAAACACATATCAACAGACAACCAAAATAGGATTGGTATCTGCCAAAACTCATTCCCATTTTATAGTCGTAGACTATCCCAGGATAAAGGGGGATCAAAAAAACGCGGCTCCTTGGATGGGTTGTGAACTTGGCATAGTATGGTATTTCTTCTTTATTCATCCCAGATGCCATATAGTCTTCCTCGTCTTTAAATTGCCAAAATAACCAAATAAATAGCTGGCATCGGAACCTGTATATTTGGAATTCCATGATCCAGTTCGACACTAAAGCAGCAAACAGTATATTTCAGTAGTTGCTTATATACTATTAAGCTAAGCGACAGCTGTTACAATGCGCAGTTGACATTTAAAATGCCTAAAAAAGATTACTGTGAGGAAGTATAATTTTGCATAATCCGCAACTTTTTTGACCATAAGAGAATGCGACCTACCGAGTACTAAAAAAATGGAACTTCTCGCTACGAATTTCGTTCATTTGACATAAGCAATCAGTGCCGTGATTTTTACCTGAATCGAGATATGAGCTTAGGCGATGCGGACAGGCTGCACTTCCCAATTGATGTATCGACAATCCTAAATTTTTATCGGGGAAGGCCTATGGCAAGTTATACGCATACACCTATATACTTTAAATCGTCGCTAGGCCTGATATTCGCAGTGAACCAACGCTGGACTTGGACAGCTAGGCCATTTATTCTTCCGATGTACGCTGCGATTAACAGGCAAACTCAGAAGACTTCACGGTTAAAATTTCGCAATAACTGACAAAACTAAGAGGGATTAACAGGTGTTGCTCACAAAATCGTCACTCCAAGATAGTAAAAAAACTCAGTGGTTGTTGGTTTTGTTTGTATTCCTATCAGTCTTCTTTTCATTAACCGGCTGTAGCGGCGATGGAGCCACCCCAAACGGCGTTTCAAACACAGAAAACCCAGATCCGGAGGATCCTGGTTCCGGAAATAATACTGAACTGACTCTTCTGTCAGAGGGGGATTCAGCAATTAAAGTATCCTTCTCGGTGCCGGTCGAAGACAGAGCCTTAGCCTCGGAATTCAGTGTGCCCCTGGAGCGGCCCAAAACGGCGAATCAATTGGCATTGGGTTCTTACAATCTTATCCTACCCTGGCCGGATTTTTGGCAATTCAAAGATCTTTTACCCCATCCCGAATTATTCTGTGATGAACCTACTGACGCGAAATTTGTGCTACTTGCGACGGAGTTAGGTGGGATAAATAAGACCACGCCCATCCGAATTGAACCTGATGCCACCGCGCCCATACTCCAATCTGGCTGGCGTCTTGCGCAAAGGGGAAGCCCGGTTGCGGCGCCAATTGACGGCGCAGAAAGCGGAACTAAAGTGACGATTCAGCGCCCGGATATCATCGGCAGATCGGAGAATAAAGCCATTTATCTTTCGGAGATTTACGGGTTGATCACCGTGGATTTCACGGGTGTGCCATCTCAACCGCCGCAAGTGTCTTGCGCGTTACCTTTGCCCGGTCGGCCAAAAAATTTTGTTGTGACTGATACCAAGCTCTACGTGTTGCTGGAGGGTATGAAGCAGCTTGCCACGGGTGTTTTAGAATTTGATATAGCAGGAACCGAGCCTGTATTTCTTGATGGGCTAGTGTTTGAGAATCAGGAGTTATTAGATGCACGCTTGTTCAACGACACCCTTGCACTTTACCTGAAGACTTATCAAGTTGTTGATGTATTACCCCTGCAACCGGATTCGTCAAATTCAAGTGAGCCAGCTATTGCGGTGGATGCAAGCCCAATTAGCTACCCCCGTAACAGAAAGTTACTGCACCATGAATTGAAAGTTATAGCCACTCAACCCGAGTTGACGGTAACGCACACAGAGGTGTTTTTACCCCGAGGTGAGGAGTCAACCTACACCCTTGATCAAACCGGGCAACAAGATCCCATGCAGTGGGCCTATTTCAATTCGTTTTTAAGCGCCAGCGGTGAATACCTTGTGGTCACAGAGCAAGTGCAAGAACGCTATTTGCAGGGATTTGAAACGCGCAGCAGTTATCGTTGTACTGATTGGCGAGTGGAAGAAACCCCTTATCACTATTGCAGAACCATCTGGAAGCGCATCGAAAATCCAGACTATGTGCCACCACCGGAGTCCGGCGTGTTGACCTGTACCGGTGATTTGTGGACCTGCATCCTACAGCAGGTGCCTCGCACAAGCCGGTACATTCATGTGCCGGACGGCGAGCAATGCTACGATACCGTGCGGCGCCACAGTACGTGTGTTGCGGGTGAAACAGTGACCTATGATGTCCCTGTCTATCGCCACGAGACATACACCCAGTTCCATGCTTTTCGTTTTAGCAGCGGCGAATTTGTGAAGCTGGATGATCAACTGGCCTCAGTGTCAGGCGATGAAATCAATGTAAGTGATATGCCATTCCGTGTCAGTGGTCAGGTGCAAAAACACGATCACATCAATTTTAACAGCGACTATTTATATGTTGTGACACGGAACAACTACACCAAGCGCGAGATACTGCATACGTTGTCTATTCTTGCAAACTCCGCTGTACACATTAATGAATTAGTCATGGGGCAAGACAACCGATACGCCTCGCTCACAGCGATTTTTTCGCCCGAAACACTTTACGTGGGAGATTCCACTTACCTGCGCAGTGGCAGCAATAGCGATATGGTAACCATTTCACTGGCGGACCCCATAGCACCGGTTATTACGGGTACAGTCAATATACCGGCCCAAATGCATCAGCTATTATTTACCGGCGATACCTTGCTTGGGGTGGGATATGTGAACATACCCGGTAATGAGTCCAGGCCTACACGCAATCTGGGTTCATTGACCGGTTTCACAACGGCTGGCATGGAAGTCAATAGTTTGCTCTTCGGTTCCGACTATCGATATTACTATTCGCCTGTAAGTTATGATGACCAAGTGCTAAGTCTTGATACACAATTAAAACGCTTGTTCGTGCCTTATAACGTGAGCCATCCCCTGCTTGACGTGCAAGTACCATACAATGAGTATCGGGTGACGATCGCCTCCTATGACAATGGCTATGTCACAGAGGATGGCACTCTGGCGTTTCCCGCCTTGCCGGATCGCACAATGAGTATTAACGATGGAGCGGCATTTGCTTTTAATCGGGAGTTTATCCATGAATTGATCCGTGAAGAGAAGTGGAACGCCAATGCCGTTTTCGACGGCGAAATTCCGGAGTCCATCTACTACTCTCACGCATATCCCGCCCATGTGCAAAAACTCGAGCGTCCCAATGAGTTTGAGTTTAGGCTAGTGGATTCGGCGGACAGTGCAGCAGGGGAGACACTGGCAAGTGTGACAGTGGATCGGGCTGTCTCGAACATTTGTACCGGTGAGCGCGTGTTGTTTGACCGTGATCGAATTCTGATTGTGCAGGAACAGCCAGGTATTTATATTTCTTATCAAGACTGTCCCGCCGACCGGAATGACGCCGAGAAAAACTTGATTGGTTATCGCATAGAAGAAAACGCATTAACGCTTATCGAAGACCAGGACGAACTGGAACTCCTATACCGGCAGTCTCAGTGGGGTCTGCACTGTATAACCAATCTCGACGAAACCAATGGAGAGATAATATCGAGCTTGGATGCAGTGAATAGCTCAACCATATACTGCTACACTGCGGCTGAATATTACAATCTACAAAACACACAGGCCGAAACGGTTATCGCCCAGGAAGGGCAAACGATCGCGTTTTGAGAGTCTGGTTGCTGAACTTAACTGTTTTTGAAAATGTTATCATACGGTCATAATTGATTGTTTGAAATAAATGGGTGTCCCGACTCGTTGGATCTGGCCAACAGCAAACCCTGACTATATATTTATACATTAATACAAGCCTAACCCTGGACTTTCACCAAATCTCGCCAAAAACCTATCATTATTGCAACCTCTAGCTTACTCATACTCTACAAACGAGGGTCGGTTGTTACATCTACGCCTTGCACCAGAGTTTATTCAGAGTAATTAAATTGTATATCAACGTCTGGGACAATATGTGCTCCTTAAACCGAAAAACACGGAGGTTACGATGAATATATGGAAATGTAAAATTTATGCACTAATGATTATGTCTATTTTCAGTGTGGTGCACGCAGCTGAAACCGCACAAAAGCAACTAGGCCCAAGAGCTGACATTGTCTTTGAAAAGAGGCTTTTGGAGAACTCAGCCATAGATATGTTTATTTGTACAGGAAACGTGGTGCAAGACATGCCTGTTATAGGAGAATGTCCGCCCGTGCCAGGATATGTGGCGATCGGTTTTCCAGAATGTACGCAAAAATCCAGTATTCCCAGGAAATTAACTGTGCGCGAAATTTCTAACGGATTTGTCAGGCTTATATGTGAGCTGGACTATGCCAATGCTACCCCCATTGAGGCACCCGTATGTGATTACTCACGTTGCCAATATATAGCCGAACCAACATTGCCTTGATGTAAACCGGGACCAGAGAATAATTATTCCCACTCGTTTGGGATTTTTGTTCCCTGGTCCCACATTTGCTGGATTTAGTGGCAGCAGTACGCACCTTAACTTAGTCCATATTTTTTAAGGAGAAAGGGAAGGGGTGTGGTCCCGAATCTGACCCTTTAAGACTTCATTAGTAAATGCCACTGTCGGCCAAAGAAGCGCACGCTGGAACTTGATTAATACAACAATACTGGCTTGACGCTGTTCATGCCATATTTTAAAAGGGAATGGAATTTATGCCTTATTCTATCTAGTTGCATCCATCCGGATCAGTAAAGGCTTGATCATTTACAAACGCTTCTGGTGTGAGTGCAATCTCTTTTACGATATTACCGTTTTTCAAGACAATACCTTTTATCCAGACACTAGCGAAAGAAACTTTGGAAACGTTGAGATTGTAAACGCCATCGGGCAATTCAAATTTAAAATGACCGTTTTCGTCGGAGAATTGTGAGCTTACCAGTGTATTGGTCGTTGCGTTGACTGCTATGACTTCCGCCATGGCAACTGACTCGCCTTCGTCCGTCACAGTACCGCTTAACGTTGCGGCAATACAAGGTGCTGAAACGAAGCTTGTAAATAGCCAAAGCAGAGTAATAACCACTTTAGGGGGGCTTTGTAAATTATGAAAACAACTCTGCATGATGAGGTAATAGTTGGAAAAATGTCGTATTTCTTCAATCTATGTCGGCTAAACAGACAGTTTCTTGAACGGGATATATTCTTGTAGGGAACCACAGCGGACTAGCTGGAAATGTAGGCCCAACAGTTTATGCAATACAAGCACAGCTGGCGACACAAACCCAACTATCGCACCATTTAAAACACAGAAATGTTTTGAGGCAACTCCAGCGATATAGCCTGGCACAAGATAGGCCACTAAGTGGGATGTGATAATCAGCGCTTTAGATAGAGGCTGGTGAGGGGTGCCAAAGTCGTACAATAAAACAGTTAATTCATAAACTGCAAAGTATAGAATCCCAACTACAATAATCCCTCTGCTAGTTCCTTTAATTTTCATAGTATTTATCAACGACATTCACTGTAATCCGCTTTAGATGAAAAACCGACACTTTTGATTAATAACCAAATCACCCCCATTGCCAAAACATACGCGTACCCATAAGCAATTGCGTACGAGCTGATAATAACGCTATAGCTAAACGCGTTTTCAAGGCTGACTAAAAATAGGTAGTAACACCAAGACATAACGAATTGCATGCATGCAAATACTAGAGGCGCTACTACAATAAATAATGTTGAAGAAATTTGTTGCGAACGGGTAATCCAGACCAACGCGGCTACGAGAAATACTAGATACGGAACGCCTCCAAATACAATAGGGTAGTAACCAATAAATAGTTCAAAGTCAGTAATTGTGCTATTGAAGCAATAGATTTCAGTTGAAGGAATACAAATAAACCATGGTCTGGCAACTGCACCTAGAGACACCACAATTGGAAGAAGTAAAAATATTCGGAGGTAGGATTGAAATTTCATTATTTTCAATATCGAATAGCTTAAGTTAGGGGAGATCAAAAGAAGAGCAATCGAGTAAAGCGAACTACCTTTAAGCCTTTATGCAAACTATTATATAAGCTCCAAGGCTCTTCTGCGCTTCTCTATCAAAGCAGACGCTGGATGATTTGCGATAAAATACGCTGCCAGTCAAAAAGTGGGCCACCACGAATTAGTCCAAACCTGACTGCTATTCTCGATATGCGACAGAAAAGCAGTAAGCTGCCATTAACTCTTTCGTGATTCCAGCATATTTGATCTTTGAAAGATACCCTTTAAAAACGCTTAATAATCGAAAAATTGGGCATTCAACTTTAGCAATAAGATTTGTAAACGAGCACAATGGCTAAATTATGCACCGCATTTTGGTTGTTCATACCGTAGTATAATCATGAATTTTAAATTACTACCCATGAACATCACTCGATGCGTGAATCGCAACCAATTTGGCTTGCCAGTCATCCCCGTCGGGGCGCGACGAGGTTGATAATCTGGTATTAATGAACGTCTTGCCCGGCGTGTTTGGAATCGGCGCTCTTCATTCCCCTTGGCAGAGGAGGTGGCGGTTCTGGATTAATTGGATTATATCTAATTGTCTGAACCGTATGCGGATTGTGACATTCAGTGCATACCCACCATCTCTTCTTGCCGCCCGTAGCCCAATCGCCTATTCTTTTTCCGTGTATGCCTTCTCGCCAATCAATATAAATTTCACCATGGCAAGAGCCGCATAGTCTTTGAGGCTGATTAAAGGTTACCTCATTCCCCCGGCGATCAAGCAGCTTGTTACGGTTATTGGCGCTATGACAATCGAGACACCACATTGCCCCTCGCCCGTGCATCAGTTGAAGAGAGTTCTCGACGATGTCTTTATGCATCATAATCAATCTTGGTTTCTTATCCTTTGGGAAGGGTACCGTCTTGCCATTGTGACAGGTCGCACAGCCGTCAGAGCCCATGTTGAAGTAGGTCAAGCGCGGTTCTCTCGGCTTTACAACAGCATTGACAAAATCACCCTGCGTCTCATCGGCCACTTTCGGCATTTCGCCTATGGGTATCGTTCCATCAAATGGATCGCCATACCACAAAACACCGCTGGTGGTATTCGAGCATTTGATATTGGGATAGCCGTACTGCGAAACGGCGTTCTCCGTCCTGCTCACGGCTGTGTATTTTACCCTGCTTTCGAAACAGTCTGTCACCGGCGGTACAGCTTCTGCTTTCGCCTGCTCCGCGGAAGGTTTGGCCTTTTTAGTATCCAGGCCCCCTACCAGCGCCAGGCCACCAGCGACAATAGCGCCCAGGGCAAGAACAATTATTATAGTTGTGGGTGCGCTCTGCGGTTTCATCTTAATGATTGTCCTTCCTTTTTCTATTCACAAATTACTTATCGAGCCCATAACTGAACCAGTAGGGTGGATTAGGAACGCTTTTTGTTCCGTAATCCGCCGTTTTTTTTTTACATACCTTGGTACCGCACGATCTGTTTTTCTTCCAACATTCAGAGTTGACGCACGCATTTGGCGGAATACGCTGAAGCTATTCCCCCTACAGCCCTTAAGGCCTAGGTGGTAGTCTCCGGCTTGCGGTACATCACTTCGCCGGTCAATATGCCGACTGCGCCTTTTACTATAAGGGTCAAGGATAAGAATCCAACAGCCCAAGTAGACACTACATTGTATAGCTCAATAAATGTGGGGTGGTATTCGGTGTATTCTCCAAGAGGCGAGGGACTGAAGGCGGGGAACACAAGCATCATTGGTTTTTCCACCAAAATCGCCAAGAACACCACAACGCACACTACTGGAAGCCAGCGATCATAACTTTTCCTGACCTTCGGAATAAGAATCGCAATAAAGCAGGCGACAATTGCTCCAACCGTTCCCCAGAACCAGGGTACGTACATGTTAAGACCATTGTGTCCGAACATGCTGTAATTCAGTGGGGCCGCGTGCTCGGTATTCGAGTAGAGTGCCGTAAAATACTCGGCAGCGAACACCAGCATGATGATGCCTAGACTCCATCCGATGATTGTCGACATCAAGTCGATAACAGAATCGTTGATGTGAAGCTTACTGTGCTTCCTGATGAGCAGGAATAGCAATATAACTAACGAAGGACCTGATGCGCCAGCCATGGCCAGAAATCCGAAGGGCATAACCGCAGTTGACCAGGCGCCCATCCTTGCATTGCTGCTGAGCACGAATGCGGTGCAGATGTGAATGAGCGGCCCCCATACGATGGCCAGATAGATAACCGGAGTAAACCATCTCGCCAGAGCCTTGGTGTCAAACTCGCCGACATATTTCTTGTAGAGAATGTAGGAAATGCCGATCAGGTTGAGGTACAGATACACGTTCAGAACGATCGTGTCATACACGAGCATCGAATTGGGGAAGTTCAAATAACCTATGAAAGGTACCATATGCCACAATCGGTCCGGTCTTCCCATGTGAAACAGGATAAACGTTATGCCCGTGGCGACAAATACCATGGCGATTATCTCGCCTATCACGGCAAGCTCTTTCATATCCTTACGGTGATAGAAGTAGCCGGGCGCGACAACCAATATGGCAG
>Ga0209536_100004081_pt1 | contig 23192 bp, 20 predicted proteins | sample DeeMarSeWOR28_12_FD_187461 | JGI IMG/M metagenome (GOLD analysis project Ga0209536, IMG submission 187461) | Marine sediment microbial communities from White Oak River estuary, North Carolina - WOR-2-8_12 (SPAdes) (version 2) | ecosystem: Environmental > Aquatic > Marine > Intertidal zone >... | reverse complement strand
ATGGAGGCTGAGACCGCTCCTCGCTACAAGATGGCGCTACTTGTCGTGTCTGCCGTGATTCTATTGTGGGGAGTCATGGGCGCCGTTGATGTGCGCAACCTGACCCATACGGGTTATGTCACCAATGGCAGCAACACGATCATTCGGGTGACCGAAGGCAGTCCAGCAGACGTTGCGGGGCTCACTTCCGGAGACGTGATCCGCAGTATCGACGGGATCTCCGTGACGGACACACGGGCTATCGGACGCCGGCCCCGGCCTACAGCTGGCGAGGTGCGCAGCTTCGAGGTCGAGCGTGATGGACAGACGGTCAGCCTCGAGCTGCGCTACGCCGCGCCTACCACGAACGAGCGCTTCACCGCGTACGGCGGGATACTAATCGGTATCTGCTTTCTGGTGTTCGGTGTGTGGGCATACCTCACAGCACCAGGCCGCGCCACGGCGTTACTAGCCGTACTCGGCCTGACTTTCGCTCCAGCCCTCACACTCGGGCCTTACCTCGCTTCCGCTGCCCTTCGCGCCGCCGTGGCGGCCATCAGCTTCGCGGCGATTCTAGTGGGTCTCGCGGTGCTACTGCATTTCTTGCTCGTCTTCCCTAGAGCGAAGCAGTTACTCCAGCGACGAAGTGTGACGTGGGCCATCTACGGCCCCGCCGCGGTGTTGGCGCTCGTCGCAGTCTGGGCCACGGCGCTGCAACCAGCCGCAATCAGCGAGAGCAATGCCTTCTTCAGACTGCTGTTTGGCCTGTTTGAGGCGGGGTATTTCGTCATCTCACTAACCGCATTGATACACAGCTACGTCGTGGCGTCGTCGCAGGATCGAGCAGCCCAGGGACTCTATCTGATGCTGGTCGGCACCGTCGCGGCCCTGGGACCGTTGCTCTTGCTTGTGGTTGTGGCGTTGCTCGCACCACAGGTCTTGTTACCCGGATCACAGTACTTCTTCCTGACGCTAGTCTTCATCCCGGTGACCTTTGCGTTGGCCGCCGTCAGAGTGGGGCGCGCAGCAGTGGCGGTCGCATAGCTGTGGTATCGTGAGAGCGTCGGCTAGATGAGTCGGGAATTACACCGTTATCGCAGCTTCAAACCGGGAGGACATTATGGCTGACAACAGCTGCAACAATATCGACCGCCGGGATCTGCTCACCCGGGCGGTTCCGGCTTGTGCAGTGGCATGTCTAGGTCTCGGCAGGTTTCCGGGGTTGGCCGCCTGGGCCGCGAGTCCAGCGCAGCAGCAGCAACACAGGTTCGATGTGCCCGAGGACTTGTCCCTGTCGCCCAGACAGCGGGCCGCGATGATGAATCGGGGCCTGATCGAGTTCATCAAGACACTGCAGGAGGAGCTGGACGAGGCGGAACTGATCCGGCTGTTGAACGTGAACTCGGCGAAGATGGGCAAGCAGGTGGGCGAGCGCCAAGCGGCCAACTCACCCGACACCAGTTTCCAGACCTTCGTGCAGGTGTTCAGGCCGCCCAACTTCGCCAATAGCCTGACGCACGAGATAGTCGAGGATACCGATAAGGTCTTCAGGCTGCGCGTCACCGAGTGTCTCACGGCCGAGACCTTATGGAATGCTGGCTTGGGGGGAGAGATCGGGCATGCCGCCGTGTGCAATATGGACTACTACTGGCCGCCTGCATTCAATCCGAACTTCAAGATGGAGCGCAGCAAGACACTCATGCAGGGGCACGACCACTGCAACCACTGCTACATGAACACGGCCTAGCTGTGGTGGCGGAATCTGCGAGGGCAGCACGGGTGCGCTGCCTCCGCGGGTTCCCAGCGGCTGGGACAAACCCAACTTTCCAATCACGTCCTCACGGTGAGCAACTCTCTCGATCAGTAAGCGGTATCTGGCGCCGCTGTAGGAATCCAAACGGCTACCGAGCTGCAGGTTCCACGGGCTCGCCGCACCTCGCGTTGACGTCGCCCACGACACCGCACGGTCGGGCTCTGGCTGGCGCTCGGGCATCGCCCTATTCTTCAGGGACAACCGGAAGGTGATGGATGACGGACTCTGGTCCCACACCGCTCGCGACGAAGCTCGCCGCAACGCTCGACCCGGGCGACGAGCGACCGCTCTCGAGTCAGATCGTCGATCGGATCTGGCTAGATGTGATCAGTGGCGCGATCGAGACCGGCGAGCGCCTACCGACGGTGCGGAAGCTCGCGATCGATTTGGGTATCAATCCCAAGATCGTCGACCGAGCGTACCAACAACTCGAGCGGCTCGGTGTCGTGTCCACCCGCCCGGGGCTCGGCTCGTTTGTCAGCCTGAACGTGCCTGACGAAGAAGCCCGCCGGCGCCGGCGCGAGTTCGAGCAGTGCGGCTTGGAGGCGGTCGCACAGGCGGAGGCACTGGGGTTCTCGATCGACGATCTGCTGGATACGCTGGATGACATACGGACTGCAAAACGCTACCAGGGTCGTGAGGAGAGAAGACAATGAACGCCCTACCGGAGCGGATCACGACGCTTGCCCTAACGAGCGGGAAAGAGGCCAGAATGGCGCAGATTTCACCCGATGATACGCGATATCCGCTGCCCGCCGCGGCGGCCGGGCTGGCGGGAGGTTTGGTGCTGGGAGGCGCGACGCTGCTGTTCGCTCCGCTGGCCGCAGCGGCAGTGGTAGCTGCGGTGGCCGCGATATTCGTCGGTTCGTCCATCAAGTTCGCGGACCAGTGGGAGAAGGCGGTAGTGCTCCGCATGGGGAAGTACCGGGGGCTCCGCGGGCCGGGCTTGTTCTACGTCGTGCCAATCATAGACCGGGTGGCGTACCACATCGACCAGCGCATTCGGACCACGGACTTCGGTGCGGAGTCGTGTCTCACCAAAGACACGGTGCCGGTCAACGTGGATGCGATCGCGTTTTGGATCGTCTACGACGCCGAGCAGGCCGCCCTGGAGGTGCAGCAATACCAGCAAGCGGTGGTGCTGGCGGCGCAAACGGCGCTGCGGGATGCCATAGGCAAACACGATCTGGCGGAACTCATTCAATCCCGCAAGGAACTGGGCCGCGGGTTGCAGGAGACACTCGACCGCAAGATGCACGACTGGGGAATCCAGGTGCAGTCGGTCGAGATCCGCGACGTGATCATCCCCAAGGCGCTGGAGGAAGCCATGTCGCGCCAGGCCCAGGCCGAGCGGGAGCGCCAGGCGCGCATTATACTCGGCACCGCCGAGACCCAGATCGCGTCCAAGTTCGTCGAGGCCGCCAAGAGCTACAGCGAGAATCCCACGGCGATGAGCCTCCGGGCGATGAACATGCTATACGAGAGTATCGTCAAGCGGGGTTCGCTGATGGTGGTTCCGTCCGGGCTAGCAGACTCGCTCAATCTCCCCGGCGTGATGGGACTGGTCGGCGCCGCCGGACTAAAGCCGCCGAAGGAAGGTGAGGAAGGCGACGCGGAGGGCGAGCAGAAGTAGCGGACCGCGGTTGCAGCGCCTCGTTCAGCGAGCACCGCCTATAGTCAGCCTCCGTTGCTACTGCCTCAGCCCAGTGTACGAGACGGCGAACAGCAGGGCGTGCTTCACCCCAGCCCAAATGCCCTGGATCTCGGCGCTCTCCGTGACGTCATGACCGACGGACATCCGGCGCGTCTCCGACTGCAGAGAGCTGCGCGCACTGGTCTCAAACCGCCCACCGCCCAGATCGAGCACACTACCTCTGAGCGAGAACGCCGGCATGCCCTCCAAGTAGGAACGCACACAGTCACCGCAACCGTTGTCCGGATCGATGACGGGCTCGGTCCCGTAGAGCACGTTGCTCGCAGCCGCGATCATTCGGGCAGGCGCGTTGTTCACCTTGTCCCATCCTTCCAGGGCATGCTCGGCCACGTCAATCCCGACGCCGTTCTTGCTGGTGATCTCGTAGACGTAGCTGTAGCCTTCACCGAGTTCTTCGCACACCTCTGCGGCGATACGTTGGATATCTCGGTGTGCTTGCCAGATCCGTTGCTCACTAGGTGAGCGCAGATCAAAGCGGATCCGCACCTCCTTGGCAGGCGAGTTGATTATCTCGCTGGCCTCGACAACGGGCATGTTGAAGAACAGCAGCGTCGGGTCGTCGCTGCCACGCGGCTGTGTGCCGGGGCCTGACACGCGGGGATCGCGCAGGGCTGTCAGTCGTGCGAGAATCGGACCCAGCGCATCGATCGCGTGGGGGCCCCAGCGCTGCCAGTCAAACGGCACGAAGACTCTGAGCTGAGTCCGGTGCCGCACGGGTGTACTCCCCGTGGAGACGCCCGCTCCGCCGCCGTTGTGCAGCTGCACGAGTATGTCCCCGTTCCGCCAGTCGATGTTGTGGGGGTAGTTCGACCTCGCAAAGAAACCCGCACCTGCGCTGGCGTACTCACGCGCCGGCTCCTCGCCGGTGAACGTGACGAACCAGATGTCGCCCTCGGTCTCGATGTTTGCGGCGTTCATCGCCCGCAGCACCGTGAGCAGCTGGATCACCCCCCCGAGGTCATCACCGGCCGCGGGGCACCAGACCCGGCCGTCGGCCACGAATGCCTCAATCGGCTGTTCCTTGGGCCACAGCGCCACGTTGTCGTGGTGGGCGTTCAGCACAACCGTTGGCCCTTCACCGACCCCCTTGCGAACGCCTATCACGTTGCGCAGGTCGTCAATGCGCACCTGTTCCAGACCGTATATGCGAAACAGCTTGTAGATCTGCCGCGAACGGTAGATCTCATCGCCTGACGGCCCGTAGGCATTACACAGACTCAACCACTCACGCACCGTCTCCTCTTCTGCGCGGTCAACGTAGGAAAATGCAGCTCGCATCTCGGCACTTGTCAGAGCCTGGCGCGCGACCTCCAACTCCCGACTCAGGTCCGGCGCTTCCCTCTGAGCTGCCGCGCCTGCACCAACGGCCAGGGCCAGCACCACAGCTGGAATGAGGCACGCCGTACTGAATTGACTGGAATGCATCGCTTGTCCCTCCATTGAGTTCGACAGCGGAGTAGTAGATCGCGCCAGAGACCACAACCGCCTAGCGTGTTCCCGCTCTCCGAGGGCAGCTCGCGTGAACACCGTCGGCGTCAGAGGACCCCAGGTGCAGCGAGCGAAGAAACTCGGTTACCGCTCAGCGGGGTCGGGCCGGTTCAACACGATGCTCTCCCGGTGGTGCTGGCCCGGAGCGAGCGCGATCCCTTCTATGATCACTGGAGCCCAGCCGTCATGAGTGCATTGCAGACTCCATTCGCCCGGAGGGATCAGCGTTCGCACGAACACCCCTTCACGATTGGTTCTCGCCGCGAGTACCGGCTCCTGGCCCGGCCGCCTCGCGATGAACCGCACCTCGGCCCCGTGCAACGGCTGCCCGCCGGCATCGGTCACGGTTCCCGTCACTATGGCTGTCGCCGGAAATGCGGGGTCGTCACTTCCCACCAGGCGGATGTTGATCGGAAGGTTGGTCCGGAACGGTCCCGCGAGGCCCTCGATTCTCCAGCTGCGGAACTTCTCGATGAGAGCGGCCGCCAAGTCGGCGTTGTCCGTCTCGTTGTGCGCGACCTCGACCAACGTCAACACGCCGTTCTCCCACGACATCGCAAACGCGATTGTCCCGCCAATGGTGTGGTCCATGTGGTGGAACCGCATGGACACGTCATGTAGGTCGTCGAAGTTCGCCCGTAGGTGGGCTGTCAACAGGGCCCCTGCGACCGAATCGGCAGCCGTTCCCCTCAGCTCGCCGCTGTCGTCACTGCGCGGGCCGCACGACACCTGCGGAAGCAACACAAGGACGACGAGGAGGACCCAGTGACAGCGGCCTCGGTACAACGTTGTCTTGGCAGGCATGTACGCTCCTCGCGGACAGAGCCATTATCGGCGCGAAGATACCGACGCCTCAGCTGCTGTCAAACGCGGGTACGACTCGGCCGCCAGGCACCGTCGCTGGCGCGCCGCGATACGATGCGATCCAAGCGACGTGGGTGCGTCGGGTGCTTCTTTGCCGCGTCCTTGCGCCCGGGCCCACACGTGAATATTATATATGTGACATAGCTATTGTACGGCGGGGCCTGCCGTGGGCTCGGGCCGCCGCTCCTGCTCGGCCTCGGCGGTCAGCCTGCCAGTTGCGATAGGTTCTGTCCGGAGGAAGCCATGAGACCATCGCTGCTAATCCCCATCTGTCTCCTCGCCGTCGGCTGCATCAATACCAGCGTGCAGCGATTGGATCAGGCGGCGCGTCCCGCCGGTTCACCCGACTCGGTCGCAGTGCTTCTCGAGGAGCCGGACCAACCCTACACCGTCATTGCTGTCGTCAAGTCGAGCAGCTCCACGGTGTTTGACAGTTTCGACGACATACGCAAGAAGATGATCGCCGAGGCAGCTGCGCTAGGCGGGGATGCCCTGATCTTAGGACCCGAATCGAAGCATTCTACTCCCATCTTCAACACGGTCGGTTTCGTCAACTCGGAACGGAAGGACCTTACTGGCAAAGTCATCGTGTTTGACCGACGAGGGTGATTGCTGGGCACTGCAGTGGAGCGTCGGTAAAGGGCGGCAAAGGGCGGCAAAGGGCGGTAAGGGGCCGGCCCCCCCTGGCACCATTGTGACTATGGGTACCTCGGTACAGTTTTCATCACCGAGCAGCCAGTGAGGTACCGATGTCCCAGCATTCAAGTACTCCAGTAACGTTCTCCCACCAGGATATCCCAAAGATTCGGGAGATGCTCAGAACACCTGGAGAGCGTCCCGTGTGTCCGCTGTGCGGCCGTGACCTCTTGGCTGAGTCCTCAATGGCGACCATCACGAGTGTGATTTGGCACGTGAGGTGCCAATCGTGCCACCGAGCGGCAATCATCACCGTGGTCCGTGACAACGGGACCGCTCCCAACAAGTAGCCTACACGTCGCCGGCTGCAGCTGCCTCCTTCGCAAATGCCGCCGCATCGGGAGTGCTGTAGCGGGATACGACTCCCAGCCCACTCACCTCATCCTGCGGGACATCGGTCGCTGGAGTTTTTGGAAGCCCGGTCAGTCGGCTCCGTAACTAGCTCAGCGCGTCCCAACGCCGTATCGTAAGCGCATGACGGACCTCCGCGAGCGCCTCGAGGCTGCCTTGGGCGACCGCTACACGATTGAGAGGGAACTGGGTCGTGGGGGGATGGCCGTCGTTTTCCTCGGCCATGATCGCAAGCCAGATCGCCCCGTTGCCATCAAGGTGCTGCGGCCCGAGCTCGCGGCCGCGCTAGGCGGCGAGCGGTTTCTCCGCGAGATAGCGATTGCAGCAAGACTGAGCCACCCGAACATACTCGCGCTGCATGACTGCGGGGCGGCCGGTGGACTGCTGTACTACTCAATGCCGTACGTCGAGGGCGAGTCATTGCGTGACCGCCTCCGCCGCGAGAAGCAGTTGCCCATCCAGCAGGCCACTCGCATCGCCTGCGAGGTTGCCGACGCACTCGGCTACGCACACTCCCTCGGCATAGTGCACCGCGACATCAAGCCGGAGAACGTGTTGTTCCAGGCAGGGCACGCAGTGGTGGCCGACTTCGGAATAGCCCGTGCAGTGTCAACGGCGGGAGGTGAGCGACTCACGGAGACCGGACTCGCGATCGGTACACCCGCATACATGTCTCCCGAGCAGGCCACCGGCGACCGCGACATCGATGGCCGGAGCGACATCTATAGCCTCGGCTGCATGCTGTACGAGATGCTCGCCGGTGACCCGCCATTTGCTGCCTCGACGGCGCAGGCTATTCTGGCGCGCAAGTCGGTCGAGCAGGTACCGGCGATCTCGACCGTGCGGGAGACCGTCCCGCAGCACCTGGAGCAAGTCCTATCCAAGGCGCTCGCCCGAGTTCCCGCCGACCGCTATGCCACGGCTCTCGAGTTCGCGGCGGCCCTCGGTGGAGAAATCGGTGTAACTGAAGCCACGGCCGACCGAGCGACCATCGCCGTACTCCCGTTCGCGAACATGAGCGCCGATCCGGAGAACGAGTACTTCAGCGACGGGATCACCGAGGAGGTGATCAACGCCGTCGCCGGGATTCCCGACCTGCGAGTAACGGCGCGGACCTCGGCCTTCCAGTTCAAGGGCAAGGAGTACGACATCCGGGAGATCGGCCGCAAGCTGGGCGTGGGCACCCTGCTGGAGGGAAGCGTACGGAAGGCCGGTAGCAGAGTGCGCGTGACGGCACAGCTCATCAACGTCGCAGACGGGTACCACCTGTGGTCCGAGCGGTTCGACCGCGACCTCGAAGACGTATTCGCGATCCAGGACGAGATCTCGTCGGCCATCGCCGAGCGGCTGAAGAGTCAGTTCGCGGCCGCTACTCCCCAGTCACAAGCGAAGGCTCCGCCGGCGACTCGACCCGATCCCAAGGCGTATGACGCGTACCTGCGCGGCCGCTATCACCGCCGCCGGATGTTCGGCGGTGGCGATGCGATCGAGAACGCGGCGGCAGGCTACCGAGAGGCCATACAGATAGATCCCGGTTTCGCCCCGGCCTACAGTGCGCTGGCCGAACTACACACCGTGCTCGCGATCGGATTCGCCACTCAGCCGAGCCGAGAGCTGATGCCCCAAGCCAAAGAAGCGGCCGAGCGGGCGCTCGAGATCAACGCGAACCTGGCCGAGGCGCAGTTGGCACGCGCGCTGGTGGCGATGTACTACGAGTGGGACTATGCAGCCGCCAAAGCCGGCATCGACCGCGCGATTGCCATCAACCCCAGCTTCGTCGACGCGCACTTCTGGGCCGAGTTTTATTACACCTACGTCGAACGCGACTTCGAGAAAGCGGTGGCAGCCAATCAGCGCGCCGCCGAGCTCGATCCGCTCGATCTCAATGTCTCATCGCGACTTGCCCAGGTCCTGATCATCTTCGACCGCATCGACGAAGCCATCGAACGACTCGAGCGCATCATCCAACTCGATCCGAATCACATGGTGTCTCATCTCGAGCTCGCGGACGCCTACTGGCGCCGAGGAGAAGGAGACAAGGCACGGGCTGAAGCAGAGCGCGCGATGGAGCTATCACCGGGGCTCTCAATTGCGGCAGTGGGCATGTCGATCGGAATCGCCAGCTCCGGCGACACAGCCAGGGCGCGGGAGCTTCTGGCCCAGCTCACCGAACGGGCGCAGACCGGCTACGTCTTCCCCTTCTGGCTGGCCGTGGGTCATGCAGCGCTGGGTGAGATGGACCGCGCATTCGAATATCTCGACCAGGCAGAGCGCGATCGTGACCCCAATCTCCTCTACATTACAGCCGCTCCGCAGGAGGTCGGCTGGCGGTCGGACCACCGCTACGCGGAGTTGCTGCGGAGAATCGGTTTGGGGCATCTGGTGGAAGAGGACAGCAGGTAGCGAGCACTTTGCCACCGCCGTCGGGGTCTTGGGTGGAAACAGGCTAGCCCCGTTGAGCGCCCAGGGGCAAGCGCACTTGCGGGAGACAGCTGCCCGTAAGGTGATCCGCGGCACGACGCAACAGCACAAGGCAAGCCGAAGGAACCGCCACAACCGCCTAGTACACTAGCGGCTGGAGCGTTCAGTCCTCCCTCAACGCCTCGACCGGATCCACCCGACTGGCACGAACTGCAGGGATGAGACTCGCGGCCGCTGCGACCAGCAGTAGCACGATCGCTACCGTCGCAAAGGTCACCGGATCACGGGCCTCGACTCCGAACAGCAGGCTCTGGATCAACCGCGCTGACGCATAGGCTGCAACCAAGCCCAGCACGACTCCAAGCGCGGCGAGCATTAATCCGCGAGCCATTACGGTACCGGCCACCTGCTGTTGCAGCGCTCCCAGCGCCATGCGGATTCCGATTTCCCTAGTACGCCGCGCCACCAGGAACGACTGTACACCGTACAGCCCCACCGCCGAGAGCAGCAGAGCGAGGAGCCCGAACAGTACGATCAGGATCGCCATGATACGGAACTGTCCCAGCTCGTCAGCCACCACGTCGTCGAGCGTCCGGACGCCGAAGATGGCAATCTTGGGATCGTAGTCTCGCAGCGCCTTTTCGACTTGAGGGACCACTGCCAGCGGGTCAGCCTCGGTTGCGACGACAAACGTGATGCGAGGTTGGTAGTCCTGTAACTGGGCGTGGTATGTCTGAGCCCAGGTATCTTCGCCGATGTCGTAGTACACACCATTGCGTGCCACGCCAATGACGGTCCACTCTCGTTCGTCCTTGACGATCGTCTTGCCCACCGTGGTCTCACCGGGCCATACCTGTTCCGCGACACGCTGATTGACGACGACCGCATTGGGTGCCAACTCGTCGTCAGTTGCAAGAAAACCACGGCCGGCCACGATCGGCGTTCCCATCACCTCGAAGTAGCCGGGTCCGACACGATTGAAGCCGGACTGGAAACCCTCGTCTGCGTACTCCGTGCCGGGGGCGGTGAAGCTGCTGGTCCACCTACCGCGAAACGGCGTGCGATTCGAGGTTGTCGCGCGTCTCACCCCGGGGAGCAGCTCGAGCCGGTCCAACACGGTGCGAATGAACACCTTACCCGCTTCCTCGGAATATCCGTGGTTGGCGAGCATGACACTCAGCAGCAGCTTGCGGTGTTGATCGAAACCGAGGTCCACCCGTTGGGCGTTGACCAGGCTGCGCACGAACAGCCCCGCGCCGGTGACCAAGACTATGGAGAGAGTGAGTTGTACGACGACCAGCGCGTTGCGCAGTATGGTCTTGTTCCTGGCGTGCCCCTGGCGATGCAGGAATGTCGCGATATCGACGCGGGACAGTTGCCACACGGGTACCAGGCCGGACAGGACAGCCGCGCTCGCCGAGAGCGCCAACGTGAAACCGATCACCGCTACATCGGGCTTGAAGTCTCCGGCAAACGAGATGGGAATCAGGCCGGCGGCCAGGCTGGCGCCCCAATATGCCATCGCCACGCCGAGCGCACCGCCGAGTCCGGCGAGCAACAGGCTCTCGCACAAGAGCTGGGCAACTACCCGTGTGCGGCTGGCGCCGAGCGCGGCCCGGATACCCATCTCGCGCCCTCGGGCGGAAGCCCTAGCTAGCAGCAGGATGGCGATATTGGCGCAGGCAATGAGCAGCACGGCTGCGACGGCGAGGAAGAGCGGTGTCAGCAACCGGCCCAACCGTTCACTCTCACCCGGCGTGAGATGGAACCGCGGTACCAACCCGATACGGTGCGGCTGTTCGCCTTCGAATGTAGCCTCGATCCAGGATGCGAAGGCTGTTTCCCAGCGCGATTGGAGCACATCCATGTGTGCGCGCGCGGTCTCCAGTTCGATGCCGTCACCGAGTCGTGCAACCAGTCGGTACGACAGCCAAATGTTGCCTGCGCTGGGTTGCAGGAATTCCACTGCCTCGGGATCGGTGGTTCCGACCATCATGATGGGTAGATACAAGTCCGGCGGCGTGTTTACCGCACTCGGTCCGCGGAATCTCCGCGGCGCCACACCGACTACCCTGAACGGTTGTCCATTGAGCAGAATGGTGCGGTCGAGCGCTGAGGGATCGGCACCGAAGTGGCGGCTCCAAAGTCCGTGGCTCAGGATGACCACCGGGTGTTCCCCAGGTACCGCATCTTCCTCGCGCAGGAAGCTGCGTCCCGCGGCCAGCGGCACACCCAACACGGCGAAGAAGTTGTAGGATACCGTCCAGGCAGCAGCCTGCACGATCTCGTCATCCAGGCCCACGGCGATGGTCCCGGCATCGCTATCGTAGGCCATGATACCGCTGAACACGTCGTTGTTGTCGCGGTAGAACTCGTAGTCCGGATATCCGAAGTAGCTGTTTGTCTCATCCTCGTCGTTCAATGTCAGCCCAACGAGTCGGTCCGGCTGATTGATGAGCGGCGGCGCTTGCACGAACAGCGAGTTCACCAGCGTGAACATCGTGGTGTTGGCCCCTATGCCCAGAGCGAGAATGAGCACGGCCACGATGGCGAAGCCAGGGCTGTGGGCCAGCGTCCGGAGACCGTAGCGAATGTCCTGCGCCAACGGTTGGAGGGCAGCGGTCCTGCGACTCCTTGACCTCTCAGACCGAGCGGCGGTGACGCCGAGTCGGGCACGCGACCTTCCGTCACGCTGCGCTCGCAACGTGGCAATGACACGCCAACCGGGGATCAACAGCACTTCACGCCACAAGCGGAGCCGCGCGTACATAGGTCCCCGCGATTGCTGCCACTCGGCGTATGCCTCCAACAGATCACCTGCGACTTCGCTGCGCCGCGCACTAGAGCTGAGCCAGCGGATCAGCGCCAGGGCCACCCGCGGGGGAGCCTTCATCGCGTGGCCTCCTGCTTCACACCAGTCGGGCCGGCCTTGTGCCACATCCGATCGCGGGTCCGCCGCACCTCGGTTAGTAGCTCCAGGCCGGCGCGTGTGATCCTGTAGTGCCGTTTGCGGCGGCCCCCTCGCACGGGGGTGGGCTCACCCAACCACGACTCCACCAGTCCCTTGCGGGCCAGGCGGTCCAGCGCCGTGTAGATGGCGCCGAGCGACACGGCCCTGCCAGCCTCCAGGTCGAGCACCTGCTGGATCGTCACTCCACAGGCGTCATCCCCTTCCAGCCGAACACTCAGCAGGACCAACTCCTCAAAATCCCGCAAGCGCAAGTCGGTCATTGCTTCTCCAGGTGTATCATATTGATTTTTACTACGTTGGTATTAGTAATTGGTTTCAGACCGTCAACTGAGAGTGTCGACCCAGGCCCTGTGATTCCGCCCGGGCGTCTCGGGCCGCTCCGGCGGGTTCTCGCTCAAATGTCAGATTGAAACAGAAAAGTCCGGGGGTAGTGTGAAATAGAAATGTCCTCCCCCCGGGGTTAGGGTGAAGAGTGGGCGGGCTCCTGAGCAGCCTGCGCAGCGTGATACCTGGCGATCGCATAGGGATTGGCGATGAGTCTGTTGTAGTGAGCCGGCCGGGACGCCGCCGAGCCCGCGTTCTACTTCACCCCGTAGCGCGCCGCTTCGTCGAACATGTCGATCACTTTGACCTGGCTGTGGAACACTGCGGAGTGCGGCACTCCGTCAGGTATGAAGTACGTGTCCCCCTTGCCGAGCCGCTTGCTCTCTCCACCTATCGTTAAGGTCATCTCCCCGGCGAGCACGACTCCAAACTGGGCTTCGTGGCTGTGCTCAGGTACCGCACCGATCGGGGCGATGTCCATGAAGACGAGTTGCTGTCGCGGCCCCTGTAGCAGCCACCCTTGGACGCCGTCGAATGGTATGTCTGCCCGCGGCAGATCGGTGATCATGCTGGGATACTCCATGCGTGTCTCCACAGTCTTCGGTTACGCTGACGGTTGATTCCACTCACCCTTGAGCATATCTATACTTTTGACATACATATACATACTATAGTCAACGTGGATGGACGCAATACGAAGTGGAGCAACGGTGGCGCTCAGCGTCGGGGTGCTGGCCGCCGGATCGGCCGCGCCGGAACAAGCTGATCGTCGCAGCCAATCCCCGCCCACTTGGTACTGGATGAGAAGTTGCCTGGGTGAATCGAGATCTCCGGCATTGCGCCTAACCGCTGTCCGGCTGCGCGACTCCGCATTCCATTTGCGAACACCGCCGCAGGGTCGCCGTGACGTCCGTTTCCGATCTAAAGTCAAGCCCAGCATGCTCTTGGTGAGCTGAGACAGCCGGGCACCGATGATGCTCTGTGACGGTCAGAACGATCCACCGCGCGGTGCATCAGGCAATAAGGCACTGGGAGCGACACGACAACCTGCGAGGGGAAATGGAACAACTGCAATTGGACGGACTGGACCGTCGCGGATTCCTGGGCGGCTTGCTGCCGGCCTGCGCAATGACCTGCATGGGGTCCTTCGCATTGTCATTCGGCAGCCCTAGGCGAGACTACACAACCGTTCAGCAAGACACACACAAGTTCGACGCCCTGGTCGATCCGGTACCCACATGGCGTCGGCTCGAGATGGTGAAGATTGCACGCTTCTTGGAGTTCTCTCAGTATCTAGCGGAGCAGATGGGGCGAGATCGCGTCAGCGAGATCCTCAAAGACTTTCAGTCGCAGCGCAACGCGAGCCAGGCCAGGAACGCCACGCAGAGGCTGGGATCGGACGACTTCGCCGCGTTCAAGAGGTTCTACGACCCGTCGATACCGGCGTTGAATCGGATCGTCACCATGGAGATCGTCGAGAACACAGACACAGTGTACGAGTGGCGGATCACTGAGTGTATCAACACCGAGCCGTACCTGCGTGCCAACGCGGGGGACCTCGGTTATGCGGCCGCATGCTTCGGTGACTATGCTTTTGCCCAGAACTTCAACCCAGCGATCAGATTGACCCGTGACATGACCATCATGCAGGGTCATCCCTACTGCAACCACCGCTACACCTGGGAGGGATGAAGAGACTCGGACAGGGTGAACGTTGCCCCCGACGAGTTCGGGAGATAGCCTTTGTCCGTGTCCCCCTCACTCATCATCCTCTACGAGCACGCTCCTCTCGTGGCGCGGCTCGCCGACCGGCTGCGCCGCCTCGGTGTCACACTCCGGTCGGTCTGCATCCACGACGCGAGTATTGCCACGGATCAGCAGGACGATGGCACGCCGGTGGTGAACCGGGTCGGCGCATATCCCGCGAGCGGGGGAGACGTGCGGATCGTGCTCAAAACCCGCAGCTACCTCGCGGACCTCGAGGCTAGCGACAGACGCGTGTTCAACGGCGCGCACTCTTACCTGGTCGCCACGTCCAAGCTGCGTCAGCGCGACGTGATCGCAGGCGCTGGCTGCAGGGCACCGCGGTCAGAGGCCGTTCGTCATGTTGGTGACCTGGCAACCGCGGCTCGGGGGCTGCGCTATCCCCTGATCTTGAAGCCCAATGTCGGTGGCAGCGGCGTCGGGATCCACGTGCTGCATGATGCCGCGGGCCTCACGGCTCTGGCAGCTGATCCGGATCTCTTGATAAGTGTGGACGGCGTCGGCGTGCTCCAGGAATATCATCCGCCTCGGGACGGAATGCTCGCTCGGTTGGAGTTCTTAGGGGAGGAGCTGCTTTACGCATCTCGGCAGCCTGTGCTTGCCGGGACGTTCAACTACTGCGCGCGCGGCGGCTGCCACGCCGGTGACGGGACCATCGAGATCATCGACCCGCCGTCCGAGGCAGTCGAGGAGGCACGCGCAATCGTGCGGGCTGCCCAGGCCGATTTCGGTGCAGTGGAGTATGTGGTGAGCGACCGAGACGGTGAGCGCTACTGGTTCGACATCAATCCCTTCTCCAACTACGTCGCAGACGTGGAGCGCCTCGGCTTCGACCCGGACGATCGCCTCGCGCGGTTTCTGGCCGCTGCGGTATCGAGCGCCGGGAAGTGATCCGGCAGCAGTCGCGCCCTGACGAGGGCGCGCTCGGCCGAGAACCGCGGGGCTACCGCCCCATGGCTCTCACCGTACGCTACTCGCCAACCGGCTCAGCCGTCCGGTGACGATCGATCCAAAAGGCCCAGGGCACGAAGATCCAGAGAACGAGCCCGCCGACGCCCAGGGCAGACTCCGACGGTGGTGGGCCGGCGAAGCTGCTCACGAAGAAGGCAACGAGCACCAGGATCATCGTCCACAGCCCCCAGCGACCGATGCGATCGCGTGGTCGCGTGACCCTGGCATAAACTGCCAGGCCCAGGGCCAAGAAGCCCAGCTCCAACACGAGAGTGACAGCTGCCGAGTGCCACAGACCCAGGCCCACTCGGAGTCCGGACCCCGGCCAGAGCGGCAGGTCCGGGCGATGCACCAGCAGATCCAGCACCCAATGGCTCAGAACCAGCCCGCCGACGACGGCGGCTCCGCGCAGGCGCCTCGTCGCGACGAAGTAGATACCGCCGATCGCGACAGCCCAACCGGCTACGGCCAGCAAACTGTGGCTGAAGGGATAGTGCACGAAGTCGAGTGCGCTCGCCTGCATGAGACCCGGCACGATCCGGACGCTCTCCAGACCCAGCAGCAGCAAGACCGGCCAGAGCAAGTCCAACCACTGGGCGGCCATCACCGTGGATCCCAGGGACTCCTTGCGTGAGACCCCCTTCGCCGCCATAGCCACACCGTAATGAGCTAGGAACATGTACTGACTCGCTTTCGGTTGCCTACGCTGCGGCCGCGAAGGCCACTGCATCCTCGGTGGTAGTGCCCTCGATACCAACGTAGTTCAACCAGACCCACACGAACTCCATGAGCTGGACGGAGATGAGGATCTGATCCAGGCGAGCGCGACAGTAGGAAACTTGCGCTTGATAGCGAGTGCGGCAGCGGCGTGGTTGATGGCAAACAGGGGAACCTTCCTTGTGTGTGGCGAATCGAGAATCCGCATTCTGTGCAAGGCTATGATCGCATCATCGCCAAGCTGCAGGGGAGACGCAAGTTAGAAGTTGACGTGGTCAACCGTCTCCCTCAGTATGGGCCGGACGCAGCCCGAATCCGCTAGGGGTCGGCGATCCGCAGCATCGGTGACTGCCGCCAACCGCCTTTCCTCGCTATATTTACCCGCTGCAGTACGAACCGCGAGCTGGCATCTTCTCTCCATCATAGAACGGTCCCCGCTCAGGATTGGGTACCGGCGCTTCCCCAGGCCCATCACTTCATTCCTCAGGTTCAGACAAACTGGAGCATTGTATCCCGGTGACACGGATGTCGCCGGCGTGCAAGCGCATACGACTATTGGGAGTATTTGTAAGAGAATGTCATTTGAATTACTGGGCCTCGCGCCCGAATTGTTGCAGGCTGTAAGAGAGCAGGGATACACCGATCCGACTCCGATTCAAAAGGAAGCGATCCCCTTGGGCCTGCAAGGCCGTGACGTGGTGGGGTCGGCGCAGACCGGAACGGGCAAGACGGCTGCCTTCCTCCTGCCGATAATCCAACGGTTGAGCGGAGGTCCTCGCGGTGTCTTGAGAGCCCTGGTACTCGTGCCAACGCGGGAACTTGCCGAACAGGTAGTAACCAGTGCGCGAACCTACGGACGCCACTCCACGTTGAAGTCTGTCGCTATCTATGGCGGGGTCGGTATGGAACCGCAAACCAGGGCCCTGAAAGACGGCGTCGATATCGTGATCGCAACGCCGGGACGGCTGTTGGATCACATAGGTCGCCGCCACGTTGATAGCTCCAAACTCGAGGTGCTGGTGCTCGATGAGGCCGACCGTATGCTAGACATGGGGTTTGCTCCCGACGTCAACAAGATACTCGGGACTCTACCCAGTCAGCGGCAAACGATGTTCTTCTCGGCAACGATCTCGGGAGATGTGGATCGGCTGGCACGGCGCGCGCTCAACGGGCACGCGGCAGTGGACATCGGGAAACGGGCCGAAGCCGCCGACGGTGTCGAACACCTCCTCGTGGCGGTCGACAAGTCCTCCAAGCGGAGCCTGTTGGCGCAGCTGCTGCAAGAGGTGCCGGGGGGCCGTACCCTGGTATTCACGCGAACGAAGTACGGCGCGGACAAGCTCGCCCACCAGCTGCGTCGTGAAGGGCTCGACGTGGCGGCAATTCATGGTGGTAAGACTCAAGGTTCCCGCAACAAGGCCCTAGATCGATTCAGACAAGGTAAGACGCGTGTCCTCATCGCGACTGACCTCGCGGCACGCGGGATCGATGTTGACAATATCCTGATGGTCGTCAACTACGATGTGCCCAATGATGCTGAAGTGTACGTGCATCGTGTAGGTCGGACTGCACGTGCTGGTGCGAGGGGAGTGGCTTTGACACTCATGTCGCCGGACGAATGGTTGCTGATGTGCGACGTGGAGAAGCTGATGGGCCGGACCTTCCGTCGCGAAGTGATGCCGGGGTTCGAGCCGTCAGTCGAACCGATTCAGCCCGAAGAACGGAAGCGGGCGCCTGTCCGGCGGGGGCGTTCTGTGATGGCGAGGTCGGGCGCAGCACGGAGGACGTAGCACCGCCTCACTCCGCACGAACTGTGCGTGGTCCGGAGAGTAACTGTAGGACGTCGAGAGCCGCGGTTAACGTCGTCTCACGGAGATCTCCGCGAGCCCACCGTGCCGATCAGTGACTCGAGGTCCCGCTCGATCCCCTCGGTCATGCGACGGTGGGCCTCGATCGATCGCGTGAGTGCAACGGCGCCCGCGGGCCTGATCTGGTAGAACTTCTTGCGGCGTCCGCCGCGCTGCGGGGTGGGGTCGCCGATCGTCGACTTCACATAGCCGTTTCTCTGCAGTCGCGCGAGTCCGGTGTATATGGCCCCGATCGCCACCGACCGACCCACCCGCACCGCGATCTCCCGGTGAATGGTTGCTCCGTAAGCATCGCCTTTGAGCCTGACGATTGCCAGCAGGATCAGTATCTCGAATTCACCGAGGATCTTCGGCATTCAGCTATCTCTCCATGGTTGTACTGCACTGATCGTCGTGTAGCTCAGTCAATACCCTGGTCTCATTCCTGCCGCAGAGCCGCAAGCGGGTCGATGCGACTTGCCCTCCGAGCGGGCACGTAGCACGCAGCCAGCCCCACCGCGATCATGAGGACCGACACCGCGGCGAACGTCCACGGATCGGTCGGGCTGACCTCGAACAGGAACCCCCTCATCAACCTGGTTGCGGCGATCGCCACTGCGAGGCCGACTGCCGTCCCGACCAACGCGAGCCGCATGCCCTGCTGCACCACCAGGCGAGTGACGGCGCCGCCGCTCGCTCCTAGCGCGATGCGGATACCGATCTCGTTCGTGCGCAAGGCCACGGCGTGAGAGATCACGCCGTACACTCCGATGGCGCCGAGGAGCAACGCAGCACCTGCGAAGACCGCCAGCACGGTCATCAAGAAGCGCGGACGCGCTAGCGATGCCGCGGCGATGTCGTCCATCGTCCGCAGCCAGACGATGGGAAGCTCCGGATCCAATGCGCGCACCAATTCGCGCACGGGGCCTGCCAAACTGAGTGGATCGCCCTGTGTGCGCACCACCAGCGTGTTGGTCCTGGAAACAAAGCCTCGAGACCAATCCACCGTCTGGTGGTACTGGTAGTAGAAGATCGGGTAATTCTGATCCAATCCCGCGTACTTCACGTTGCCTACGACACCGACAACGGCATGCCAGGGACCGTCGGTCGCGAAAAAGCGAATCCGCTTGCCGATGGGATCGGCGCCAGGCCAATACCTGCGGGCTAGTCCCTCATCGACTATCACAACCAACGGACCTTCGGGCAGATCCGTCTCGTCGAACAACCGGCCACGCAGCAGCGGGATCCCAAGAGTTTGAAACAGCCCGGACGCCGCCGAGACACCGTCCCCCGTGCAACAGAACTCGCCGGCAACCGCTCCCTCCATACCCTCGATGTGAAACCGCCCATCGGTATCGTTCGACAGCAGGGGCGGTCGCGACGTAAGCGCGACGCTCTCGACTCCCGGCAGACCACTGACTGCCTCGGTCAAGTCTGCATAGAAGTTCACTGCCTCATCCGCAGTGTAACTGCCGGACGGCAACGAAAGACGTGCGAACAGCAGGTTCTCCATTCTGAACCCTGGATCTTGCTGCAACAGGTGCCAGAAACTCTTGGCCAGGAGGCCGGCGCCGAGCACGAGCACAATGGCGAACGCAACCTCTGCCGCTACCAGCGTCCCCCTGAAGTGGAGCCGGCTCCGGGCAGCGGTTGATTGCCGACCCGCCTCTCGCAAAGTTTCTTGCGGGTTGGTGGAACCCGCCTTGAGCGCCGGTACCAACCCGAAGATGAGCGTCGTGAGCACCACGACCACGCCCGCGAACGCGAGCACACGTCCATCCAGACCGATCTGGTCGATCCGGGGAATGCTGCCACCTTCCAGGGCCAGCAGTGCGCGCACACCTACCTGGGACAATCCCGTGCCGATGAGCCCTCCGGCGGCCGAGAGGAGGAAGCAATCCGTGAGCAGCTGTTGCACCAGGCGGCCGCGACTGGCACCCAGCGCGCCTCGCACGGCCAACTCGCGGCGCGTGCCCTCGCTGCGAGCGAGCAGCAGGTTGGCGACGTTCGCACAGGCTATGAGCAGCACGACACCGACCGCGCCAAGCAGGAGCAACAACGTCGCTCGGACGTCGCCGACGGTGTCGTGCAGCAGGGGAGTCAGGTACAGGCCGTGCCCCACGTGGTGGTCGGGATAGTCGACTGCCCATTGGGCCATCAACGTCTCCATCTCGGCATCGGCCTGCTCGAAGCTCACGCCGGGCGCGAGGCGGCCGATCATCCAGAACCAGTGCCCGCCACGCCACGTGCGGGCAGGATCGAGCGGCAGCTGCGTCCATAGCTTCGTCTGCTCAGTCGGGAAGGCGAAGCCCTGCGGCATCACGCCCACGATCTCGCCGCCCGAGCCGTACTCTTCGTTGTCGAGTCCGGCCTCCAGTGTCTGTCCCACGACGCTCGTATCGCCACCGAAGCGGCGCTGCCAGAAGTCGTAACTCAACACGAACACCGGCCGCGGATCCGCTCCGTCGTCCGACGCCAGGAGAGTCCGCCCCAACAACGGCGGCGTGCGCAACACGGAAAACGTGCTCGACGACACGTAGCCGGCTTCCACCATCTCCGGCTCGCCGGTGCCTTGGGTGATGGTCAGCATCTCTGTCGACACGGCACCCACATGCAACAGCGAATGACCCTGGTTGACGTAGTCGAAGTACTCAGGTGAGCCGACCGGGTACTTGGGAAAGTCGTAGCCGCTCTCCGGGGTGAATCGCGACCAGATTGCTACGAGGTCACCCGGTTCATCGTACGGCAGCGGTTGCAGCAATACACCACTCACCACGCTGAAGATGGCGGTGTTGGCGCCGATCCCGATAGCGAGAGTGAGCACAATGACAGCCGTGAAGCCAGGCGTCTGCGACAAGCGCCTCAGCGAGTACCGCACATCGCTCGCGACCGACCAGGTCATGCTTGGTCGCCGGCGCCCCGCCACACCAGAGCCTTCTTCCGCCACTCCGGACTGCAGTACGAGCCGGCCGGCGGACCTCAGCACCTGGCCCCAATACCAAGCCCACGCGCCAAGACGGCTTCGATCTGCTAGTTGCTCCGCCAGATCGCCCAACAGAAATTCACGCTCGGCGCGAGGGGTGATGATTGACAGCAGAAACGCGGCGAGTCTCGGTGGTGAACGGCGTGTCACAGTTGCCCCCGTTCGGCTACCTCAATAATATTACACTGCAACGCAGTTATTATATCAGAGTGTAGTTGGTCAAGTGACAGAAATCAAGCAGTGCGGTCTCAGGGCCATTTCATGCTCTCCGAACGGCATGCGGGGAACCCCATCGGGCACTCAGAGGAAGGCGTACTACGATTCAGGCACTGCGCTGCAGTATATACATATGGGTGACCCGGTTCATTGGTGGAGAGCGTATTGAGGCACCGCAACGCGCGAGAACGGCACTGAGAGACTTCTCGCTTGCCTGTTGTGCGTGATAACATGCAGTGTCGCATGGCCCGTCACGGGCAGTGACCAACTCGGCATGCCAACCCCCGGGGCTCCAGCACGGGTATCGCGAGGAGGGGGTTCTCGCTCCATCCGGTAATGGTCGGCGAGGACCTTCGTGAGGCGGCCGAGGGTGTCAGTCTCGGGCGCTCCCATGCGACACCGCCAATCGTGTCGTGCAGTCGCGCCCAGACGAGGGCGCGCTCGGCCCAGAACCGCGTCCTCGAAGGACGCACTGCTCCCTGCCGAGCCGCCGGTGTGCCAACGAATTGCCCCCTCCGGATATCTAACCAGTTGATAAGGCCGTACGGGCCCAGTTCGACATATCCAGGTCTGAATCGGACTGGATACGCATGCCGTAGGGATGAGAGAGGCATCCGCCAGCAGCAATGACCAGTGTCAGCCGAACAGGTTGGAGGATTGCAGTGATTACGAGAGTAGCCTTTCGCGTAGCGGTAGCGGTTGTGGGCATCCTGGCATTGGCCGCTACTGCAGCAGCCAGTCAGGGCGATTCATTCGAATGGCAGGGTCGCATCGCAACCGGTGACGTTTTGGAGATCAAGGGTGTGTCCGCCGACATCCGGGCTGAGCTGGCCGAGGGTAGCATGGCCGAGGTCACGGCCTTGAAGCGTGGTCGCAGCCGCGATTTCGACGACGTCGACTTCGAAGTGTTTCAAGATGATCAAGGTGTCACGGTCTGTGTCATCTATCGCGACCGCCGCGGGCGCTGGACCTCATGTGACCGCGGGGGATGGGACCACATGGACCTGGACGACATCGACGTGTCGGTGGACTTCTCGGTCTGGGTCCCGGCCGGGGTCGAGTTCGTTGGGCGGACGATCTCGGGCGACGTCGAGGCTGAGGGATTGCGGTCAGACGTGGAGGCGAAGACGGTGAGCGGGAGGGTCACGGTCTCCACTTCGGGCATTGCTGAAGCCAGCACGGTCAGCGGATCGATCCGCGCCTCGCTGGGTCGAGCCGATTGGGACGGTGAATTGCGGTTCAACACTGTCAGTGGGAGCATCACGCTGGAGCTGCCCCAAGGGTTGGAGACGGAGGTCGAGTTCGAGTCTCTCTCGGGTGATTTCGATTCGGATTTCCCCATCACCATGCGGAGTGTAGGGCGCCGCTGGATTGGCGGTGAAGTACGGGGGACGATCGGTGCTGGAGGGCGCTATCTCGAACTCAAGACCGTGAGCGGTGACGTACGCCTGATTAGCCGCTAGGGCGCTGATCGTACCCGCGACTCCGGGCCTGGACCATACCAAGTAACAGCGACACCCGCCGTGTCTCCCGACGGGAGGTGGTTGGCCTATGTGACCGATCAGTCAGGCCGGCCCGAGGTGGTCATTCAAACCTTCCCAGATCCGGGACCAGCCGAGCAAGTCACCGTTGACGGTGGCACGTCACCAGCGTGGTCACCGTCCGGCAGCGGCTTGTTCTACAGGTCGGACAAGCTCGATGGGATGCGCTCGGTGAATCTCGCGTTCGACCCCAACCCGCGTGTCGTCGGCCGTGAGGTGCTGTTCGATGACTCGCCTTACTTCTGGGTCCCCTACGACGCCTCGTTCGATGTACATCCGCAGAGTCGGCAGTTCCCAATGGTAGAAGGCAGCGGCGTTGCCGAACTCGAGTTGGTCACGGTGAACTGGAGGATCTCGGCAAATGTGTCTTCCTCGTCGGTCGTCACGCGCCGGATATCGGCGATCGAGATGTCGAGCGGGACCGCCAGCTCGACCCGGGGCGGGTTTTCGTGTCCGCAGCGCAGGCCGCCGATGACGGTCTCCGGCGTGGGCCGGCGCGTGTAGCTGTACGGGTTGCGTTGCTCGGTGATCTTGAGCCGTGCCGGGGCAGGG
>Ga0209536_100004080_pt1 | contig 23200 bp, 16 predicted proteins | sample DeeMarSeWOR28_12_FD_187461 | JGI IMG/M metagenome (GOLD analysis project Ga0209536, IMG submission 187461) | Marine sediment microbial communities from White Oak River estuary, North Carolina - WOR-2-8_12 (SPAdes) (version 2) | ecosystem: Environmental > Aquatic > Marine > Intertidal zone >... | reverse complement strand
CGAAGTCAGCGTCAGCGAGGCGACCGACCAGCCCAGCTCGATCTTGCTGAGGCCGAACTCGGGCTCGATGAAGCCCACCACGCCGGAGATGACCGAGGCGTCGAAGCCCATCAGGAAGCCGCCCAGGGCGACGATCAGGGCGACACGAACCGTGTAGCGGGTACCCGGGGACACGTCAGTTGCCGTTACCGCCCGGCCCGGAGACCAGCGTGAATTCGGTGCGCAGCTCGGCAGCGGAACTGCCGCCGATCCAGGCGTGGAAATCGCCGGCCTCCGTGATGCGCTTCATCTCCCGGCCGTAGAAGGCAAGGTCGTCCGGGCCGAGGTTGAACGATACCTCCCGGCTCTCGCCGGGCTTCAGCCGCACGCGCTGGAAGCCCTTGAGCTCTTTCACCGGGCGGGTCACGTTGCCGACCAGGTCACGGATGTACAGCTGGACCACTTCCTCTGCCTCCAATGATCCGCGGTTGTGCACCGTGGCCTTGACCGTGACCGTATCGCCGAGCGTCGCCGGCACCGGGCTGGCTTCGATGTCGGAATAGGCGAAGGACGCGTACGACAGGCCGTAGCCGAATTCGTAGAGCGGCTTGTATCCGGCGTCGAGATGGAAGGAAGCGAACCCCCACGAACTCTGCGGCATCCGCACCGGGAGGTCGTCCATGTGGGTGAAATCCTCCGGGGTGGCCGGCCGCCCGGTGTTCTTCTGGTTGTAGTAAATGGGTTCCTGGCCGACCATCAGCGGGAACGTCGCGGGCAGCTTGCCCGAGGGCGATTCGACGCCGAACAGCACGTCGGCGATGGCCGGCCCGCCCATGGTGCCGGGGTGCCAGGCGAACAACAGGGCATCGACGTAATCCAGGATGTTGGCCAGCGTCAGCGGCCGGCCCGCCTGGATCACTGCGATCACCGGCTTGCCTGCCGCCCGCAGCGCGGCGAGCAGATCGGCCTGATTGCCAGGCAGACCGATGTCGGCGCGGGAGTGGGTTTCGCCGGACAGGATGGACTCCTCACCGAGGAATGCCACCACCGCGTCTGAATTCCGTGCGGCCTCGACCGCCTCATCGAAGCCGTCCGTGGTCCGGCTGCGCGAAGTTTCCATCGCGCGGACGTAGGTGACTTCGGTGCCGTCGCCCAGGAACTCGCGAATCGCCTGCAGCGGCGTCCGGCTGAGCGACGGGTCGCCATCGAAGATCCAGGTACCCAGTTGCTCGTAACCGTCGTCGGCCAGCGGCCCGATCACGGCCAGTGTTTTGAGACGCTCCCGGTTCAGGGGCAACGTTTCGTTCCGGTTTTCCAGCAGCACCAGGCTCTGCAGCGCCGCCTGCTGCGCGATGGACAGGTGGTCCGCGTTGGCGATAGCCGGAAACTCAGCGGGATCAGTGTAGGGATCCTCGAACAGGCCAAGCCGGAACTTGACGCGCAGGATGTCCGCGACCATCGCGTCGATCTGCTCCATGCTGATCCTGCCGCTTTCCACCAGTTCCGGAAGGTGTTCCCGGTAGGTGGGCGTGGCCATTTCCATGTTCAGGCCGGCGTTGGCCGCTGCAAACGCGGCATCCCTGTCATCGGCCGCGAAACCGTGAACCGTCAACTGCTGGATCGAGGCCCAGTCACTGACGACGAATCCGTCGAAGCGCCATTCGTCGCGCAGAACCTGCTTGAGCAGGAACCGGTTGCCGCTTGCGGGTACGCCGTTCAGGTCGCTGAAGGACGTCATCAGCGTGGCGACGCCGGCGTCGACCGCCGCCTTGAACGGCGGCAGATACACGTTCCGTAGCTCGTTCTCCGGAATATTCGTCGTGTTGTAGTCCCGGCCGCTCTCGCTGGCGCCGTAGCCGGCAAAGTGCTTGGCGCAGGCCGCGATGTTGCCGGGCTCACCCAGGTCGCTTCCCTGGAAACCTCGCACCATGGCGGCGCCGAGCACGCCGGTCAGGTACGGGTCCTCGCCGAAACTCTCGGCGATCCGGCCCCAGCGCGCGTCGCGCGAGATGTCGATCATGGGCGCAAAGGTCCAGTTGACGCCCGTTGAGGCCGCCTCCAGGGCCGCCATGCGCGCGCCCTTCCGCACCAGCTCCGGATTGAACGTCGCGGCCTGGCCCAGCGGAATCGGCAGAATCGTCTTGAAGCCGTGGATCACGTCGCGTCCCATCATCAGCGGGATGCCGAGGCGGCTGTCCTCCACCGCTATCCGCTGCAGTTCGTTGACGACCTCGACATCGACCTCGTTCAGGATCGATCCGACCCGGCCGGCCGCCACTGCCGAACGCAACTCGTCCGGTATGCGCCCCCCGGCAGCCTGGACCTGCGACATCTGGCCGATTTTTTCCTCGAGCGTCATGCGCCCGAGCAAAGCGTGGACCTCGTCGTCGAACCGGCTCAGCCCCGCGGCCGGCATCGCAACTTCAGTATGTGTGAGCATCAGGAACGTTCCCGCCAGCTGGAGCATGCTGCGCCGGCCTGGCATCATGGGGCAAGCGGCGCGGTGGACGCCCGGCTGACCAGCTCGGGCTCGAATCGATTCCGGATTTCGAGGCCTGCAATACCGTAGACGTCGCGCAGCACGCAGCGCGCCGCCATCCGGCCCATCTCGGCGATCGGGTAATTGACGGTCGACAATGGAGGGTGCATGTAGCGGGTGAAAAACACGTTGTCGAAGCCGACGACGGACAAGTCGTCCGGCAGCACCATGCCTCGGTCCCTGGCCACCGCAATGGCCCCGGCAGCCATTTCATCGTTGGCGCACACCAGACCAGTGAACGGCATGTTCCGCTCCAGCAAGGTCTTCATCGCGCGCTGGCCGGTGATCTCCTCATAGGTCCCCTCGGCCACCCGCCGCTCGTCGAACGACAATCCGAATTCGGCAAGTGCGCGTTTGTATCCTGCCATGCGTGCCTGCCCATCGCTTTTCCAGAGCGGGCCCGCGATGTAGGCCAATTCGGAGTGACCCAGCTCGATAAGGAATCGGGTCGCCAGGTACTCTCCGAGTTCGTTATCGATGGTAATGCAGTTGGCCGCCATTTCCGGAAGGTCCCGGCCGATCAGCACGACCCGAACGCCGCTCTCGCGCAATTCCGTCACGAAGTCGTTCGAAACCGCATATACATGCAGGATCAGTGCGTCGCACTGACGGGAAGCGAGGAAACCGATACTGTCCTTCTCCTTGTCCTGATCACTGTGCCCGGCAGTGATGATCACGTGCTTCCCAAAGTGCCGCAGCTCGTCCTCGATGCTGCTGAGCATGCTGCCGAAGAACGGGCCGTGCAGTTCGGGAACCAGGATGCCGACGGAGTTGGACCGGCTCGACGCCAGGGACTGCGCAATGGAGTTGGGACGGTAACCCAGCTGCTTCATGGCCGCCTCGACTTTCTCGCGGGTTTTTACGCTGACCCTGGCGCTGTTGTTCATCACCCGCGACACGGTCGCGAGTGATACTCCAGCGAGCTCGGATACCTCGTAGATCGTGGCCATGATCGATAGCGGGGCCCAAAGAATGTAAGCGGTTACATTCTATACGTCATGGGACTCCGAATCAAAAAGCATTTTTAGCGGCCAACTCGGGACGTTTGCTGGCCCGCGACTTTGGCGTATTGTTCCACGTAGAGCTGATGATTCGGCAGTTTTGCCACGGTCTCATCCACGTGGGACTTGATTCCCTGCATGAACCGGGTCATTTCGCGATCGGTCAATACATTGGTGACCGGGTGATACTGCTCCGGCTCGATACCCTGGCCGAGCATGACCTGGATCCAGGAGTTCTCGGCGAACAACTCGTTCGGCGCCTTGAACACCCTGGCCGTTTCCCTGAACAAATCAATCCGGTGGGCCAGGGAATCGGGCACTGGCATCGAGCTGCAATGACGCCAGAAGGGGCTGTCCTGGCGGTTGGTCACCTTGTAATGAAGAATAATGAAATCGCGAATATGCTCTATCTCCTCGCGGGTCTGGCGGTTGAATTCGTCAATATCGGACTGCATGATTCCCCGCCGCGGGAACATCTGCATCAAACGAATGATCCCCCTCTGGATCAAATGAATGCTGGTCGATTCCAGTGGCTCGATGAATCCACTGGCCAGGCCCAGGGCAACGCAGTTCCTGTTCCAGTGTCTGAGACGCTGACCGGGCCGAAACTTGATGAACAGCGGCTTGGTCAGGGTGTCGCCTTCGATATGGCCCAACAACAATTCTTCGGCGGCCTTGTCACCCAGGTAACGGCTGCAGTAAACCAGGCCGTTGCCCACACGGTGTTGCAGCGGAATACGCCATTGCCAGCCGGACTCGTGCGCGATGGAGCGCGTGTAGGGAATGGCGTCACCGACTGACTTCGTCTGCACCGCGACGGCGCTGTCGCTCGGCAGCCAGTGCGACCAGTCCTCGTAGCCGGTGTGGAGGGTCTGTTCGATGAGCAAACCGCGAAATCCGGTGCAGTCGATAAAGAGATCGCCATCTATTCGCTCACCGGATTCCAGCGTGACCGACTCGATGAAGCCGTCACTGGCCCGCGTGTTTACCGCCGCGATCTTGCCTTCGATCCGCCGCGTGCCGAAGCCTTCGCTGAATTTTCTGAGGAATTTCGCATACAGCGAAGCGTCGAGGTGGAAAGCATAGTTCAGCCCCTGCTTGGGCAGGTGAGCGAACCTGTTCGCCAGTGCCGCCTTGAGTTCGAGGCAGTAGTCACCAAACGGGATGTCCGATCCACGATCGCGATCCTTCAACCAGAAGTGCTGGAATCCGGCCGCCCAGTGGTCCCGACCCGTCACCCCGAAAGAATGAAAGTAGTCTTCATCGACATTGCGCCAGTTTTCGAATGAAATTCCCAGTTTGAAAGTAGCCTGGGTCGCCGCCATGAATTGCTGCTCGTTGATATCCAGCAGCCGGTGGAAAGTGATCAGGGGTGGGATCGTTGCCTCGCCCACTCCGACCGTGCCGATATCGTCGGACTCGATCAGGATCACCTCGACGACCTTGCCGAGCAACTTGGACACAGTCGCCGCAGCCATCCATCCCGCCGTGCCGCCGCCAGCGATGACGACTCGTTTAGTTTCGGTATCCAATGTATTTTCCTGCAATTCCGGGCGTCAGCCCGATTATCGATTCAGCCGGTTCAACAAATGCGCGCGGATCTTGCGTGCCGTGGTGTCGTCGATTGGCGCCAGAATGCCCCGTCGACTCTCCGGTATGTGCTCGACGTATTCCTCGTCGAATTCGAATACATAGTGCCTGAAAATCCCAAGCCAAGCCCTGCGGTACTCCACCGGCGTATCGCGCAGGGTGAGCAAGGCATGATTCAGCACGTCTTTCGGGTCACCCATGAACGCGGGCGAGCGGCTCCACCAGTAATTGATCAACACGTTGAAACTGTCCCGCGCTTCCACGTGGTGCCACCACATACCGGGTATGAAAATGGCGTCGCCCGGCTCCAGTTCGGCCACCTCGGCCTCGCGCAAGGCCTCCCGAAACCGGGGGAATCGCTCGAAATCCGGATCGCGAAAATCGACCAGGCTGATGGCTTGTCCGGCTGGAGTGAAGTCGAGCGGGCCAACGTAGAGGTTTTCCAATTGCCGCGGCGGGAACAGGATGAAACGGCGGCGGCCAACCACAGAGCAGGCGATGTTGTCGGGGACGTCGAAATGGGCCGCGACCCGTGTCCGGTTGCCGAGCCAGATGCTGGCCAGCGGTGCAATTTCGCCAAAGTCGATGTCGTTTGCCGCCCTGAACCCGGGCAAGCAGGTATCGACCGTTGTCGATCCCACGTAGATCGTGGGTGGCCGCGGGTCGCCGGAATGCTGCCGGATGCGGTCCAGGACCTCGTTGAGCTTCAGCTTCAGCGGATGGTAATTGAACCCGCTCATGTCATCGTTGTAGAAAATACGACCTTCGGTCTCGGGCGGGGCGAAAAAAACGCCAATCGTCGCGTTGCGGTAGAACTGGCGGATGTATCGATCCGCAGCATCCGCCGACTCTCTCGCAGCCTGCACGACCGGCCAGTCCGCGGCCACGCCTCTGAGCACCAAAGGCACGGTGGACGTCAATACATCGGCGGGCAGGCAGTCCGGCCGGACTCCATGAATCTCCCTGACTGAACGATCAATCGCCAGCATCGGCGGCACTTCTTTCCACCAACCTGTTCTTCTTTTCCACCAGGTCGGGGATATGCGACATCGAAGCGATGACCATATACACCGCTTCCAGGTACCCATTATTGTTCAGAACGACGAGATCACCGCCGGTCAGGCCTGCCAGCGATTCTTCATTGATCGTGTAAAAGCCGGCCAGCCGGTGGTTCGAGCCATTGTCCAGTTCGACATCCAGCACGAAGGATTCCAGCAGATCCATGCCCAGCAGCACGTCGGCAAATCCGGCGCTGCGTTCATAGCCCGCGTTGATCACCTTCAGTATCGACGTAATCTGCTCGAGGTACTCGCTGTTGCCGCCATGTTCCAGGAACACGCGTTCCCCCTCGGTCGCGTTGCAGCGCGGGTTGTCGATGTCCACCGACACGACCAGTTCGGTGCCCGACTCGCTTTCGTCCCGTTTCTCCTGCAGCCCGATCAGGAAAGGCTGGCGCACGATGCTGAGAGGTATATAGGGCGCGTTCCAGCCATTTTCTTCGAGAAAAAGATTTTCCCGCTCCTCGAAGCCGAACATGGCGACGGGCTGGAACTTGCCGGTATCCGCATTCTTGGTGAAGAAAATGGGATAGCAACGCTGAATATTCCGGAGTTCGGCCGGGAAGGTCGGTGCATACCAGACGTTGTCCCCGTACCTTGCAGAACGCTGAGTGATGACCCTCAGATCCTTGTGATCCACGTTGTTCAGTAACTCGAATTTCGCCATTCCGCTCTCCGCCATTGACTCGCTGCATGCAGGTATTGAGTTTAAATCTTTGGCAACCCGTGCATTCGCACATGATCGACCAATTCCCGATTGGACGGCAGCCCGGACAGGAATTTCCGTGTCAGCGCATCGCCTTCGCGAAACTGGGCCTCGGCCCGTGCCGAATCTTCCGATCGCCGCTCTGGCCCCTTCTGCTCCGGCTGGAAGCCCATGCCATACAGCACGTATTGATAGCTGGCCGCCGGGAAAATCTCCTCGATCTCATGGAAGTCCCGCCGCGAGGGCGCCCGGTAGCGCCACAGCTCCAGCAATTCCAGCAGGCGCGACGGCACCGTCTCCGACCGGCGGTTGTCAATCCAGAAGTCGGTGTCGCTGCGTCTGCTCAGCAGGTAATGCAACTTGAGGAATTCGACGATTCGATCCCAGCGATAGCTGAAGCGCTCGTTGAAACGCTTCGCGACCACGTCCATCAGTTCACGGGTCGCCGGCAATTCGTCGCTGATCATCGCAGCCGACAGTTCGACAAGCGCCAGCGCCGAGGCTTCCAGGGGTTCGATAAAACCGGCCGAGATGCCAACCGCCACGCAGTTCCGGTGCCAGAAAACCTGCCGGTGCCCGGGATTGATGGAGATTTTGCGCGGCGCTCCCGCCTGCCCGCCAGTCGCCTCGACGTAGGCGATGAGTTCGCGTTCAGCCTGCTCGTCGCTCGTGTGTGCTCCGGAATAGACATGCCCGACGCCCCGGCGGCTGGGCAGCCCGATATCCCATATCCAACCGGCGGACTGCGCGGTGGACAGGGTATGCGAGGCGATGGGGCTGTCCGGAGACGCGTATTGGACCTGCATGGCCAGGGCGGTGTCACAAAACAGCGTGCTCTTTCGGCTGATGAAGGGCACCTTGTAATGTTGCCCCAGCAGCAGCGACGAGAATCCCGTGCAGTCAACGAACAGATCACCTTCGATCCGGCCCCGGGACGCGGTCTCGAGGGCCCTGATGTCGCCGCCGTCCGCCGCAGCGATGCCCTGAACATGATCCACGACGTGCCGGACGCCCAGTTGCCCGGTGCAGAATTTCTGCAGGAACTGCCCAAATTTCCCGGCGTCCAGGTGATAGGCATAGTTCGCAACGGCGGCAAATTCCGGCGTGGCGAACTGCTTGGGCGCTTTGCCCATTTCGCACAAGTGAGGCTGGTAGGAGGCTACGTCGGCGAAACGATGGCCGCGATACCGCGAGAGCCACAACGGAACGGTATTGACCTGGCCATAGCCCTGCGGCAGCACGAAGGGATGATAGTAGACATCGTCATCCGCGCCCGTGACCCACCGGGCAAACCGCGAAGCCTGCTTGAACGAGGCGTCGCACCCGGTAATGAAGGCGGACTCCGACACGCCCATTTTCCTCAGCGTGTCGCGCATGGACGGCCAGGTGCCCTCGCCCACGCCCACCGTCTGGACATCGGGTGATTCCACCAGGGTGACCCGGATTCCGGAACCGGTCCCGCTGCCGTGCTCGGCCGCCAAAACGCCGGCTGTCAGCCAGCCGGCGGATCCGCCGCCGACGATCACAACCTCCTTGAGGCGCGTGCTCAAGACACTTCACCTCGACTGTCTGCGATGAAGTCCACGAAAATGTTGGCCGTCAGCCGTCCTGTCCGGGGATCAGGGTTTATATCCTTTGCCGGATCGACCAGGCCGGAGTGCAATAGATTTCCCGGATATACGACCAGGCGGTTGGCCTGGTAGCCGACCCGGTCGTACAGCTCGAAATGGTCCGTGCTGTCACTGATGTATTGCCTCGGCGGCTGCCCATGCGCACGGACATGTTCTTCGCTCGACTCGATGAATCTGGCCAGGCGCTCCTGCGAGATTCTTTCGAAGCCGGTCGGCCGATGACGGAACAGCCCCGTAGCGCAGAAGTCGCCCGGATTCAGGTAATGAAGTATGGCCAGGTGCCAGGGCCCCGTGCTGTCGAAATGCGGAACCCGCTGCGCCAGAGACAGGTCTTCGGGAGCCGTGGATACCAGCGAGTACACCGTGTTGGCGGGCTTCAGCCCGAGCTCGGCAGGGACGCGATACACCTGAAACAGGAGACGATGGATGCTGTTCAGCACCGCGAGCACGTAATCACGCGGCAGCGGGGCACGGACACCGGGATACGAGGAGTGCCGGTCCGGGCCATAAGCCGCTGGCAGGCAGGCGCAGTCGATGATCTCACTGGTATCCACGACAAAATTGTCGATGGTGATAACGGGCGTTTTCTCCTGTCCGACGTACCGTACCTGAAGAGAGCCCCGTGGATTGACCTGGATTATCGAATTCTGCATGGGCGTATCGATGCTGCGCCCTTCATTTTAAGTCATGCCGGGCCTGAATGAGAAAAAGCCGCTGGTGTCAGCGGCTCTTCTCTAATGCCATGGTGAGCGTCGCCTAGTACACCCAGCGAACACCCAAGCCGTATCTGGGGCCGGTCTGGGTCACGAAATTCGTCATCAGATCGGCACGGCCATGCACGCGTATGTACTCGTCCGTCAGATTGAATCCTTCGGCGAAAAGCGTCACCCCGTTGTTGAAAGTGTAGCTGACTAACGCGTCCAGCTGCGCATATTCATCGACATACAGCGGATTCGGTCCCTCGAAACTCCGAGTCGAGAGGAATTCATCACGCCAGTTGTATGCCAGGCGCGCGATCCACCCGTTCTTGTCGTAGAACGCAACCAGGTTGTACGAATCGCTCAGACCCTCGATCGCGAATTGATCATTGAGGCTGGCGTTGTTGTAACTGAGATCCGAATCAACCATGGTGTAGTTGGCGATGACGCCAAAGCCGCTTTCTCCAAAGATGTGCTGCAGTGCAATTTCCCAGCCATCGATTTCGGCGTCCTGCTGGTTGGACGGCACCGTGATGTCGAATATCGTGATCGCGTCACCGGGTTGGCCCTCGATGTAACCGGTGAAGTTGCCGGATGCGTCGACGCCGTCGATCTGCACGTATGGACTGTCGCCGTAGGTCTCGAAAATGTACTGCCGGATCGCCGGCAAGTCGTCCTCGCCTCCGGTGGCGGCGTTGGCTTCGGCGTACCAGGACCCCTGGGCCGGATGCGGAAGATTGAACGGCGTGTCCTCGATGGTAGTGACACCTACGTAGTTCTTGACGTCCTTCAGGAAGTAGCCCACCGAGAAGTAACTGCCTTCACCGTAGTACCACTCAAACGAGAAATCATAGTTCTGTGATTCCAGCGGCTTCAAGCCGGGGTCACCCTGCTGACCGGTGCCGCCGTCGATACGAATGAGGCCGGCGAGGGTCTGTCCACCCTGGATGTCGCCCCAACCCGGGCGACCGATCGTCTTGCTGTAGCTGGCCCGCACAATCATGTCTTCGGCCACCTCGATGTTGAAATCGAAGTTCGGCAGCCAGTAATCGTAACTGCCTTCCAGCGTGGTGAAGTCAGGCGCTCCGAACTGGACCGAATACTCGTTGGTGCCGACCCAGCGGACGCTGGTGGCGATGGGCACCAGGGCGCTGGAAGTCACGTCGGTGTCTTCGTAACGAACGCCTGCCCTGAAGTTGGAGTTCATCGAGCCGATATCGAAATTCCAGTGGTATTGCAGATAGGCACTGGTGGTTTCTTCCTTGGTCCGCCGATCGGTGTCAAACACGTCCGACGCACGCAGGGACTGCCCGCGCGCCGCCTCCGCAATGGGAATCATCTGGTCAAAATCCCACACGAACATCTGGTTGAACAGTTCGGGGTTCCCGCTGCCTGGGATGTTGCTGAACGCCGAGCGGATGTCCCGCAGGCGCCAGATGTCATCCGGGTACTGGTCCGCAGAACCGATGCCGCCCCAGTTGTCGTACTGAACATTCGCGTAAGCCGAGCGGTTGTTCACTTCGGTCGCCGTGACGCCGAAATCCAGGCTCATGGTGTCGCTGAGATCGAAATAGCCACTGAGGTCCAACTGCTCGACTTCAGCTTTCATGTAGCTGTTTCTGAAGGAAGCGCCACCTGTCAACATCACTGACGGGTCCAACTGGCCATTGGGCACTTCGACGCTCACGACCGGGAAATCCTGCGAGAAATCGACCCCGGTGGTTCCGCGCTGGAAGCCGACGCCGCTGAGGACGGCATTGGTGCCGTAGGGGCTGGCGCGCCCGCTTTCGGAGGTGGAGCTGTGCATGTCCAGTGCGAAGCCCAAGCCGTCCCTGACGTCCCATTCGACGTTCAGACCGAAGGAATCGAGCTCGGTATTGACTCCGAACTTCGCTCCGTCGGCGATGATGTCGGAGGGATAACCGTCGTAGAATTCCTTGTAGGTGATCGGTGCCGCAACCGGACCATCGGTCCACGCGCTCTCGGAGGGTCCGAAGTTGAACCAGGTCGATGTTTCGCTGCGCTGGGTCTGGATTTCGAGCTCGGAGTAGGTGTAGTCGAGTGTCGCCGTCAGGTTCTCAACCGGGCGCCACTGCAGCACCAGTTGCCCATTGGTCCGTTCACGCTGTACATCGTTCAGGCTATAGCGCAGATTCTGGGGAACACCATAGAGGTCATCCGGCCCGGGGCGGTTGACGATGTTCTCGGAACCCGGATCGCCCGGCTGTGGAATCTGGCCCCAGCAGGTGGTGCAGTCGCCTGGCGTGAAGCGCCAGCCGTTGCTCGTGCTGGCCTGGTTGTACCCGAATTCACGGTCCTGGTAGATACCGGTCAGGGTGATGCCGAATTTGCCGTCGGCAAACACGTCGCTGTAAATGCCCGAAATTTCCGGTGTCCAGCTGCTGGACTGCGCTGACTTGTCGGTAACTGCCTTCGCGCCGAGACTCAGGTTGCGCTCACCGATATCGAGTGGCCGCGCCGTCCGGATGTTGACCGTCGCGCCGATGCCGCCCGTCGGGATGTTCGACATGCTGGTCTTGTAAACATCCACTCCGGAAACCGCCTCGGATGCGAGATTGGAGAAATCGAACGCACGTGAGTTCGATGGGGCCGTGTCCTGCAGCGTGGTGGCCGGCATCTGGCGGCCATTCAGCAACACCAGGTTGTAGTCGGGGCCAATGCCGCGAACGGTGATTCTTTGCCCCTCTCCCGCAGGCCCGCCCGGAGAGTTTCGGTCGATGGAGACACCGGTGACGCGCGACAGGGCCTCGGCCAGGTTCGTGTCCGGAAATTTGCCGATGTCCTCGGCAGAGATCGCATCCACCACGCCATCAGAATCGCGTTTGATTGCGGCCGAGTCCAACAGACTGCGCCGGATACCCGTTACCATCACCTCTTCCATCATGCCGGCTTCTTCCGCGTCGTTGGTCTGCGCGACAACCGGGGTTATGCCAATGGCGCCCAGCGCCAAGGCAATGCTGCTGGATAAAGGATTCATTCGAAATGTGCGGTTATTCAATGTGTGTGCCCTCTGTGGTCTCTTGAGTCGTCTCAGGCCGGCTTTGCTGCGGCTCGTCCTCTGGTGTACTGGCAATAATCATTCCACATCTTGATGGAAGCGCTTACAAATGCGATCAAAAAAAATAGTACAGTTGCCGTGATAATAGCCATTCCAAAAGGAAAATGGAAGCGCTTACAAATCAAAATTTGGCATTACCCCCGGCAGCAGGGCTGGTTTTCAGCACAAGCAGAGGTTTTTTATTCTCTACTTTCAATGTGATACAAGGGACAAGAGGAAATCCGGCCTACTTTCACTTTATCGTGGCCAAGCCAGCCTGGAAGTGACAATGCCCGGGCATCCTGGCTGGGGCAGATCGTCGGCAACAGCCACGGCCTCGGCCATGAATTCCAATTCATCGACGAACCGGGGCCGGATGATTTCCCCTGCGGCTACGGCGTCTTGCTGGAGCGGGTCGAAGAAGTGGACGGCGTCTTCGACCACAACGCCGGCGCTGACGATGCCACACCCGACCTTCTGCCCGGTTTGACCCATCGGGATGTCTAGTCTGTCACTTGGTGCGACTTTACGTGCTCCATGATATTCAGAAACGTGTCGACCCAGTACACATCGGGATTGTCCGCCAGGTGCTGCAGCAACTCCTCGTGCGCCTCGACGGAAACCGGGAGGTGGTCGCCGCCGATGCCGTGAAAGGTCAGGTTCGCCATCGTGCCCCGTTCGGCCGCTGCCTGCACGATGGCGATCAGCTCCGCGCCGCTGGCGCCCACCGGGCCGTCGACGCCGACCGCATGGGGATCGAGGTCAGCCATGTCAGGCGTGACGCCCCCCGGCATCGCCTTGATGGCCACGAATTCATCCTTGACGGCGTTCAGGTAGGGCTCGCCGGCTGCCTCCAGGTCGCCGCACGGTGTGGTGAAGGTCCGCTCCTCGCGCCCGTCGATGGCGTACAGCATGGTGTTTGCCAGCAAGATCTGCTGCTTCAGCGCCGCGACCGGCATACGGTCCAGATCGTTCCAGGGCGCGACCCATTCGCGGCCGGGTGGGGACGCTGAACATGGGTGGAACAGCGTATGGTTGCCCAGTTCGTGCCCATCTGCAGCGGCTGCGCGCCATTCAGCCAGCCGCTGACGGACCGTGGGGCTGGCCAGGGTCAGGTAGAAACTGCCCTTGAACCCGTGCCGGTCAAGCGCTGGAATCGCGTTGTCCAGCTGTGAGTCCAGCGCGTCGTCGTAGGCCAGGCTGACCGCCGCCCTGGCTCCGTTCGGCCAATCGAAGGGGGCTTCCTTCCCAGCTGCAGGATGCAGCGCGGCCGCCAGCAGCAGGCTCGTCAGCCACACCACGGGTTTTCTGGCCTGCATGTTCTTTAACCTCTGGTCACGGCCTGGCCGGCCGGGAGCGGCGAGCCAGCCGATAGCCGTGGCGGTACATGTCCTGGAACACGAGCAGGAACAGGACGACACCGAGCAGGGACGCGCTGACGCTCCAGGCGGTCAGCGAACCGCGCTCATGGACCAGGGTCCAGGCGAATTGGGCGACGCAGAGCAGGGAAACGACGTACAGGGTCGGCTTCCGGCCGACTTTGCTGACCACCATCGCGCCGAACGGCGCCCCGATAGCCACGACCGGGGCGGCCGCCAGCCAGTTTTCGAATGTCCCGGCCTGCAGGTCGCCGAACACCAATTTGGTGGCCAACCCGACCAGTGACGTGAACGCCATGAGCACGACCGAGGTGGGGATCGCGATCTTGAGGTCGGCGTGGCACCAGAGCACCAGCACCATATAGATCATCATGTCGATGCCCACCCCGGTAATGCTGGCCACGGTCAACGCGCCGAACAGGCCCACCACGAATCCGACCCGGTGATCGAAGGCGATATCGTGCGGCGTCATGCCTTCGTAGGACGTGATCTCGCGGATGCGTCTCAGGTGCAGCAGCCCGAAGCTGCACCACATCGACGCGAACAGCAGCTTGATGAACAGGTCCGAAGCCAGCGGCGCGACATAGAGGATGCCCAACGGCATGCCGATCAGCGCACCGGGCAAGGCGGCCCGCAGCATAGGCCATTCCAGTTCCTGCCGCTTGCAGAGGATGTAGATGCTCGCACTGGTCATGCCCACGGATTGAATGGCCAGGCTGAAATCCCGCCCCAGAGTCGCCGGCAGGTCCATCAGCAGCACCAGCACCGGGAAACCCACTGTCCCGCCGCCCATCGGGGTCGACCCGGCGACGTAGGAGCCGGCTGCCATGGCCGCCGCCATTGGCCAGTGTGCGATCACGGTCGGCAGGAAACCGCCCGCCAGCACCAGCACGACCCAGGCGGCGTAGAACAGGATCAGCCAGGTGGCAAACGGGAGCAGCACAGGCCGCTGTGTGGAGGCACTCATGGGGCGACATTCTAGCGGTACGGCGGGCACACTTGAATGACCGGCTGCTCCCGGAGATCGGGAATGGCCCCTGCGCCGGCCGGTCCGGTGGATCACGAGGCGCCTGGTCATGGCGCATCGTCGTCGTGAAGACGCCCGCGGCGCTTCACCGCACCGGACGATAGGAAAACCAGTCGAAATCCGCGGGGCGGCGGGTGCCGGCCAGGTCCTGGCAGCACATGCCGACGAACGATCCGGTGAAATGCGCGCCTTCGCCCTTCCCCGCCTCGTCCGAAAGGAGGCTCGCGTCGAGTTCGAATGGCAAGTCCCGCCAGGGGTCACCGCCTTCGGACCAGGCGAACGTGAGAAGGCTCCCGGCTACCCGTGCGCGCAGCCGGATGGCCCTGTGCTCCGGCAGCGGAATGCGGTGGGCGTAACCCGGGAAATTCGCGTCGAGCAGCAATTCGCCCTGGCAGGACATCACGGCCAGGTGCTTGCCGACCTCCTCGTCACGGGAGATGTACAGGTAGTGGAATTTGCTCGAGTTGTAGTAGCAGATGAGGCCGGCCATCTGCTGGAAATGCTCGGGTTCGAACTCGATCCCGGTCTCGGCGACATAATTGAAATGCTCCTGGCGCCGCGCCACCAACGCCTGGCAGTACAGGCTGCCGGGTGATTCGCGGCCGAACAGCCGCAGCCAACCCGGCCGTTCATCGAGGCTGAACAGATCCTCCGGCCGCGGGCTGCGAAGCCACTGGTAGTGAGCCGGCAGTTCCGGCAGGTCGAAGTGATCCACGCGCTGTGCCTGCAAGCCTTGGGCGTCGTCCGCCAGCCCGCCCTGCGGCGCTCCCACGTCAACTTCCAGCTCAGGCAGTTGCCCGCCCGAAGCCAGGCGAAACCAGCCGTCCGCCGTCAGCTCGACCCGCTGAATCGCCGTTTCCCGGCCCAGCGGGCTGCGGCGAGTCCCCGGCAGGGGCCGGCTGCAGAGATGCACGAGAAAGAACTGGCCGTCCGGGGACTCCACGAGGTCCCCGTGCCCGGCCCGCTGCAGGGGATGCCCGGGCGCGAACCGCGACGTGACCACCGGGCCGCCGGGATCCAGCTCATACGGCCCGTGCAGTTCGCGTGAACGGGCCATCGTGATGACATGCTCGTATCCCGTTCCGCCCTCCGCGGTCATCAGGTAATAGTAATCGCCGTGGCGATACAGGTGCGGCCCTTCCGTGCAATCGTAGCCGGATCCATCGAAGACCAGACGGCTTTCACCCACGAGGCGGCGCTCGGCCGGGGCATACTCCTGCAGGCTGATGCCGCGGAAAAAGGTCCGGTCTGGGCGATGGTCCCAGACCATGTTCAGGAACCACTTGCGTCCGTCGCCGGCATGGAACAGGGAAGGATCGAAGCCGCTGGAGTTGAGGTACACCGGATCCGACCATTCACCGTCGATCGTGGCGCAGGTTGTCAGGTAGTTGTGGGTGTCCTTGAAATTGCCGTCAAAGCGCCTGACCAAGGTGTAGCAGAGATAGAACAGGCCATCGTGCCGGGTGAGGCAGGGAGCCCATACGCCACAGGAGTCGGGCACGCCTTCCAGATCCAGCAATCCGGGCCGGTTGAGCGGCCTTGCGACGAGTTGCCAGTTCGAAAGATCGCGTGAATGGTGGATCTGGATGCCGGGATACCACTCGAACGTCGACGTGGCGATGTAGTAGTCCGTGCCAACCCGGCAAATGGAAGGGTCCGGATTGAACCCCCGAAGGATCGGGTTTTCAACCATACCGCCGCTGGAGGTAGCGGAATACGGCACGCAGCCCAAGGGCCTCGCCGCCCATGGGACGGCCCGGACGGTTCGCTTCATTCCAGGCGAAGGTGTCGATGTGAACCCACGGCGTGTCCGGTGAAACGAACGACTCCAGGAACAATGCGGCCGTGATGCAGCCCCCGTAGGAACTCTTGCCGCTGTTGTTGAGGTCGGCTACCGGGCTCTCGATCTGTTTTCGATAAGGTTGATACAGGGGCAGGGTCCACAAGGGATCCTCGACTTCGTCGCCGGCCTGCTGGATGTCCCGCGCCACTCCGGGCCGGTTGCTGAAGATCGGGGGCAAGTCCGCGCCCAGGGCGACACGCGCGGCGCCCGTGAGCGTTGCGAAGTCGACCGTCAGGTCCGGCGACTCCTCGCTGGCGCGGGCCAGCGCATCGGCCAGGATCACTCGGCCTTCGGCGTCGGTGTTGCCGATTTCGACCGACAACCCTTTCCGGGTAGAGATGACATCGCCGGGGCGATAGGCGTTGCCCGCGACGGAATTTTCAACCGCCGGGATCAGCAGCATCAGGCGCACCGGCAGGCGGTAGCTCATCACCAGCCTCGCCAGCGCCAGCGCGTGGGCCGCGCCGCCCATGTCCTTTTTCATCAATGCCATGCCGGAAGACGTCTTCAGGTCCAGGCCGCCCGTATCGAAACACACGCCCTTGCCGACCAGTGCCACCAGCGGGTGCTCCTCGTCTCCCCAGCACACCTGAACCAGGCGCGGAGGCCGGTAGGAAGCGCGGCCCACCGCGTGGATAGCGGGGTAATTCTCGTTCAGCAACTCGTCGCCGGTCACGACGCTGTACTCGGCGTCGAAGGCGTCCGCCTCGCGCCGGACGGCGTCGGCCAATTCGGCCGGCCCCATGTGCTCCGTGGGTGTGTTCACGAGGTCGCGCACCAGCCGCTGCGCTTCCCACAATGCGCGCACGTCCCGCTCGATGTCCTCTTCCAGCACCAGGGCCGGGCGTGGCTTGCCGTCGGTCTTGTAGCGCTCGAAACGGTAGGACGCCAGCCCCCAGCCCAGGCACGCCTGCAGGCGCTGCTCACGGCTCCAGGCGCAGTCCAGTCGATAAACGCCTTTCGGCAGCACCGCAGGCAAGGCGGCGATCTGGTACAGCCAGCCTTCCTCCGCCATGCCCGACAGCCAACAGGCGGGTCCACCGTCCGCGCCGGGAACGGCGCAGCTTTGCCCCGCCGCTGCCATGAAGCCCGCAGCCTCCACCCACTTTCGCGCCGCCGGGCTGGCCGAGGCCTTCCACGCTCGCAGCGTTGTCTCATCAAGTGGCTGTAACGGAACGACGGTCTGGCCGTCCTCCAGTTCACTGGCGGATAGGTAATTCACGGGATGTTCTACCCTCTGTGCAAGGTTCCGGTGAATAGTGTAATTCAATCAACCCGCGCGACGTAGTCGTTGCCGTCGCGGCGCACCTGCAGAAAAAGCGTGCCGCCGACCGACTGGATTACGTCCTTGAACTCACGCAGGTCGCGGATCTTCATGCGGTTTGAACCGGTGATGACATCGCCTTCGCGCAGACCCTGCCGGGCCAGCCGGCTGCCGGGCTCCAGCTCGGAAATGAGAACGCCGGCGACGTCGTCCGACCGCTGCCTCAGGCTCAGTTCCTCGAAGGTCGCGCCGGCGAGGCGCCGGTCCACGAGGGCCCCATCGAGAACCTTCAGCTCTTCCACGCGCACCTTGGTGCTCAGCGCCTTCCCGTCGCGAACGAACTCGAGGTCCAGCTTTTCGCCCACGGGAAACTGCCCCTCGAAGTTGTGGAACTGCTGTGCGCTGCTGACCGGATAGCCAGCCACCGAGGTAATCACGTCCCCGGCGCGAACCCCTGCCTTGTCGGCCCCGGAATCTTCGGCGACCTCGGCCACCAACGCCCCATGCCCGGCCTCGATGCCAAAGGCGCCGGCGAGGTCCCCGGTCAAATCCTGTACGAAAATGCCCAGCGTCCCCCGGCGAACCTCCCCAAAAGCGGCCAGCTGGTCCATGACGTAACGCGCCATCGCCGACGGAATCGCAAAGCCTATTCCGACATTGCCCCCGCTCGGTGTGAAGATCGCGCTGTTGATGCCGACCAGTTCGCCGCGCAGGTTGATCAGCGCGCCGCCCGAATTGCCGGGGTTGATCGACGCATCCGTCTGGATGAAGTTCTGGAATTCCAGTCCGCGGAAGCCGGTTCGGCCCAGCGCGCTGACGATGCCGGAGGTCACGGTCTGGCCCAGCCCGAAGGGGTTGCCGACAGCGACCACGAAGTCGCCCACGCGCAGGCGGTTGGAATCGGCGAAGGGCAGCGCCCGCAGATCGTCCGCGGGGATGCGAACCATCGCCAGGTCGGTGTCCGGATCGGTGCCGATCACCTCGGCCTCGAAACTGCGGCCGTCGGCCAGCGTGATCGAAATGTCGTCCGCGCCGGCGATCACGTGGTTGTTGGTGAGCACGTAACCCTGTTCCGCGTCCACGATCACGCCGGAGCCCAGGCTCTGCGAGATTCGCTCCCGTGGTGCGTCCGGTATGTTGAAAAACCGACGGAAAAACGGGTCGTCCATCAGCGGGCTGCGTACCCGCACCCGCGTCTGCGTGTACACGTTGACCACCGACGGAGTGACCTGGTCCAGCACCGGGGCCAACGACGGCAATTCCTCGCCACCGACGGCGACCGGCAAGGCGCCCCGAACCGGCGAGGAAGCGAGGACCAGCAGAACTGCGCCGATCGTGCAAAAAAGGAACCTGGGGATCTGGTGCACGTTATCTCCGATTGCCTGCAAACGAAGGTATTGACCGGCCAACGGGCCGGAGGTTCTGGGTCGGCAGTAAACCATCAATTTTGGCGCCCCGCCAGCAGGCGCCGTCACGATAGCGGCCCCGGATGCTTGCCATTTCTCAAAAAACGGGATATATAGCCATGAAAGTGCAACAACAACACAATATCTTGTGGTCTCGATGGATCTGCAGCAACAGGTACTGAGGACAGACGTGGGCGGCATGCCGCTGGAGTGGATCGGCTACCAGGAAGCGGTGCGCCTGATCGCGTTGGACCAGGTCAGCTATTCCCTGGGCCGGACTTTGTACCGTATCCATGGGGGCATCAACGCGCTCACCGGCGAGCAGAGCTTTCTCGACGTCAATGCGATCATCGCCAGTTACGGGCTGCATCCGCATGCGCACCTGTTTTCCAATTCCTACACCCCGCCGCTGAGCAACAAGGCCCTGTTCCGGCGCGACCAGTCGCTGTGTCTCTACTGTGGCGATCGATTTCCCAACGCCCTCCTGTCGCGCGACCACGTCAAGCCGCTGAGCCAGGGCGGCGCGGACACCTGGGCCAACGTCGTCACCGCCTGCAAGCGCTGCAACAACCACAAGGCCGGGCGGACGCCCGAGCAGGCGGGCATGGAATTGCTGGCCATTCCCTTCACGCCCACCCACGCGGAATACGTGTACCTGCAGGGCCGGCGCATTCTCGCCGACCAGATGGAATTCCTGCTCGCGCATTTTCCGCGCAACAGCCAGTTGCGCCGCCGGGTGGAACAGGGCGAGGCCCTGCTGGCCTGACCGGTCTGGTGGCAAATTAGGGCGAAAGGGGTAACCCCTTGCAAAACAGGGTGCCTGGGTGTATACGTTATTGCGAAAGGGGAATTCGGCTACACCTTCCATTTGTGGTGTATGCGCGTCGGAACGGACGCCGTAGGCACGGATGGGCAGAGAGTCGACGTATCTGAACCGCCAACACCTCACCCTATAGCACTCTTCACGGAAGCAGAAACCCAAACTGCTGCATGATGCAGCAGCGGCTTGTACGACCCTGATTGAACCAGGGGGATCGGTATTCCAGGGTCGAGCTTTGACTATGCGAGGGGAGGACTTCATGTATTCCAAGAGATGGATCAGCCGGGCGCTTGTGTTTGCCGCCCTGCTGACGAGCACCGCGGCATACGCCGTAAACGTTCCCAGCGAGCCCGATTCGGACCTGGGCGTCACGCCGTACGTCATACCCGGGGCCAACCCGGGTGGCAATCGCACCTGCGCCGAGGTCGGCATCGCATTCTGGGGGGATGCGGCCCACTACCAATGCTGGAGCGCCAAGCGAAACTATCCGGACGAGTTTGCGGATGGATTCGATGACATCAGCGGCAACCCTGACTGCGCCCAGGACATCACCGTGGACGTGACGGGCGATACCTTCGTCGAGTTCTGGGCGAGCCCTTACGGCATTGGAGCAGCAATCATCAAAGGCGGCAACAACGCCAACGTCTATGTTTACGATCTTTTCGGCTTCCAGGCCCTTCACGACTCGGGTCTCGCATCGCCGCCGAACCCGAATGGAGATCCTGCCGGCCTGAGCAATATCGGCGGCTTCTGCTGGAATCCCACCCCTGGCGATGAGGGGGATGAATGCTGGGAGGACGAGACTGCGTGGGCGGACGGCAGTCGCTATGTGCGACGCGGCAACTGGGCCACCTACACATCGTATTCGGGCGAACCCAAGTGCGTGGTGCTGTATGCGGGCCGGACCATGGACGCCGGGGACGTCTGTTTTTCGGCGCCAGTAGACGGTGAAGTTTCGATTTCGATCGAGCTAAACGAGGGTTGGCGGTTTGCCCTGTACCCGGCGGACTATGAAGACGGCATTCCCGTCATGGACAACAACGTCAAGGTTCAGGACTACGCTTCCGCACCCAGCGGCAACCCCGCCCCCGGATTGTTCATGTGGAAGAAGTTCGCCGAGGGCGACACGACTTCGATCCAGGTCCCGCCGAACAACTTCTACGGCGTTCACGTGGATGTCGAGCACCTGGTGGAGTGCCCGGACTAGGACACTCCCGGTTGACGCGAAAACGGGATCCGGCGACCTCATCTGATTCCGTTTTCGAATCAGTAACCGATGCGCCCCTTTCGGGGGGCGCGCCGGTTCGTTTATGCCTCAGAAAGCCGCGATGGCCGGGTCGGAGCAGAGCGTGAGACTGCCTTCCTCGCAGACCGTGTACGTAAGCGTTCCGCCGCCGGTCTGCCCGGTGTTGTCCGTGTACGCGCCGTCGTTCGCGGTGGTCGAAATCACCGATCCATCCCGGTAGACGTCCACGTTGACGCTGGCCGCTCCGGACCACGTCAGATCGACAATCTTCTCGCCTCTGACCTTGTAGCCATCCACCGACAGCGAAAGGTCCGAACCAGCGGGCGTCGTTCCCGCTGCGGCGTTGGAGCAGTCGCCGTTATCGCCGGCGCCATTGAATGAGCGCACCCAGTACCAATAGGTCGATTCTGGCGCCGCAGAGTTGTCGGTATGCGCTACCGGCCCCATGCCGGCGTTGGGCTCCAGGGTCTCGACGACAAAACCGGCCTCGCAATTTCCAGAGGGGTCGGCAGTCGCGCGCCACAGTTCGAAACCGAATTCGTCCTCCGAATTGTCGCTGAATTCAACCGTTACCGAAGACGGCGTAGTGCCGGTGACCGCCGCGTCGGACGGCGTTGCCGGCGGGTCGCCGGCGATGGTGTGGGACGTTATGACGATATGGTCCACGGTAACGCTATCGACGGGCTCGCCGGTCGTCTGTGCCGCGTCCTGCACCTCGATGCGCACCGCCCCCGAGGCGCCGGCCGGCAGCGTGAACATCTGCGGGCCGGTCGAGGAGGTGTTGTCCACCGTGAACATCAGGCTCCGGCTGGCGCCTCCGTCCAGCGAATAGTAGAAATTCGCGCCTTCGCTGCCGGAAACCCAGGCGTCCACGGAAACCACGACACCGCCCGCACCGCCGAACACGTCGAAGCTCCAGGCGTGCCGATAAGCCTGCTTGCGGCTCTTTTTCGACCCACCGGTGTGCGTCTCGGTGATGGTCTCGACGCCCCCCCCGGGATTCTGGGTCGCCACATACGAACCGCTGACGGTTCCCTGGATGGCAATGTCGCCCGTTGCCACGTCTTCGATGCTGGACGGCAGCGGGTCGGTGGTCTCCGAAGCCGTGTTCGAATAGCCCGACGACCCGGCGCCATTCTCAGCCCGAACCCGGTAGTGGTGCGTCGACTCCGGAGACAGGCCGGTATGCGTGAACGCTTCGGTGTTGGCTGCGAGGCTGGCGATATCCGACCAGCCAATGCCGTCGGTCGAGTGCTGAACGACGAAGGCGGACTCGTCTGTGGACAGGTCCGACCAGGCCAGGTCGATAAAACCATGACCGCCTGCGAGCGCGCTCAGGCCGCCGGGGGCGGCCGGCGGCTCCGTTGCGGCGGAGTCGCGGAACGCGGCCACGGTGGCCGCCCTTTCGTTCAACCTCTTCGCATTCCATGCGCCGCGGTTTGGATCTGCCGCGGGATCCACGCCCTGGGGCACACCGGAATAGTTCACATTGGGGTTCGAGAAGCGCCCCACCCGCGGCGCGCTGGTGCAGGAATAGGAAAGAACGGTCCGGAAGTAGGGTGAACCGAAATCATCGACCGAACCGTCATTGCAGCGCCGGTATCCGTAGTTGTAGGCTCCCGGCGCGCCGCCACCCACGGTCTGGCGATCGTGGTGGGCGCCCTGGTTGTGGCCGATTTCGTGGGCCATGGTGCGGTTCCCCACGAGGCACGGTTCGTCGGTGACGTTGAACGCCGTCGACGAACTTGAATTCAAGTAGCCGATGCCGCATCCGTCGCCATCGTAGACAAGCGAGACGATATCGGCGCCGAGCGAATCCCGGACCGCGTGAACTTCGTCCATGTACCCGTCCGTAATGCCGGCCAGGTGGGAAAGCGCCTGGCTGGCGCCGGTTCCGGCGTACACGGTTTTATGGGTTCCGACCAGGTTCAAAGTAATGTCGATGCCGCTCGCCG
>Ga0209536_100004079_pt1 | contig 23201 bp, 22 predicted proteins | sample DeeMarSeWOR28_12_FD_187461 | JGI IMG/M metagenome (GOLD analysis project Ga0209536, IMG submission 187461) | Marine sediment microbial communities from White Oak River estuary, North Carolina - WOR-2-8_12 (SPAdes) (version 2) | ecosystem: Environmental > Aquatic > Marine > Intertidal zone >... | reverse complement strand
GGGATGCCGTGGGAGAATCGTGCAGCAGCATCAGATTCAGGTCGCTGCCGCAGAAGCCGCAATAGCTTGTTTTGATCTTGACCCATTCCTGGGTCGGCAGCTTGGGTTCGGGGATTTCCACCAGCTGGGTGGTCTTCACCGGGCCCTTGAAAAAGACCTGATTGCCGAAAATTGGTTTCAGGGCCTTGGCCGCGATGAACTTAGGGGTGTTTACACTGAATTGCAATGCCTTCATGTCACCTCCGGTAAACGGGTTTGCGTCTATGGATTTGCGGAACACATGCGGCCTTTATCCACCATACTTTCTGTAGGTTTAAGAGTCAACTTCAGTTATTCAGATAGAGACACCTCTGCGCGGAAAGCCAGATTTTCAATAATGGCCATGAACCAACGTTTCCGAATGGTGCCGGAAACGTAAACCAGCCGGAGGCTGACCAGATCAGCCTGTGCCTATTAAAATTCCGCCCAGGCCCCAACATAAAAAGCTCCCGAGATATTTCTCCGGAGCTTTTTGTTTCGGCGGCGAGTGTTGGATGCTGTTTCTTAAACGTTTAATTTTGCCTTCAATAATGAGTGTCTAAATTCAAAATCAAGGCTGAATTTTTACCTTTTTTAAAGATACCAAATAGTTGCTGTGGTCTCCCCCCTCCGCTTAACCCATGCCGATTTGTTTCATCGCCTCTTCTACGGTTGCCCAAGACTTCATTTCAAATCTGAACCCATTGATGTGACGGAACTCCGCCATGAAAAGCGCATCACGCTCCAGGGCATCACCAAGCTTCGGTCTTTCGACTTCACTGATGGTAATTGTTTTAATACCCTTTCTAGTTGTGGATACAGCCGCGGGCACAATGGTTTTCGACAGGGATTCATCCGGAGGGTATTTTTCCATCGTTTCCAAATACTTTTTGGCCACCTCATCTGCTAGATGATTTGGATACCAGCAATGCACGATAATATATGGCATTTTAGCCACCTCCCTTCAATTTGCGATGACATTTTTTCAACCAGATCGGTGCCTCCCAACGGATATAATATCCATTGGAGGCGTTAATGTGGCAATTTAAGCTTACCCACTTTCGGCAATGGTTTCATGGTAACATGATGAGGATGCGGTTTAAGTTACAGCAAATGGGACTGACCTGTTAGCGGAAGTGCATAAGAAGCGCGGGATCATATTCAACGAGGTGAAAGATACTTCTCTGGGATAGAAGCTGAATCAGGATTGGCATGTCGGTATCGGCTCGACGAATTTTCGGGGACAGTACAACAAAACAGATTGAATTGTCAACCGAAACTGAAGGCTTTCCGATCTGCCAAAAAACTACATATACTATCTGCTTCTGAATACTTCAGCTAAAGTTGCGATGTTTTACGATATCACAGGTTTTATAATGAACGGTTCTCTAACGTTTTATCTCAATTTATCACCAGTTGGGTGATTTTTGGTTTTTGCCATATGATCTCACCTGTCAGAACTGTCGATAATGATTGACTAAGCCCGGATTATTTGGGTATTGATATTTGATAGTCTATTACACCTGACTGGAAGCTGATTTGTAACCCTGATCCGAATCATTCATCTCATCCGGCACTGCACTTTTCTGAATGATTCAGAAAATGAGTCCAATTTTTTAGAACCTTAACCACTGGAAGTAATTCTATCAGGATCTCCAAGATTACATTCAACCGAGAGCATTAGCTTTTCGGTCAAAAAATTCGGGGGATCTGCTCATGCCCGATCCAAAACACCTCAGAATCCTCGAAAAAGGCGTAAAAGCTTTTAATGATTGGCGGGAAAAGAATCCCTTTATTTATACTAATCTTGTCAAAGCGAATCTCAGCGAAGCAGATCTTAGCAGAGCCAATCTCAGTAAAGTGAATCTTAGCGAAGCGAACCTCAGCAAAGCCGATCTTAGAGGTGCTGATCTCCGAGGGGCGAATCTGAAAATGGCGGACTTAAGCTCGGCGGACCTCAAGCAGGCGCACCTCAGGGATGCACGTCTCAGCTGGGCGAATCTTAGAGGTGTGAACCTCAGCAGGACAGATCTTAGCAGGGCGAACATGAATGGGGTAAACCTAAGTGGGGCAAGTCTTAGTCAAGCTGACCTTCGCGGAGCGCACCTCAGCAGAGCGAACCTCATCGGGACGGACTTAAGCTGGGCAAACCTCAGGGGAGCATGGCTCAGAAGGGCGGACCTCATTTGGGTGCAATTAAGCAAGGCGAAACTCGACATGGCCAACCTCAGTGAGGCGCACCTTTTAGAGGCGGTTCTCAGCGGGGCGTACCTCAAATTCGCAGACCTGAGAAGAGCACAACTCACAAGGGCGAATCTCAACGGGGCGCAACTCCATAAGGCGAATCTCAGAGAGGCTGACTTCAGAGGGGCGCAACTCACGAGGACGAACCTCAGAGGGACAGATCTAAGCGGTGCCGACTTCAGAGGGGCGAACCTCAGAGATGCAGATTTCAGACAAGCTATATTTGATAATACGATTATTTCGTCACGTACAGTTTTGACCCTATTAAGGTTCGCTCTAACAGATGAGCAAAAAGCAGCGATTGTATTTTCTGACGAGAGAGAAATAGCAAAAAAGAAAAACAATTCTAAAAAGTTAATAAATCATCAATATCTGACGATTGAATTTCAAGATGAAGTTTTATGGAAAAATGAGTGGTTGGCTTTTTTGCTTTTATCCATACAAAACACATATAATAATTGTTTTTATTTATGCAGTACCGAAGACAATGACATTAAAACTATCAAAAAGAAGCTTGAGAGAAAATGTCAGGTCAGTGCACAGGACGATATAGAATTAAAAATTATCCAACAACGTTCCCAACTGATCCTTCAATATGCACAATATTCTATGGATAATGAGCCACAGGTTGCAACTGTATTATCAACCCTTGCTGAATTGATTTGCACAATTTCAAAGAGTTATAAAACTGATACGGGAGGAGAAAATTTTGCTCTTGATTTCCAAAAAAAAGATAATATCGCAGAAATAATGAAAAACCTGAAAGAAGATTTGGAACAAATTGAGATATCAACTTCAAATAAGGTGGTTTTAGGAAATAGCGGAAAATTATTATTCTTAGCTTCTAAAAGTCTTTTAAATCTACTTGGCGCAATAAAGGAAACAGCGAATATTGGAGAAATTTTAGTGAAGATGAAAAAAAGTTGATAAACATCGAGTAACTACCTTAAATTTACCTTAGCTGCTATAGCGTCTGCTCTTTATTAGATAGCCACTATATATCACATGTTTTAAATAGGATTTGAAATCTTTGCTATCTCCAACGAATCTTAGATCAGTCTCAATTACCGATATCTAAGATGTGCCCCCACTTATTTTGCCCACTTGTTATCAATTCCATTCTTCTTACCCCTATGACCCGATAAAAGTACTCGAAAGATTCGGATTGACCTGCAAAGAACTAATTTGATATCTGCTGGCAGGGATACAGCTTAAGCGTTGAGCTGTTGCCCCGGGTTCAGGTGGCCTGGTGGCCGCACTTTTACCAAAGGAGTGGCGAGATGACCAAACAAAAAATCGGCGTTATCAATCCCGGCAAGATGGGGATCTGTGTTGCATCAACCATACAGAACAGCGGCCATGACGTTTACTGGGTCGCGGAAGGGCGCAGCCCGCAGAGCCGGCAACGCGCCGAAGAATTTAATCTATCCGATGCCGGCAGCCTGGCGGCCCTGTGTGAGACCTGTGCGGTGATCGTCAGCGTCTGCCCGCCACACGCGGCCGAGGAAGTGGCCGAGCAGGTGCTGGCGTGCGCCTTTCAGGGGGTATACCTGGATGTCAACGCCATTGCACCGCAGCGAGCCATCCGCATGGGGCAGGCCATGGCCAGGGCCGGGATAGGCTTTGTCGACGGCGGCATCATCGGCGCCCCGGCATGGAAGCGCGGTAAAACCTGGCTGTATCTGTCCGGTGAGAACGCCCGGGATGCGCTGGCCTATTTTTCCGAAGGCCCCCTGGAGACCAGCCTGGTTGGTGACGACATCGGCAAGGCCTCGGCCCTGAAAATGTGTTATGCAGCCTATACAAAGGGGACCACCGCCCTGTTGTGCGGGATTCTGGCAACAGCAGAGGCCATGGGGGTGCGCAGCGAATTGGAGACGCAGTGGTCGCGGAACTGGCCCAACTTCGACGAACAGGCCGGAGAAAAGGTGCGCAATGTCACCGCCAAAGCCTGGCGTTTTGCCGGGGAGATGGCGGAAATCGCGGCTACCTTTCGTGAAGCGGGGCTGCCCGGTGAGTTTCACGACGCCGCGGAGATGATCTACCGGCGTATCGCCGACTTTAAGGATGCATCCGCGACACCGGCTCTGAAAGACGTACTGACAAAGCTGATCCAATCCCGATCAAGCTAAAACCGATTGCATAATTTTTACTTCTCTCAGCCCCAAGCCGATCGTGGTCGGTGAAACCGGCTGTTTGGTCAGGCTCAGCAATCCGCCGTTTGATATGCTGGACGTGAAATATTCGATGGGCTCGAGCATCGGCATTGCCTGTGGTCTGTGGTGCAGCGGGATTGAGGACAGGATCCTGGCGGTGGCGGGCGACTCGGTTTTTTTTCATACCGCCATCAATGGCCTGATCAATGCCGCCCATCACCAGGCCGATATCGTTGTGGCCATTATGGACAACCAGACGGTGGCCTTGACCGGTTTTCAGGAGCGCACCGGGGGCGGCACCACGGCCATGGGAGAGCAGGTTCAGCCGATTTACCCGGAAGAAGTGGCCCGGGCTTTGGGCATCGGTAAGGTCTACACCCTGGACGCGTTTGACGAAAAATCCATCCGTCAGGCCCTGCAGGAGGCTTTCAGTCGCAAAGGGCTTTCATTTCTGGTCGTACGCGGGCGCTGCCCGTTTACCGAGACAAAGAAATGTAAGGCCATTGTCGAATGAAGAATCCGCTGGCAGCGGACATGGGCATCCGCGGCCAATTATACCATATTAGAGTTCGAACCCCTTTAGACTACATTCTTCCGGACCGGATGATGGAAAGAATCAACCAGAAGCCCAGAACGGTCGCAAGGGAATAGCCCAGCAGTCCCAGCAGTGCTGTTATCGAAATGGTGTGGCCACCCAGAAAGTCGATCGTAAACTCCATCACCTTCTCAGAGGAATCGAGCACCAGCGAGCCGGCGATCAGCGATGCACTGATGATCAGGCCGACCGTCAGTCGATTGATACCTTTTTCGATCTTGGTATCGATTTGCTGAAAACCCCTGTGCCGGATTTCGATCTGGTGTTTTCCGGCACCGATCCCCTTGAGGATGTCATGGAGCAGCTTGGGAAAGACCCGCAGGTAGCCCCGGGTGGTGCGGAAATCCCTGGCGATGTTGTGGACCAGTTTCTGGGTGTCGTAGCCCTGTTTGAGCAATTTTTTGGCGTAGGGACGGGTGACTTCCAGAATGCTGGCGTCGCTGCCCAGGATTTTTCCGAGCGCTTCCACCTGGATGAAGGTTTTAAACAGCAGCATTAAGTCACGGGGCAGACGAATGTGATATTTGAGCAGCAGCTGCATCACCTGGTCGTAGACATCTTTCACCGATATGTTTTTCAAGGATCGGCCGTAAAACGGTTCGCTGACATCCCTCAAATCATTGCGAAAATATGTCATATTGACAATTTCTTCATTAACCAGGCCGGCATCCGTCAGGGCTTCGATCACCATGTCGTAATTATGTTCGGCATAGCCCAAAAATACATTGGCAATTTCCAGCATCGTTTTATCGTCCAGATAACCGATGATGCCGAAGTCCACCAGGCCCACCCGGCCGTCGCGCATGACAATGGTGTTGCCGGGATGGGGATCGGCGTGGAAGAGTCCGAACTCCATCAGCTGGCGGGAAAAACAACGCAGCCCGATCATGGCGATTTCCTGGGGATCGATATCCCAGGTGTCGATCTCATCGATGCGATCCATCCGAACCCCTTCAATGTGTTCCATCACCAGGATAGACTTTGAGGTATAGTCCCAGAACACTTTCGGAATATGGATTTCCAGGCTGTCATTAAAGTTGCGCGCAAACCGCTCGGTGTTGCCCGCTTCGATGTACATGTCGAGCTCACGCAGAATGCTTCTTTCAAATTCCTTGACCAGATTCACGAACCCGATGACCTGTCCGATCTCAAAAGCGTTCTCCAGTTTTTCTGCAAAATAGTACATGAGCCGGATATCTTCACGGATCTTTTTTTCGATGCCGGGGCGAACTACCTTTACGACCGCCAAATCGCCTCCGGCCAGCTCGGCGGCATGCACCTGGGCTACCGAGGCGGCGGCCAGCGATTCTTCTTCGATGGATATAAAGAGCTCGGAAAGGGGATGTTTGAGTTCTTTTTCGATAACGGCCTGTATTTCCGTAAAAGGCACGGGTGGAACACAGTCCTGCAGCTTTTTAAATTCCTCGATGTATTCCGCCGGGAAAATATCCGCCCGTACGCTCATCAGTTGCCCCAGCTTGACGAAGGTGGGGCCGAGCTCTTCGAAAACGCGTCGGATTCGTTGGGGGGACGGATAGATCGTGCGGGCGAACACCGGCTGTTGACCCTCAACTCTGGTTCTGGCATCATCGCGGTCGAATACCCGATCCAGGATTTCACCCAGGCCGTGCTTCACCATAATACGGCTGATCACCGCAAAGCGCTTGATGTGTCTGACCCGATGTTTCTTTAGGGAAAAATTCATACGCCTTCTTTTTCCTCGCTATCTTCCTGCCCGGCCTTATCCCATTTGCCGGCGATTTCGGTAAGCTTGCCCGGATCGCTGATGTAGCTTTCCACATAACCACAGCTGGTGCACACATAGTTGTCCAAAGCAGCTATGGATGTCAGTCCGATGGGAATGGCATTGCTGCCGAAAGGGCCTTTTTTCAACATAATGCCGGCACCTGAAAAGACCTCCTTCGATGTGCATTTGGGGCAAATTCCTGTCTTCAATTGGTCACCTCCTTGGGTTGGTGTGAGCGTTAGGGCAGCGTCTGGTTCAGCCATTTCTTCCGGCCTTGCGCTAATGCCGACGCTGTGCCCCTGCACCTGCTTTTGGGGATGGGTCAGGCCCGGATCGCTGTGCGGTTTGAGAAGGGGAAGATCAGGCACCGGGCTGAAACCGCAACCAGTCAGAAGTCGCTACCGGTTGATTGCGGTCAAACCGTCGCAATGCCGGCGTCGGTCACCGGGGCCGACGAATCAGATTATTCCAGACTGTATACCTTAATTTTCCATCGAGCGTCAAACAAATTGACGCGTGTCTAAAATTCGGGTAATATGGACCGTTCAAGGAGATGAAATGGATTTATTGCCCCCCGGGTGCACCGGAACTGAAAAGAAATTTTTGCGTCGCGAATTTTTGGGGTTATGCGCGATGGCCGCTGCTGCGGCTCTCAGTCCCTCGACGGCCGTCGCCGCTCTGGGGCGGCTGGCAGACCCCGGCAAAAATTTATCGTTTTACAATCTGCACACCGATGAATACCTGGAAATCTGCTACTGCCGCAACGGAAGATACGATCCGGCCGCATTGAAAAAAATCAACTACATTCTGCGGGATCATCGAACCGGCGATGTCCAAGCCATTGATCTGCAGTTACTCGATTTGCTGCACGGCATCAGCCTGAAAACCAGGTCCCAATCCCCCTTTCATGTCATCTCCGGCTACCGATCACGTGCAACGAACGCCAAGCTTCGGCAGAAACGCAAAGGGATCGCCTCTAAAAGTCTGCATATGTACGGCAAGGCGATCGATATTCGTCTCCCCGGATTTTCAACCCGGCGGTTGCGCAATGTCGCCATGGCGGTTGAAGGCGGCGGCGTCGGCTATTACCCGAAGGCCGGCTTCGTGCATGTGGATGTGGGGCGGGTAAGATTCTGGTAGCCTGGAGGCTTTCTTCAAAAATGGCGGGGCCCAATCTCAGCTATACGGGCGCCTGCCGCAAGGATCATGTGGTTTTGAGGAATTTTAAACCGAAGCCCTCTTCATTTAGCCATACGATCTGACCAACGGTTCTTACCATCTTACCTGTTTTAAGCGGAAGGTTCAGATGCAGTAGCTGTCCAGCTTTCAGTTTTTCATCCGTCGCTATAAAAACGCCGGATGCACTAATGTTTTTGGTACCGCCATTATAGGTATCTTTTTCAATGCCAAACCTCAGCGGCCTGAAGAAAGGTCTGCGGGGATGATGTCTCAACTCGCTGGTTGTATGTTCAGCGCCGGCATCCGGTTGTTGCTGACCTGGTTCAGCGGCCAGCTGAACCCCATAGGCGTAACTCAGAGGCGATTGCTTAAAGTCCTTGCGCCACATCACCTTACCTTTATAATATTCCAGTACCCGCGACGGGAAGTAATCCGGAGGGTATAGAATGCCGAAGTAAAGCGGCGTGCCTTTCTGGAACAAGCCGTCTGATGCAAAGGAGATCCCTGTATCGCTGTAGTCAAGCGTTTTGGCCGCGTAGATATCACCGCTTCTCAGATCCATCACTTGAAGCGGCGTTGAATAAGCCGTTCGTTTGACGCCCCTGTCATCAAAATTGTCTGTCATAAGATTATGCCTTCCTGTCAGCGTGAGCTGCCCCGAAGAATAATCTTAACCTTTTTCCGCTAAAGCATCAACGGCTGATTTTTTTATTAGACGTAAGACGAAATGGGCGGCTTCCGCAAACCTGTACGCTTAGGCCCCGTAAACCGCGACGTTCTTTAAATCCGGCCCCAGGCACTCCCGTTCGTTTTCACCGAGAATGCCCAGCGCCAGGCAGATGTGGTGTAAGATGGGGACAAGGCCCTGCCGGCACCGATTCGTTTCTTGCTGACGTCCACAAATGATGGATGGGCATTCCGGCGGCCTCCCCGACCCGTGTATCAAGGGGCGCCCGGGTAAACGCCGGCGGTCGATAACCGGGGGCAACGCATAGGCCCGAGATAAATTGCCGCAGGTGTATGAAAAATAAAATATTTATGATATAGCAATACAAGGACCAGAACGACCAATACCGCCACCACTATCCGATATTAGCCAAATATCCTGAAAATATAGCTGTTGCCGTCAGCCCTGAGAAAATCGAGGTAGGATCCCTTGTTCAAGTTTATCAGGTCATACTTTTTACGTATCAGCATTTCGCGCAAGCTGCTGCTCGGCTACGGCGTCCTTTTGGTACTGCTCATCATCATATCGGCCTACTCCCTGATCAATCTCAATTGGATAAATGCGGTCAACAACAGCATTCTAAATTCAGACCTTCCGGTCATCAATGCCGCCGAAAAAATGATCGATTTGCTGTTGGAGCAGGAGTTTTATGCCCAGCGGTATCAAATTTTGCGCAAATTGGAGAATTTAGAGTATTACCGCGAGCGGGAAGCGAAGTTTGTCGAAATCGCCGAGCAAATTGGAAGCCTGACGAATCAGCGGGAACTGCTCATCGATCGCATTGTGCAATTGCATATCCAATACAGCGAAATTTTAAGCAAGGATTTTAGCCGATCCCGGGGGCAGGGGATCCGGACGGCTAAAGATTATGAAGAAAAGATTAAACTTCATCAGGAGAAAATCATTGCCCTCATCAGAGCCATGGCGGCCGATGCGATCAGCGATCAAAAACGCAAAACCAAGGTGACCACCTCCATCGGTGATCTGGCCTTCAACGTGTCCGCCGCCTTATGTATCATCGGATTTATCGTCTCGATAACCGCCGCGGTGCTGATCACCAAAAATGTGTCCCGAGCGCTAAGGGAATTGAAGCTGGCCACATCCATGATCGCCCGCGGCAAATTCCATTATGAACCGAAAATCGAGAATAAAGACGAGATCGGTGACCTGTCGACCGCCTTTGTCAATATGGCCAAAAAATTAAAGCGTCTCGAACAGCAAAATTTGGATACCAGCCCGCTGACAAGGCTTCCCGGCGGCGTCTATATCGAAAAAAAGTTGAATCAGCGCATCGCCTTAAAACGACCCATCGCGTTCTGCCTGCTGGACATCGATCATTTCAAGTCTTTTAACGACCGCTATGGGTATGCCAGGGGCAATGAATTGATCAAGACCACTGCCGCTATTATACGCAAAGCTGTTATCGAGCTCGGGTCCACCATGGATTTTATCGGGCATATCGGCGGAGATGATTTCGTGATCATTACAACCCCCAATCGTTACGATAGAATTTGCCGTGCCATCGTTAAGACCTTTGATGGGACGATTCCAAACATCTACGATGCCGGAGACCGTCAGCGCGGCTATATTATCGGCGAAAACCGGCAGGGACAAAAAGTATCCTTCCCCCTGGCCTCCATCTCAATTGCCGTGGTCACCAATGTCAACCGCCCGGTGGTCAATTATATCCAATTTGGTGAGATTTCGGCTGAGATAAAGCAACGGGCCAAGGCCACCGCCGGCAGTAATTATGTTGTCGACCAACGCGAAGAAGCCGGCCAGACGTCCAAGCAGACCGGCAAACTGATCAACCTTCAAAGCCGCACCGAGTCTTCGGGGAGCCGATAAATGCCTACCGACGGCAGCACATTCAAAGCACATCTTCTTCTCTGGGCGGTCATGGCGGTTTTGGCCGGATGTGCCCATACATCGCCGGAGCCCAGCCCCCCCGTCGTCTATGTGCCCTCCATTTCAGACCTGCAGCCTGAAGAATACGCCGGCGAAATTGATAAATATGAGAAACTGATTCAAAGCGATCTTCAGCTATCGACCCAGCAGCGCGCCCATCTTTATCTGGCAAGTCTGTATTTCAGTCCGATGAATCCGAAGCGCAATTACCAGCTGGCGTTGAAACACCTGGAAACCTATGCCCTTTATGACCCGGATTTCGTAAATGGAATGGATCCGCGCCTTTTGCTGGCGGCGATCATCGAAATCGACCGGCTTTCAGCCATGGCGGATGCCCAATCCAAAGCGATTCGATCTTTAACCATAGAGGTTGAGATGCTGAGAATACAGACCTCGGCTACCAAGGGCAACCGTGATGAACTTCAAAAAGACAATTACACGCTGAAGCAGAGAATCGGTCGCTTGCAGACAAAAATTCGCCGTTTGGAGGCATCCAATGCCCGATTGAACAAGACGATCGAGATGTTAAGCACCCTTGATTCGCGCCTGGAAGAGAAACGCAGCAATTTCATCAAAACAGATGCAGTCGAGGAAAAGTAGACTTTCATCAAGCCGCTTCCAACTTTGGCATCAAACGGAAGCCATTGTCAAATTTTTGACCGTCCCGCACGTCTGCGCCCACCGGGCGCATCCCCGTAACTAACCATAATCATAGGAGTATAATATTAATTGGCTTCCATTTAAAATGGCATAACCTTTGCAATCTTTTTACCTGTGCCGCGCAATCGCGTGCTCGATCCGCTTGTGAAATACTCAATCTGAAACGAGGAGGTGTGTCCTTGATCTTCGATCAAAACAAAGAAAAGCCAGACATGGAGGCAACGATAGAGGAGCCGCTGGAAAAAGCCCAGACCACGGGTGAATCGTCTGTCTCCGGCCGCGATGGTCAAAAAGAAAAGTTTGCCCTAAACCTATCCGGCATGCCGGCTGAAGCGAACACGCCGGTGCCCGGACCCCAGCCGGGAAGAATCGACACACAGGCCCCCTTGCCATCGGGTATGTCACCACTGAAGACGACTGTCCAGACGAAACCAATGCAGGACACGGGTCCCCGGCAGCCGACCGAGGAGACGAAACCCGCGGCCGACCCATCTGCGGATCGGACTGCCGCGCCGATCCGGGCTAGACTGGTCGCCTCTGCGCCGACGTCCGCTGAGCAGGCCGGGCCTTTGCCCACAGCCGCATCTTCAAACAATTCTCCGATGCCGGTAAGACTGCCGGCGGATGAACCTAAAACCAACCCGGAGGCTTCAGCGGGCGAAAAAACAGACAAAAAGATTATTGCGGTGGGGGGTGCCAAGGGAGGGGTCGGCAAATCCATGCTTGCAGCCAATCTGTCGGTTGGCCTGGCCCTTCTGGGGCAGAAAGTGGTGCTGGCCGATCTCGATCTGGGTGGTGCCGATGTCCATCTATACACCGGCGTCAAAAGTCTTGACCGAACCTGGAACGATTTCCTGGACAAAAAAGTAGATTCGCTTAACGACATCCTTACACCCACCGCCTTTAAGGGATTGTCCTTGATCGGGGGCGATTCTTCGAAGCTGGGCAGCGCCAATCTGCCCTATTCACAGAAGCAGAAAATAATGCGCCACCTAAAAGAGCTGGAAACTGATTTCCTGGTAGTTGATCTGGGCGGTGATACGACCTACAATGGATTGGATTTCTTCTTGCTGGCCGATCAAAAGATTGTCGTTTCAGGCACGGAACCGGCATCGATACTGGACAGCTACACCTTTATAAAAGTTGTTTTCAACCGGCTGCTAGAGCGGTTTTTTTCGGATAATAAATCGCTCAAAGATTTAGCTTCCCAAGTCAAGGACGGTTCTTTAGAAAAATCAAAGAATTATTCCCTTGATTATATTGTTGACGAAGTTCGCCGTCGCGATTCTTGGGCAGCGGGTCAACTGAAAAAGCTGTTTGATCAATTTCGTTTATCCATCGTCTTGAATATGACCGAGAGCAGCAAGGATGTGCGGGTTGCCGAGTCCATGCAGAAACTGGTAAAAGACAAGTGCTTTGTGGATATCGGGATTCTGGGTACCATTCCATTTGATAAAGGGGTGCGCAAAGCCGCCCGGGGATTTACACCGATTGTGGTGGAAAATCCGAAATGTCAGGCCAGCCGGAATATACACCAGATGCTGGCTGCGCTCATCTTGCATCGCGAGCAGGAACGCACCCGGGCTGAGCTTATTCATACCACCAACCGGATTCGCCGCGAAGCCAAAGAGCAGATCGATGCGGGTAAAATGACGCTGGACGGTTTAACCGTGGGCCAGATTAACACTGTCTTCAACAATACACCCCGGTTGCGTCGCAGTTTTCAAAAGATTCTGCGTGTGATGTCCGGCTAATTAAAGAAGCTGACTTTAAAAATTGATCCATCCATCCCTTCGGATAACTGTTCGAAGATATAAATCAGGGGCTATGGATTTTTCCGCAGCCCCTTTATTTTTTTCAATTTAAGCTTACCTTTTAGCTATGAGGGCATACCCGCTAACCCAATGCCTGATGTCATGATCTTTTTGCCTACCCCCTCGGATCGGATGCCGAAATGGTTACATTCTTGCGGAAGATTCCTGTTCTTTGCAGATTTATCCAAATGCACTCTTCCAATATCGCGGTTCAGGCAGATTGAGGCTGTTATCTGAACTTCGGGAGCGTTTTGCCGCAACCTCAAATTTTGCGGGCTCAACAGTCAACAGCAAAACACGGGAGGTGTGAAATGGTTCAGACCAATCGACGCCTTAGCCCCCGCCAGGGTACCAAAGGCACCATTCAGGTTTTCCTGACCCCAGAAGCCTCGGAAAACGACCGGCAGCCGTCGGAGCTGATCCAGGTCAAATTGGGCAATCAAAGCCGGGACGGAATTTATATCGAAACGGACCGAAGCCTTGAGCCGGGCGCCAATGTCAGTATTAAAATGGTTTCCCCGGAAGAAGATCGCCCTGAAAGCGCCTATCTCCTGCGGGACGGCCGGGTGGTATGGTGTCAGAAGGTTAATGGCGGCAACCACCGCTTCGGGGCCGGCATTAAGATACTGCGCAAAGTCGTCCAGGCTGACGTCCTGACTTCGCGGTTTCGATAAGCAATCTAATTGAGCACAGGACACTCGATTAGAAGTTAAGTGTTATTGGTTATTCGTTATTGGAACGTGGCAGATCCTGATTCTGCATTCATTTGACGGAATCGTCATAAAAAATAGAATCAATTCCTTTTTCACTATTAACAAATAACGAATAACAAATAACGAACAATGGAGCTTGTTGAAATCATGGAAGCTTTTATCCACGGCATTCCCAAGGCGGAGCTGCATATTCACATCGAAGGGGCCCTTGAACCGGAGCTGATGTTGGAACTTGCCGCCAAAAACGGCGTCGCGCTTCCGTTTGCCTCGGTGGCGGAAGTCCGACAGGCTTACGATTTTAAAGACCTGCAGTCCTTTCTGGATATTTATTACCAGGGAGCCCGGGTGCTGGTGGTTGAGGATGATTTTTTCCGGCTCACCCGGCAGTACCTGCAAAAGGCCGCCGAGCAGAATGTGCGCCACACGGAAATATTTTTTGATCCCCAGACCCACACCGCGCGCGGGGTCAAGTTTGAAACGGTGGTATCCGGTATTCATCGCGCCCTGGCGGATGTCGGGCGGCAGCTGGGGCTTTCTGGCCGGTTGATTATGTGTTTTTTAAGGGATTTGAGCGTGGCGGAAGCGATGGCGACTCTGGAAGAAGCCCGGGATTTTCAGGCGATGATTGCAGGCGTGGGTCTCGATTCTTCTGAAGTGGGATTCCCGCCGGAAAATTTTGGTCCGGTATTCGATCGGGCCCGTCAATGGGGCTTTAAAACCGTGGCGCATGCCGGCGAGGAAGGCCCTCCGACGTATATCTGGCAAGCCCTGGAGCGCCTGAAAGTCGATCGGATAGATCACGGAATCCGATGTTTGGAAGATGCCGCCCTGGTGGCCTACCTGGCAGACAAGCAAATTCCCATAACCGTTTGCCCGCTGTCCAACGTCAGGCTTAAAGTGTTCGATTCGATGAAACAGCACAACCTCATGCAAATGCTGGCATCAAAATTGTGTGTCACGGTAAACTCTGACGATCCGGCCTATTTTGGCGGCTACATCGAGGAAAACTTCCTGGAGCTGCACCGGGCCCAAGGACTCGGGGCGGAAGATGTGGTGATGCTGGCCCGCAATGCTTTCAACGCTTCCTTTCTGGACCCGGTCGCGAAGCAACAGTATTTGAGCGAGATCGATGATTTTGTATCCGCAAGACCCGGCCCCGGGTCATTGCCCGGGTGCGGGACCCAAGCCTTAAGTGCGTGAGGTGTCGATAGATTTCCGCAAAGATATTTCTTGATTATTTTACCTTCCGAAAATAAATTGTCACTGTTTCCTACTTTGCCGCCTACTTTTTAAAATGACTGCAGACCGGGAGGTTATTTTGCCCGCACGAAAAATCCGGGTCATCGGATCACTAATGGGTCGGGTCGGGTTGCCGATTGGCGTTGCCGTCGCCATCGTCCTGCTGTTATCGGCATGCGGCGGGTATGGCCATATCCCCCCTGCCGGCCAAACGACCACGGACGAAAAGACGGATACGGTCCAGGTAATCCTGCAATGGGACCCTGTGCCGGGTGCGGATGCCTATAACGTATACTGGAGCAGGTTTGCCGGTGTCACCAAGCATACCGGGCATAAAATTCCGGATGCCGCCAATCCGATTGCCATCACGGATTTGGATCCGGATACGATTTATTATTTTGTCGTGACGGCGGTCGGTGACGCCGGTGAGAGTCAAGAGTCCAAGGAAATGGCGTTTGCCGGGATGGGAGCAGCCGGGGTTCTTGACTTTGGAAATCTATTTGAGCAGCCATCGGCGTTGCAGCCCACGGGGGCTGTTAAGCCGGAAAATGACCAGGCGCCTCAGCTGGCGGCAGATGCCGCGGGGCAAAAGACACCGTCGCTGGCCAGGACGCAGGCCACCCTGGCCTGGGACAACGTATCCGGGGCGACCTCTTATAATATTTACTGGCGTAACCAGCCGGGGGTGACCAAACACAATGGCCAGAAAATAGCGAACGTAAAAAATCCTTATATATTAAAAGATCTTGTCCCCGGAAAGACCTATTACCTGGTAGTGACGGCCGTCAGCCCGAGCGGCGAGAGCAGCATATCGAAGGAAATCTCGTTCACCGCCAAATAAACCCATCGGTCGGCCGGTATCCCGTCACGGTTCACGTTCGACCCGGCTTAAAAAAATCGGTCCCAGAAGACACCCGGCCGCCATGGTGACGAAGGCCATGGCCCATCCCGATTGGCCCCCACCAAAGCAATCCAACACCATACCGACTGCCAACGGTCCCATAAAGGCCGCCCCGAATCCGAGCGTAGAATGCACCGCCAGGGTCGTGCCCCGGAATCCAGGGGGCGCCGCCGCGACCACACCGGCGGTCAGCGATGCCGAATCACCCACGACGGTGATACCGTGCACAATCGCCACCAGCGCCACCACCGCATACGGCAGACTGGCGCTGAATCCAAGCACTGTAACCACCGCGGCCGATACCATCATCACGGTTCTGATAACCTTTGGGCGATCGAATCGCCGGCACAATTCGTTGCCGCCGATGCTGGCCGGAAGACCGATCAAATTAATGATGAAGGCGATTCGGGTAGGGCTCCAGACAACGGCATCTGCCGGCTGCAGTTGAATGCTGAAGGCCAGAAAGGCAACGATCCACGAACGCATGGAAAAAAGCTCCCACATATGGGCGGCATAGCCCCCGACATATGCCATGGCCGATCGGGATCGGAAAACAACTCTGAAATCCGCGAGCAGCGCCTGGTTTTGCCTGCTGCGCACCTTGCCGGGCGGTATGATCATGACAATCATAACCAGAGCGGCAAGGGTGCTGATGGCAGATGCCCCAAAAGCCCAGCGCCATCCGGCCAGGTTATGCACCTCTCCGGCCAAAAGATAGGACAGGGACGCGCCGATGCTGAAGCTGGCGGTGTAAAATGATACAAAGCGCGACTGCAGCGCACCCTCGGCATTGTCGCTGACAACCTTGAGCCCGGGCATGTAGATGCCGGCCAGACTGACGCCGGCCAGAAATCTCAAGGTCAGCGCCGACCAGAAGCCCCGGGCACCGAAGGCATATCCCAGGGCTGACGCAACGCCCAGGAGCGCTCCGAGTCCCATTATCCTGCGCGCGTCGAGCCGGTCCGTGACACTGGTCAGGACCGGAACCAGTACCATATAACCGGCGTAGTAGGCGGCGCTGATCCATCCCGCCGCCGTATTGCTCAGGCCCCATTCAACTTGAAAAGCCGGCAGCAGGGCCGGAAAGACGGCAATCGATGCCAGGCCCAAAATTTCTGCCAGACAGACGAGCAAGGTCGTGCGATACGGTGAAGACGGCTCCATCAGGCTAGCTTACATGAAGCCGGTCTGTTTCGCAACTTCAGCTGCCATGGCGTCTGGTCGCGGGCATCCTGAAATTAACTGTTTGGATCGGGTGTCCGCCGCCGCTGCCGGCATCCCGGCTGTGGCATATTTTTCATAATATTGATGAATTATTTTCAGATTTTCAGCCCCCCGGGAAATGGGGCTAATCCGATAAGATTTTAAAATTTATGCTAATTTTTTCAGCAGAGACGTTGGCATAGTTAATGCTTCCGTTTCTTTGCAAACCCCAGCGACGGAGAATTGATGTGGACAAGTGGAACGGAGATGTCGATAAAAGCCGATTTGGTAAGTTGATTCTTAATTTCATTCCTACCAAAGAAATCGAGGAAATGGTCGTTTCTTATCTTGCGCGCAGGGTAAAAAATGTGCCGGAAAAAATATTAGCCCGCATGGTGCGAAAAACCCCATTTGTTCTCAGCAGAAATATCGCTGCTGCACGGGGGCAAAGAATTGCACAAAATTTAAGGGACCTCGGTGCCAAAGCCGAATTTGTGTCCCACGATCCGGAACCCCGGGGGCCTCAAGGACTATCCTATGAGACCTCGACGCCCGACATCGAAACCATCCAGCTGATGTCGGAGCAGTATAAGGCCCCTCAGAATAACCAGCCGAAGTCGTCGCGCGCCGGTAAAAAGCTGATGACTGCCATTGTCGTGGCAATTCTAATAGCGGTGTTTTCCTTGTTGATCTGGCAGCTGCATCATCTGTTGACCGCCAATATCTTCCAATAGACCCTGGCGCAAAACTGATAAATTATGAACTTATCTTCCCAATTCTATAAAAAAACTTTCTCAATTGACCTACCACCCCTTGGCTGTCCTTCCCTAAACCCTTAAATATACAATAAATTTTTAATATATACCCGGTGGCATATAATTTGCTCTAGATCCAGCTAAACGGGAGCGGGTTCAAGGCAGTAGGATTTCCGCGGAAGGGCAGGTCTTGAACCCCCTCCCAATCTGGATGGTTTAAAAACCCGGTTGGAAGCGGTTTCATATCCTTTGCCGGGAGTTTAGCGAAGTTAACGGTTGGAATAACCACGATGAAGCGCATCTGGCAAAAATACAAGGTTTGGCTCTTGATCTGGTTCTTTTATGCTGTCTACGGGCTCGTAAAAAGCTTGCAAATGTTGAAATCGATCTACGTCCACATCGATATGTCCGATCACCGTCATTCAACTCAATCATATAATTAACATTTTCAGTTAGATTGAGCTGATATCCTCATCCTTGCGGCAGCGATTTTCCCCCATCATGGTATGACCCCTTTTTTGAAATGACTTCTATTATCGCACCCAAGTCTGGCCGAATGATCGGTAAGGTTATTGGGGCAGTGTCTTTAAAAACAGCATCCGGTGGATGAAAGGCGGACGTTGCGGCCGAACAGGCATGCGAGCATGCGCTCGGCATCAGGTCGAAAATTTTGCAATTTTTTCATCTATCTGCTAAACTGAATGTCAAGTACAGTCTGGATTCATGACAGGTTTCCCACTTGATTAGAAAGGCGGAAGGCCAATGACTGATGCGACAGGGACGATTTTGCTCGTAGATGACGAAGCGATTGTAATCGGAGTTGGCAAGCAAATGTTGGAAAAGCTCGGATTCTCCGTGTTGACGGCCGCCAGCGGCAAAGAGGCTTTGGAGATTTTCAAGGAGAACAAAGGCCGCATTGATCTTGTTGTCCTGGATATGATCATGCCGGGTATGGGGGCTGGTGATACATACGATGAGCTGCGAGTGCTTGACCCGGCGATAAAGGTTCTGCTTTCAAGCGGCTACGGTGTCGACGAGCAGACCAATGAAGTTATGCTGCGAGGCTGCAAGGGATTTATCCAGAAACCCTTTAATATGCAAGTATTGTCGACGAAAATCGAAGAAATCATGAAAGGGGCCTGATGAAAGCCTGCCTTGGCGCCCCGTGATCTCGCCACACGGACATCGCTAATTTTCATCTAAATCGTTTCCGCGCGCGGGCCTTTTTAATTCAACCAGTGTTGCCCCCCACCCACCGGCCTCCGGCGGCGCATCCCTGAAGGAGAAGACCAGCGAATTCTTTTGGAGAAGTCCTTGAACACGACGTTTCTGGACGCCCTGGCCTTTTCCGTGTATGATGCGCACCGAATAGAGACCGATTTTAAGACACTCGGCTAAATAATCTTCCAGAAGATCGGGAATCTCCCGTGGCAGGAAGGTGTGAAGATCCAGGCTGTCTTCGATGGGGAGTTTAACGGGTTCCATAGGGTGCCCTCCGGGCTGTTTGGGAATCATGTTGTTGCGCCATTGGCGCCATCCGCGGACGCATGGGGATGGGCTCCCCGATGGTCGCTCGATAGAATACTCAGTCGTCAGCCCGGTGATAAGGCCGGACTTACCTTTTGCGACTACCCCGGCAGCGGAATTTAGGGCTGAAGCTGTATATGAATACCGCCGATCAACCTATCATAATTTGGGGGGCACTCCCCCTGATCGCGTATCTGCTGGGTTCCATCCCCTGGGGCGTCGTATTGACCCGGCTGTTTACGGCTACGGACATTCGCCAGCAGGGAAGCGGGAACATCGGCACCACCAACGTCAGTCGGGTGGCAGGGCCCACCCTGGGTTTGCTGACCTTTGCCGGCGATATACTCAAAGGGGCGGTTCCGGTTTTTCTGGCCTTGAAATTGGCCGGTCAATACCAAGGCGCCCATGATATGTTTCTGGCCATCGTCGCCCTGGCGGCATTTTTCGGCCACCTTTTTCCGCTTTTTTTGAAGTTTAAAGGCGGTGGTAAAGGCGTGGCCACTGCGGCCGGCTGCTTTACCGTGCTGTCGCCCCTGGCCTGCCTTGCTGCCCTGGCAGCCTTCAGCGTTCTTTTGCTATGCTCGCGCCGGGTTTCTGCCGGCTCGCTGGCCGCGGCGGCCATTCTGCCGATCGCCGTATGGTTTTCCACCCTTTCCTGGGAAATAACGGCCGGGGCAGCTATTATGTCCGTATCTATTTTTATCCGTCATGTCGACAATATCAGGCGCATTGTCGCCGGAACGGAGCCCAAATTCAAAGACCGATCCAATTGAATTAGAAGTGGTCTCAAAACCTTATCTGACGTCCAAATACTGCGTTGCGATTCGGTTTCAAATGCGCACGTACTAACGTGTACGCTCCGCTTTTAAACTGAATCGACGCCTTGTCTTTGAACGTAATCTAAGGCTTTGAGACCACTTCTAGTTCCACTGTAGCTCCGATTTAGATATTCCATTACAATTAACGAATCCTCTGTAACGATTCAACGTCTATTAAGAAGATCCGCAATCCGAAATCCGCAATTCCAAATCGAGTAAATCCGCAATTCTTTTAGAGGCCCAGCAGCGACCACAGGAAGGCAATCACCCCGGCCAGAATAAAGTTGGTTTCAACCAGGAATTCGAGCTTGACGCTGGGCAGCAATAGCCCGCGCTCATAGGCCGCGAGGAGAAATAAAAGCGTGATTGGACCGGCAACCAGCACAAAACCCAGATAAGAGACGAGATGAAATGCGCTCAGCAGCAACAGGGCTGCGATGAGAATCAGCAGCAAAATTTTTAAAAGGCGCAGTGAGCGTTTTTCCCCCAGCAAGATGGCGATGGTTTCCTTGCCCACGATGCGGTCCCCCTGCATGTCGAGGATATCGAAGAAAGCGGTTCTCACAAATACGATTCCCGCGACCCACAGAAAGATCAACAGCGTTGTCGCAGGGGTCTCGGCGGACAGCGACAGCGGCGGCAAAAGGGCCGCTACAATCCCCCAGGCTACGGCAATCATAAATGTTTTGGATCCGGGGATATCCCTTAGCCTGCTGTATTTGCCTGAAAAAAATCGGTTGGGCACCAGCCGTTGATTGTACGACAATCCCAGCAAACTTAACACCAGCAGCAGTATAAAAGGAAACAGCCCCAGGGTAAAGGCGATCACAAGGCCGGCGCTGCCGGCAGCCAGGGCCAGGACGGTCAGCAGGATGTAGTATTTGCGGTAAAAATTGGCTCTTTCCGGATCGTTGTATTGATCAGCCTTGCTGCCGGTCAGATGGGCGAGAATGTGCATGGATTGAACATACAGCATGGATATGAGTACATAGGGAAACAGCTGCCTGAAGCCCTGCAGCTTCAGGCTCGCATAGCTCAGACACCCGGCACCCAGGGAAACATAGATATTGGTCAACAAAAGCGCCCGCTGCAGCCCGAACCATATTCGGCGCCACTTCTGCCCGCGTTTGACCTGCAATGCTTCCAGGGTCCGGTATACCTTTTTTATAATCCAGTTGGGCGTGGAGGCGCCGGCCGTTATCCCGATATGCCGGGCCGCCACAAGGGTATCGGTATCGATGTCGTCCAGGTCTTCTTCGGTTTCGATGTGATAGGCCGGCTTGCCGGTTTCGCGGGCGATCTCGGCCAAGCGACGGGTATTGCCGCTGTTGCGGCCCCCGACAACAATGACGGCATCGACTGATTCGGCCAGCCGTTTTACTTCTGCCTGACGCCTGGTGGTGGAATCGCAGATGGTATTAAATACCTTGTAATGGGGATGGCGGGTGGCGGCCCATGTTTTCACGGAATCAAAAAATTCGGTATTCTGGGTCGTTTGTGCCACAACGATGGCATTGTCAAAGTCCGGGAGAGCTTCGAGCTCCGACATGCTGCCGACCACGAATCCCTTTTCCCCGGCATACCCCAGCAGGCCGATGACCTCGGGGTGATCTTTGTCGCCGATGATGATCGCCGCAAACCCCTTTTTGGCATGTTTGCGAATAATGGTCTGGACTTTTATCACCCGCGGACAGGTTGCGTCGATGACGTTGAAATTGGCCTGTTTGAGATTTTCCTTGGTGGTTGGCGGCACGCCGTGGGCGCGGATCAAAACCGTACCGGATCCCCGGCAGGGGATCTCATCGAGTACATTGATATCTTTTGATTTTAAAAGGCTGAGAACCTGGGGATTGTGAATCAGCGGTCCGAAAGTAAAAATCGGGTTTGTGTTCTGATCGGGTGCGTCCAGGACCATTTCCACAGCCCGCCGGACACCCATGCAAAACCCGGAGGTTTTGGCAATGAGGATTTTCATTTGATCTGGGTCCGCTAAGCGCTGTGTTTTAAATAAACCTTGTTATCCACCAGCGACAATGAGTGAATTTGGGCTTTCAAAAATTTTTGTTCGCCAAAGATACTGACCAGTTGAATACCGTCTTCCTGCGGCTCGATGGTGTCAACGGACTCCATGACCAGGGTGGTTTCCTGGCCTTCGATCAGATAAGCGTTTGCTTCACACATATTTTCTTTGTCTCCAAAAATTCGTTCAGGGTTCAAGGTTATCTATACCAACAAGTCTGAATATTTCCTGTTGGTATATTTTCCCCACAGGTATCAGAAAAACAGTGGTTCTGATCGGCCGGAGCCCAGAACCCCGAACGGTTATAACCCTTTTAGTTGTTTTTCGATAAGCGCCTGCACCACCCCGGACCATCTCTAACTCAAATTGGCTTCATGGTAGGCTTTTTCACTCCAAAGGTGATAGGGTTCAACCGATGCTACCCTGCCGTTTAAATCAAACCACTGCGATGCATCTACAACTTGTCGATCCTGGCCCTGTTCTGGCGCTGCCGCTTGGGCAGGCGCCTGCGGGGGCCTTTCTTCTTGGTTGTCGGTGTCCAGCCGTCGTGGTCGTCCCGCTCGGGCACGCTGCCATCCATACGGGCTGCCATCGACAGTTTGCCTTCAAAATCCAGCGCACTGATGGTAGCGGCTCCACTGGAGGCGGCTGATTGGACAATATCCGTGTCGGAGCTTACCACCAGGGCCTGCTGTTTTTCCCTTCGCGCCATTTTTTTGATGACCGTATCGGCCGACTCGCCGTTGTGGGAAAAAATGATGCTGATCCCCTTTCGCCGCTCCCGCGGCTTTGAAAACTGGGGAGCCCGGGTTCCGTCGAACACAATGGTAATGCGGTGGGCTTTTATCTTTTTATACGCCGCCAGCATATCGATCAGGGCCTGGCGGCCGTACTGAATATCCTGAAGGTCCAGGTTGCTCAAATAGCCTGATTGGCGAATCAGGTTATAGCCGTCTATAATTATATGAATGGACATG
>Ga0209536_100004078_pt1 | contig 23202 bp, 20 predicted proteins | sample DeeMarSeWOR28_12_FD_187461 | JGI IMG/M metagenome (GOLD analysis project Ga0209536, IMG submission 187461) | Marine sediment microbial communities from White Oak River estuary, North Carolina - WOR-2-8_12 (SPAdes) (version 2) | ecosystem: Environmental > Aquatic > Marine > Intertidal zone >... | reverse complement strand
CCAGAGCTGTAAAATTTTTGTTGTACCGTCATTTAAATGATTAAATTCAGAATGACGTATTCCTGTTCCTGCAGTCATAATCTGGATTTCGTCCGGATAAATTACTCCTTCACCTCCGGTACTATCCTTATGTGCAAGTGCTCCCTCGAGTGGAATTGTTACAATTTCCATATCGTTGTGCGGATGAGTGCCAAAACCCTGCCCACCTTCAATTGTATCATCGTTTAAAACTCTCAGCATTCCAAAATTAACTCGGTCGGGATCATAATAACTGCTGAAACTAAAAGTATGATAGGTTTTTAGCCATCCATAATCAAAATATCCTCTTGAATCCGCTTTGTGAATTATCTTTTTCATTCTGCTTCTCCTAAAATAAAATATTAAACGTCAATAAAACTTTTAAAATTCTTATAAAGTATAGGATGAAAACAGAATAATGAGGGTTCTAAGTTTAAAATCATTTGTGGTCTATAGCACAATTAAGAAAAACTATCTCTTTAAAATTTTTATTGCAAGATTTCTTCCTTGCTTTTGGAAGATTGCCAGATTAATCCACGCTAAAGCAAACTGCTCAAGTAGATTTACTTTATCATCTCCTCCAAAGTCATAACACTCAGCAAAACCAATATCCTTAGCTAGTATTTGTGTTGATTGTTTTCCTTTAGTACTGCTTCCTGCCATAAACATATCTGCGAATTGGTTCCCATACTTTGGATCGGCCATGTTTTCAAATCCTGTGGAGTTAAAACACTTGACGATATTTTCACAATTTGTTAAAGACTTTAGAGCATCGAATGTATTATTATATCCAGCTGGTTTTGATGAGATTGAATTCATTGCATCAATAATTATTTTTTCTTTTACATCACCAAGCTGATTTGATATTTCTTCAACAGAATTCGGGTTCGCTGAAATTAAAATTATTTCAGATTCTTTAACTGCTTCAGCAATTGATTTTACCTTAATGCCAGCGTTTTGTGCAGTCACTTTTTTGATTTTTTCACTATTGGAATTTCTGGCTCCGATAGTTACTTCGTGCCCAGATTTAACCCAACCTAAAGTGAGAGCACTCCCAACATTCCCAGCCCCAATTACTGCTATTTTCATTTTCTTAATTCCTATTTATTTATTTGCATAAATATAGAGTATATATTACATTTGTGCAAGTATATACTAATAAGTAATATACTATCTAAACAGTAAGTAATGGAGAAAAAATGCCAGAATTCACTTTTAAAGGAAAAAGATATAACAATCCTGTTGAACTCTCTTTAGACATCATTGGAGGGAAATGGAAAATGCCAATTATCTGGAGACTTAAAGAAGATACATTGCGGTACGGAGAAGTAAGAAAATCACTTCCCAAAATCACTCACAAAATGCTTACTCAGCAATTACGGGAACTTGAGTCTGATGAAATTATAGTAAGAAAAGTTTATCCGGAAGTCCCCCCAAAAGTTGAGTATAGTTTAACACTTCTTGGCAAATCTGTTATTCCAGTAATAGATCTATTGCGTGAGTGGGGAGAGGAATATCGGGGTGTTTTTGTCAAATAGTGAAATATTTATCTCTTATGAACTAAATCCCAATTTCAGCGTCTATATCATATATATTCATTTTCTTAGAGGAAGAGAATAGTTATTTTTCTTTCAAGTAATTAGAAAATTAATGGGAACAAGTTAAATGTCATCTTACAGAGACCAGAAGAAATATTTGGAAGGATTAAAAAAGTACGAAAGAAACCTAACCAGAGAAGAGTATGACCAGTTTAAGTTGATGATCAAGAGGGATAAAGATGATGATGAGTTTGATACTGTAACAATGAACCGGTTAAAAGAACTTCACGATAAGTATAACAAACCTGTTGATAAATCAAAATATGATAAATTCTTTAAGAAAAATTCCGATCAAGAATCTAAAGAATGAGTTTGACAACTCAATTTTCATTGTAAACCATTCAGTTTCTAGCTAATTTTAACATTCTATTTCAAAAGAGGAAATAATGAATTTAAAACTTATACATAGACTGTTCGCGGCTGGAGTGTTTTTTACTACCCTTATAGTTTACTGGATGACTGTCCAGCCATCAGTATCCTTCTGGGATTGCGGTGAATTTATAGCAGCAGGCTACTATCTTCAGGTTCCGCATCCTCCCGGAGCTCCGTTCTTCTTAATTCTTGGTAACATTTTTTCGAAAATTCCGTTTTTTGAAAATACTGGTTTTAAAGTAAACCTCATTTCAGTTTTATCGAGCGCTCTGGCAACCCTTATGCTTTACCTTGTTGCCATTAAACTTATTAATATTTATAAAGGCAAAAAACCCGAAAACTTTTTAGAAGCCATTGTAACATATACTGCATCGGCAATCGGGGCTTTATCACTTGCATTCAGTGATACATTTTGGTTCAATGGAGTGGAGGCGGAGGTTTACGCGTTCAGTACTTTTTTAGTGGCTGCGATTACGTATTTAATTATAAGATGGTATGAACGTGCGGACAATAAAGACAGTGAAAAATATATTCTTGCGATAGCTTACTTGGTTGGTCTTTCCACAGGTGTTCACCTTATGAGTGTACTAACTATAGTTCCAGTTGTTATGGTAATATTTTTTAGAAAGTATATGGACAATGGAGAGATTCTTAAAAAATCAGGATATGTATTATTGACACATTCACTTGTCGTAATTGTTTTTGCTTTAATATGGTGGGCAGGAGAAACCAGTGCAACACCACCAACTGCTGAGCAGTATGGAAAATTTGATAAATCGTTCGTGACCCTGATGGGTTTGCTTAGTTTGGTTTTTATAGTTGTAAGCTATTTCTGGTTAAAGTCTAAAAATCAAAATGGGTTTATTAGAAATTCCTACTACACTCCAATAATTGTTGGCGGTATTGCTCTCTTTATTGTCTACCCCGGAGTTGTAAAACATTTACCTGCTTTGATGACCTCAATTGGTAAGGATGATATAATAATCGAAATTTTTGTTCTTGTTGTAATACTTGTTATCCTTGGTTATTTAGTCCACTATTCTGTTCAAAAGAGCAAACCAACTCTTCATACAATTTTTATGTCTGCCATTTTTGTTCTGATGGGATTCACGACATTCTCAATGGTGATAATCAGAGCGAATCAAAATCCACCTATGAACGAAAATGAACCTGACACATTTCCTAAATTAGAAACATATCTTAACAGAGAACAGTACGGTGACTTCCCGATTTTCAAAAGGAGGTTCTCTAACGAACCCCATCAGCAAGGAGTTTTTTCAAACTACTCAAGTGACCTTGATTTCTTCTACAGATACCAGATGAATCATATGATGACCCGTTACTGGCTTTGGAATTATGCCGGCAGGGAAGGTTGGGTGCAGGACGATGCTGCTAACATAGCACCATTTAATTTCATTGGAAATTTTTTGGGAAAAATTATATCGGTTCGTTTTGTAGGAGATGTCAAAGATTCGTTGTTTGCAATTCCATTCCTCTTCGGTTTATTTGGAATTTTTTACCATTTTAAACGCGATTGGAAAATGGCTTCAATCTTTATGGTGATGTTTATTATGATGGGATACCTAACTGCGTTTTATCAAAACCAGCAGCAGCCTCAGCCGCGAGAAAGAGACTACTTTTATGTAGGTGCTTTTTTCGTTTTTTCGATCTGGATTGCAATAGGAGTGCGTGGACTGGTTGATATTGTTCAGAAACACATCAAAAAGGAATCTTATGGAAACGCTGCGGTTTTCGGAGTTCTGCTTTTTACAGTTGGCTTTATTCCAATAAATATGTTAGCCACAAATTATCATACACACGATCGTTCCAGAAACTGGGTTCCATGGGATTATTCATATAATATTTTGCAAAGTACACCACCAAACGGAATACTTTTTACCAATGGAGATAACGATACTTTCCCGCTTTGGTATTTACAGGATGTTGAGGGAGTTAGACGTGATGTTAAAATTGTAAATCTTAGTCTGTTAAATACGGATTGGTACGTACGGCAATTAAAGAATAACGATCCTTATAAAGTAGGCACGGTAAATATTAGAATTCCGGACTCACGGATAAATCCGAATGATCTTCGGCCGATACAATGGTCACCCACTGATATAACAATAGCTACTCCAAAATATTCCGTTGAAGAGGAACGACAACGGATCATTGATAAATATGCAATCGAAGACACATCAGTACTCAGTTCTGGGAAGTTAAACTGGAAAATGCCGAACACACTGACATTTGGAAATGTTCAGGCTATTCGTGTTCAGGATATAATGACTAGAGAGATCGTTGAGGCGAACAATTGGGAAAGACCTATCTCTTTTGCTGTTACCTGTTCTGATGACAGCAAAATTGGTTTGCAGGATTATTTGAAAATGGAAGGAATGACCTTTAGACTTGTACCTGAAAAGAGAAAGCCGGGTTCGGAGTTTATTAATAACAAAATAGTTGAAGCACAGCTTACAGGCAATTCTGTTGCAAGTAAAAGCTACAAACCAGGTTTTAGATTTACCGGATTAAATGATCCAACAATTTTCTTTGATGATAACCACACGAGAATGATACAGAACTACCGGAACGCCTTTATGAGGTTGGCAGTTTATTACAGAAGCGTAAGTGATAATCAAAAGCTTATTGCAACTTTAAACTCAATGAACGAAAAACTGCCTTACAAAATTTTAGGAATAGAGACCGGTTTATTATTTGAAGTTTCTAATCTCTATTTGATGGCAGGAGACATGCAGAAGTATGATGAAATATCTGTAGACGTTGAAGCAAGGGCTTTGACTGTCCTTGAGCAAAATCCTGAGGATGTTCAATCTTATTATAATCCTTACAGGCTGCTGATCGATATTTATGAGTCAAGAAAAGATTATGACAAGCTGCTTGGAATTTGGCAAAAGCTAGAAACCATGTTCCCGAATGATCCAACGGTAAAATCAAATATTGAAAAATACAGCAAGATGATTCAGCAAAAGGATAGTTTAGGAAATTAAATAAATTAAATTCGCAATTATAGGTCCGGCAATTGCCGGACTTTTTTTTGTAAATTATCATTATGAAAATATTAGTAATTGCTCTATCTGGAATTGGCGATGCTTTGATGTTTGCTCCCGCACTAAAGCTGCTTCGGAAAGAATTTCCCGATGCAGAAATCGATGCGCTGGTTATGTATATGGGAGCTAAAGAAATATTTTCTTCCAATGAGAATTTGAATAAAATCCACCACTTTAATTTTGTAGAACAGGGATTTTTCAAATCAATTAAATTTCTTTTTCAATTAAGAAAAAAATATGATGCTTCAATAAACGTCTACCCATCAAATCGAAAAGAATATAATATCATTAATTTTATCATTGGTGCTGTTAAGCGAGCCGGAGTTGTTTATCTAAGGAAGGATAAAGCTAATCTTGGTTTTCTCAACAATATTAGAGTTTTAGAGAACGATAATGTTCACAATGTTCAAACTAATATAAAAATGTGTGAAGCCCTGGTTGGTAAAAAGTTTAATGATGAACCACCACTTGAATTTCTGATTCCAGAAAATGAACTGAATTCTGCAGCCAACTATTTTAACGAAAGCCATATTGGAGAAAATGAATTGTTAGTTGGATTTCATCCGGGTTGTGCAACTTTAAAAAATCATATCAAACGAAGGTGGGAACCGGAAAAATTTGCAGAACTGGGTAAGAGAATGATAGAAAATCGTTCCGCGAGAATTTTAATTTTTGGCGGACCCGAAGAAAAAGATCTCAAAGAAAAAATCAGTTCTTTAATTAATTCTGAGAAGGTAAAAGTTGTAAATGCTGAAAGCCTTACTATGAGTAGTGCAATAATGAAAAGATGTAATGTATTTGTGACTAATGATTCAAGTCAGATGCATATTGCTGCTGCTCTCGGCGTAAAAGTTGTTGCCATTATTGGTCCCACTAACCAGAATTATATTTATCCCTGGAAAACTGAACACGAAATTGTGTCACTCAACCTGGATTGTTCACCCTGTTTTTTTTATTCCCCAAAGCCGCTGATTTGTAGCAGAACGGATGTTAAATTCAAATGCATAAAGGAACTTGATGTTGATATGGTTTACTCTTCCGTTCTGAAATACATCTCAAATTGACCTCAAATATTGTCTTATACTTTCAATAATTTTAAGTTGAGTTTGTAAATCTCAATTAGTTTGTAAACGTGAAGACAAAGAAGAAAGAATATAATATTTATATTGTTTCTGACGGCACCGGAAGGACGGCCGAGCAGGCTCTTAACGCAGCACTAATTCAATTTCCAGAACTAGAAGTTCATCTGATCAGAAGACCAAAGGTAAGAACCGAACAAAAAGTAACTCACGTTATACGCGAAGCAAAGAAGAATGGCGGTTTTATAGTTCATACTTTAGTTACCGACAAGCTCAGGGAGGTGATGTTGCGCGGTGGAAGAAAACATAATGTTCATACAATTGATTTGATGGGAGGACTTTTGGGGCAACTTTCCGAAGAGTTTTCTGTTACCCCGACCGAAAAACCCGGGTTGTTCGGACAATTAAACAAAGCCTATTTCAGAAGAATTGAAACAATGGAGTTCGCTTTTCATCATGATGATGGGCAGCGTGTAAGTGAATTAAAAAAAGCAGAAATAGTTTTACTTGGTGTTTCAAGGACTTTTAAAACTCCGTTGAGCATTTATCTTGCATTTAAAGGATGGTTCGTAGCAAATGTACCTATTCTGTTGGGACAAGAAATTCCTCAAATAATTAATAAGCTTCTTTCTTCAAATGTTTTTTGTCTTGATACTAATGCCCGTGCACTTGCTGAACTTCGAAGAGCGAGACAAAATTATCTCGGCGGAGCAATTGGTGACTACGATGACATCGAGTACGTGAGAATGGAACTTATGTATGCGAGAAATATTTACGCTAAAAATCCGAGTTGGGCAATAATAAATGTTACTAATAAACCTATTGAAGAAATTGCATCGGAAATTTTAACTCTTAAAGGTGAGCGTGGAAAAGCTGATAAGTTTCCAGGTTGAAAAAAACATTATTTAATTTAATTACTTAAGGAGAAATAACGATGAATTCTAAAAAGTTAGTAGATGAATTTTTAGCGCAAAAGAAAATTGCAGTTGTTGGAGTGTCACGAAAAAAAACAAAATTCGGTAACGCCATTTACAGGGAACTGAAACAGAAAGGATATGCCGTTTTTCCTATTAATCCAAATATTAAGGAATACGAAGGAGTAATTTGTTATCCCGATCTATATTCTCTTCCTGAAAAAATTGATGCAGTAGTAATAAATGTTCCCCCTGCACAAGCAGAAAAAGTTGTTAAAGAAGCTAAAGAAACAGGAATTACGAAAGTTTTTCTGCAGCAAGGTTCACAATCAGAAACAGCAGTCAAGTATTGTGAAGAAAATGGAATTGATTGTGTCTCCAATGAATGTATTTTAATGTTTGCTCAGCCAGCAGCTTTTATACATCGTGCACATAAATGGGTGTGGGGTGTTTTTGGAAAACTACCAAGCTGATTGACTTTGACTTCAGTAATTCTAAAAAAATCTGCAGATTCTTTTATTAAAAGAAAACACCCCTGGATCTTTTCTGGAGCGATTGATAAAGTTGAAGGAAATCCTTTCAATGGTGTTACAGTTCAGATTTTCACATCAGATAAAAATCTTGTCGGATCCGGCAGTTACTCACCCGCCTCACAAATCAGAGTAAGAGTCTGGTCGTTTAATCCTGATGACAAAATTGATTCGGATTTTTTCAGAAAGAAAATCCTGAACGCATCGGAACTTCGTAAAAAAATAATCGACACTTCAACTACAAATGCGTATCGGCTTATTAATGCTGAAAGTGATGGACTTCCCGGACTTATTGTTGACAGATATTCCGACTTTTTGAGCTGCCAGTTTCTTTCAGCGGGTGCTGAACATCAAAAAGAATCGGTTGTTGAAATTCTTCAAAATATTTTTAAGCCGGCAGGAATTTATGAAAGATCTGATGTGGAAGTCAGAGCAAAAGAAAAACTCGAACCAGTAAAAGGAATATTAAATGGGAAAGAGCCAGATGATTTAATTGAAATAAAGGAAAACGGTTTGAAGTTTTTCGTTGATATTAAAAATGGACATAAAACTGGCTTTTATCTTGATCAAAGAGATAATAGAAAAAGTATTTCCGAATTTGCAAAAGGGAAAAAAGTTCTGAATTGCTTTTCGTATACAGGAGGGTTTTCTGTTTACGCTTTATCAGCTGAGGCAGAAAAGATAACACAAATTGATTCTTCGGAATCTGCTTTAGACTTATCTCTGAAAAATTTTGAACTGAATAATCTCCCCAGATCATCTGTTGAAAATATTAATGGTGATGTTTTTGAAATCTTAAGAAAATTTCGTGATGAAAGAAAAACTTTTGATCTTATTATTCTCGATCCGCCAAAGTTTGCGGAATCTGTCTCACAAATCCAGAAAGCAAGCAGGGGATACAAAGACATCAATTTACTTGCAATGAAACTTATGAATCCCGGCGGAATACTTTTTACATTTTCCTGCTCGGGTCATATTTCACAGGAATTGTTTCAAAAAATTATTTCGGATGCTGCACTTGATTCAGGGAGAGAAGTTAAAATTATAAAACAGCTTACTCAGGCAGTGGACCATCCTGTTGCACTTAATTTTCCTGAAGGTTTGTATTTAAAAGGATTGCTCTGTGAGGTTAACTAGAAGATTTAGATCATTTCTAATTTAAATTTGAAAAGGCGACTCAATGTCGCCTTTTAATTTGTCAGCTTTATATTAATTTACTTTAGAAGCATCATCTTTTTTGTAATATTCTTACCATCTGCATTTAGCTGATAGATATACACTCCACTTGTTAAATCCGAACCATCAAAATTAATATCATATTGTCCTGCTGCTAAATTTTTATTAATGAGCGTTTTGATTTCCTTACCAAGAGCATTGAAAACTTTAAGTGTCACAAATCCATCTTCAGCAACAGAAAATCTGATTTTGGTTGTTGGGTTAAACGGATTTGGATAATTCTGATCAAGGAAAAAGGTTTCCGGAGTGAATTCAACTTCAACGATGTCCGAATAAGAAAATGCGCCGTTATAATCAACTTGTTTTAGTTTGTACCTTAAGTTAATTGTTGAAGAGAATTCGGAAAGATCATTATAGAATTCATAATTTGTTAACTCAGTGGTCGTTCCATTTCCTTCAACAAAACCAATTGTCTGCCAGTTGTTGTTATCATTGTCGATTGAACGAAGTATTTCGAAACCCATGTTATTCGTTTCAGAACCAGTAGTCCATTTTAACACTACACCTGATTTATCCAAAACAGCTGTGAATGAAACAAGTTCTACCGGAACAATTACCTGCGAAATATTACTATATGCTGATTGTCCACCGGCATTGTAGGCTGCAATTCTATATTGATAGGTTATATAAGTAACATTTAAGTCAGTGTATGTGTTTTGATTTGCTTGCACTGTATCTATTACTGTGAATGCGTCAGGTCCAAGACTTTCTCTTTCAATAATAAATCCATTTTCATTATTGGAATTATCCGCCCAGGTTAATTGAACAGATAAAGGATTTGATATTAATTGTCCGCCTAAATTACTTGGTGCACTTGGTGGCATTTGAAGAGTTACATGTGTTGAATCCCATCTCCTGGAAGGACTTTTATATCCTGCATTAATAAGATAAGTTCCCTCAAGTGGTGCTGTTAATATGAATGGATTACTTGATGTAGTGTTGATAACTGCGACAACCGTCCCGCTTGAATTAACCAGTTCACCCGCAACGTTACCGGTATTACCGGTTAAAGTAATCTGGACTTGCAAATTACTTAATGGAACCACACTTATTATATTATCTTGGAATGTGTGGCAGCCCGAACCAGAACATCCAGGAGTGGTGCCATTGAATCCTGGTTCAGCTAATAATGATACTGACAGACTAAAAACTATTAGTATTGTCAATAGTAAACAATGTTTTTTCATATGTTCTCCTATTTATGGTTTGTTAACAATTAGCAACTGTTATGCCATTGCTTTATTTGCCAAATATTAATGAAAAGCATTTGACTTTCTCATTCTTAGCAGAAATGTGAAAATTATGACGCCAAGATTATCAGTTAACACAAGAATGATTATAATTTAGTAACCAACTTTTAGGATAAATATTTATATGAACATCTGGTTACTCGGAGTCTTAATTTTCCTTGCAAGAATAGTTGATGTATCGGTTGGTACTTTAAGAACTATTAGCATTGTTCAGGGAAGAACAAAAATCGCTTTCCTGCTTGCATTTATAGAAACGAGTGTCTGGCTAATTGTGCTTAGTGAAGTATTACCGAAAATTGTTGAATTGCCAATGCTCGGAATTTTCTATGCGTTCGGATTTGCATCCGGGAATGTTGTAGGCATTTTAGTTGAGAAAAGACTGGCTATGGGGTACATCAATTTTAGAATTATAACATCCAAATTCGCAAAAGAAATAACATCTTTACTGAGAGAAAAGGGCTTCGCCGTAACTACTTTTGAGGGCGAAGGGAAAGATGGAAAAGTTACGGAGATTTATGTTGCAACGGATAGAAAAAATTTAACGACATTAATCAAACTTGTAAAAGAAATTGAACCGGAAGCGTTTTACATTGCAGAGCAGGCGGGAATTGTTAGTAGAATAAGAAGACCAACAATGGTACCTGCAACTGGCTGGAGAGCAGTTCAAAAAAAGAAGTGATGATAATGAGGTCGAATTCGCCATTCACTGAGGTTTTTTAAAAATTAGTCATTATTTTAGTTCGGTTTAATAAGTCTAATTTAGAAAAATGCTTACGTTAATTAAGATAAAATCTTACAGCTATAGTATTCGAAAGATTTTATCAATCTTAATCCTCTCCATATTCATTTACAATACTTTTGGATTTCTAGCTGTTCACCCGTTTCTCTCACTTTACTATAAATACCTTGGTATGCAGAGAACAAATGTTTATTCCGAAGAAGAAATAGTTGAACTGTTGGTCTTCAATAAAGAAGATATAATCAATGGAAAAATTAATTTTCAATGGATTCACTCGCGTGAGTTTAAATACAATGGAGATCTGTATGATATTATTGAAAATAATGTAACTGAAGAGCAATTAATTATTTATTGTATAAATGATACAAGGGAGAAAAAGCTAGAAGAAGATTTCGAAAAAAGAGTTCAGAAAAATTCATTTGAAGATAAGCAGAAACCAGTAACCAACCTTTTGAAATTTGTTTCAATATCTGAACCAGTGCAATTTGATAAAGCTACCAATTCGCTGGTTAAAACAAGTTCATTTGGTTTCAGAGTGAATGAATTTTATCAGTCATACAATTTAGATATTCCCACACCACCTCCGCGACTCGTTTAGACTGTTTCGTTTCATATTTAACTAATCGAGTAATTAATAAGGTGAAATATGTACAACTTAAAAACATTTTTTTGTTCAATTACTCTTTTCTTCTTTATGACCGGCTTTAATCTGCTTAATGCACAGATTCTTGTAGTTGGTGATTCAACGATGTCAAAGATTGATACACTTAGCTATGAAACTGATGATGTAGTTGTTACTGCCACTAGAGTTGAGAAGAAAATAATAGATATACCGTATCCGGTATTCCGTATCAATCAAACACAATATCGATACGCACGAAGAGTTTCTGTTGACGATGTAATCGGAAACATTCCCGGGGTTTTTATGCAGAATCGTTATGGAAATCATGATGTTCGGATTTCCATTCGTGGTTTTGGAAGCCGATCAAATTCGGGGATACGAGGTGTGAGGATACTGCTGGATGGAATTCCCGAATCTGAACCGGATGGACAGACAAGAATAGAAGCTATCGATTTTAATTCGGTTGGAAGTATAGAAATTGTAAAGGGAAACTCATCATCTCTTTATACCAATGCACCCGGAGGTGTAATTAATTTTATCAATGATGTCAGTTTCCCATATTCTTATATTGAACAGTTTAATGAATTTGGTTCTTACGAACTTCGACAGAATGGAATTAAGTTTGGTGTTAGAACTAACAAGTATGGTTTTATGGGGACGTATACTTATCATAATTATGCCGGTTACAGACCCCACAGCCAGGATTATTGGAATATATTTAATACAAAGGTCGATCTTCTCCCTGGAGATGGGACAAACCTGCAGGTGCTTGGATACTATGTTGATGGATTAATTAGGCTACCCGGCTCATTAACTCTTGACCAGTTTAATGAAGATCCATATCAAGCTAACCAACGAGATGTAAACCGGGATGCAAGTCGTGTAACACGAAAAGGACGTCTTGGTATACTATTTAATACTGATTTTGGCGGAAGTAAACATCAGTTTGAGATTGTTCCCTATGGTACGATAAAGTATTTTAACAGGACTGCTGCTACATATAGGATAATTAACAGATACGGAATCGGAAGCTCATTCAAATACATTTACAGTGGACCGATTGGAAGTCTTTCAAATGAATTTTCATTAGGCGGCGACTTACTGTATCAAGCCGGTCCAGTTGAAAATTACAATAATATAGGAGGAACGAAAGGCGATCAGCTGCTAAGTCTCGTCGATGAAACAATCAGCAATGTAGGATTTTACTTTTCAGAAAATCTTGAATTGTATAACGATCAGCTTTATCTTCTTCTTACAGGCAGATACGACTATGTAAGTTATATTTCAGACGATATGTTACTTGGTTCAAGAAGTAATAGTAGACTGTTTGACGAATTTACTCCCAAGGCCGCATTAAACTTCAAACTAACTCCCAGCGTTGCTATCTATACTTCTTATGGATATAGTTTCGATAGCCCTGCGGGTAATGAACTTGATAATTATCCTACAAGTTCTAATCCATCAGTACTAATTAATCCGGATTTAAGTGCACAACGATCCGGGAATTTTGAAATCGGAATCAAAGGAAACCTAATAAATCCACAGCAACATTTCTTTAGAAATATTTTCTTCGAAGCCACATTTTTTAACATAATAGTTAATGATGAAATCATTCCATTCGAAGTATATGGTGAAGTATTTTATAGAAATGCCGCAAAAACAACTCGTAATGGTCTTGAAATTGGCGGAACTGTTGACATTGTTGGTGGTTTAAGTCTTGAGTTATCGTATGCCTTTTCGGACTTTAAGTATGATGAGTATTATGCACTTTCAATAAATGAAGACCTTACAATTTCAGAAGAAAATTATGCGGGAAACAAACCACCGAGTGTTCCTGAGAATAATCTATTTTCTGCATTAGTTTACAATCATAACTTTAGTTCGACAGTCAACGGATACATACGGGGAAGCTTTAGATACATCAGTGGAATGTATGTTGATGATGCTAACTCAGCTAAAACAGAAGGATATACTTTGTTGAACACGGATGTCGGTTCTACAATGGCTTTCGGTGATTTCAATATCCAGGCATCTCTAGGGTTAAGTAATATCCTAGATAAAGTATATGTCGGATTCGTTAATATCAATTCGAGCAACGGACAATATTATGAAGCCGGTGAACCGTTCAATTGGTATGCTGGTCTTAATCTAGGTTATTCATTTAATTAGTACTGAAGCAGGTGGTTCAAAAATATATGGGCTGCCTGCTGTTATTAAATAATTAAATTTGTAGAATTATAATTATCTACAAGTATAGCGAGAAATAGAAAAATGAAATTCTTTAAAAACTTAATCTCAGTCCTGATAATATTTTCATCTGTAATATTATCTCAGGAAGTTGGTAAAACAGTTGTTTTAGATATTGGAGAAAATTTCAGACTTTATCCGAGCAACGTAAGTCAAACTGAAGTTTTTATTGTAACACATCCATGGAATCCTAACATTATATTCTCATCAGCAAATACGATTGTGTTTAATCCGTTTTTTGTCAGTGAGGGAATTTATGTTACTTCGGACGGCGGAAATAATTGGTACGGATCAGACACATGTAACGGGGCGCCAATTCTACTGCATGGAGGAGACCCGGGAATAACAATAAATCAAAATGGAACTTTCATTTTGACGCGGCGTGGATTTTCTGCTGGACTGTATTCACATTATTCAACTAATAATGGAATGACATGGTCTAATCAGAAAACAATAACAAATGATGATCTTGAAAGAGCAACTATGACATCAGATGTTCATCCTTCAAGTGCATACTTTGGCAGAAGCTATGCGGTATGGGTAAAGTTTGCCCCGCCTTTCCCTTTGAATTTTGTTTATACAGACGATGGTGGAGCTAATTGGTCAGCTCCTGCTCAAATAAATAACCCGATTCAGAGAAGTGCCGGCGGTGATATAACAATGGGTCCCGACGGTAAAGTTTATGCATGTTGGGCAGGAGTAATTTCTGTTTCTCCTTTTACTGAAGACTTTGTTGGAATAGCATCATCTTCCAATGGAGGTGCTTCATGGCAGGTAATTGAAAATGCTTTTGATATGAACGGCATTAATGGCTTACTTACACAAAAAGGAAATATCAGGGTAAATGGGTTGCCTAATATTGCTATCGATACAACTGGTGGGAACAGACATGGATGGATTTATATAGTAACAACTCAAAAAAATCTTTCACCTGCAGGAAGTGATCCGGATGTAATTCTGAATCGTTCAACCAATGGAGGTGCTTCATGGTCTGCTGGAATAAGGGTAAATCAGGATCAATTAAATAATGGTAAAATTCAGTACTTTCCTGCTGTGCATGTTGATAAGATAGGCGGATTGAATATGATATTTTATGATGACAGGAATACAACTTCCGATTCATCGGGAGTTTTTCTTGCTCGTTCAGAGGATGGTGGAAACACGTGGAAAGAATTTGAAATCAGTGACCGAAATTTTAAACCCCTTCCAATTGGTGGACTTGGTCAGGGATACCAGGGCGATAACATTTCAATCACTTCATCAAGTGGAAAGCTATGGCCTGTTTGGATGGATAACAGAACCGGTATTTACCAGATCTGGACAGTACCAATTGAATTATCATCTGTAAACGTTGAAGAAATTTCAAACCATGTTTTTGATTTTAAACTACTTCAGAATTATCCAAATCCATTTAATCCTTCAACCAGGATTCAGTACTCAGTAAGAAGCACTCAGAATTTCTCTCTTAAGGTTTATGATGTTTTGGGAAAAGAAATAGCAACCTTAGTCGACGAAGAAAAACCTGCCGGTGAATACGAAGTTGAGTTCAACGGAAGCGAACTAACAAGCGGCATTTATTTCTATCAACTAAAAGCAGGTGAGATTACTCAAACAAAGAAAATGATCCTCCTACGATAAATCTTCGATGGACAGGTTCTACTTAAATAAAAACTGGGACCTATGTAATTGCAATACCACCGGTAATAAAAAGCTCCGTTTTTTTCTTTCGGATTTTTATAATACTTTTCTAAAAACAAAAGCATTCAATTTACCACAATATACCAGTTGATGAATTTTTTCAGGTCCATTTCTTTAAGTGCATTATTACTTATTACTTCTTTTAATCTAACTTATTCTCAGGATGCATCAGAAGATCCCTTTGATGTTGATACAGACAAAGAACTGATAATTACTGGCGTAGGTGCTTTAATCGGAACTTCGGCTATTATTGTAAATTCAAATAACACTCCTTTAACGATTGAACAAATCAGTCAACTCAATCCACAAGATATCAGTAAGTTCGACAGGATTGCTGTTGGTCCCTTTGAAGGCGATATGCTTGGAGACGTTTTGCTTTATGGATCCTTTGCCTTTCCTCTAACTTTTCTGACCTACCATAAAACACAGGAAGATTTTGGAACAATTTCATTGATGTACGGCGAAGCCGTGCTGCTTGGTGCCAGTATTAATGCATTGGTTAAAGCAATAACTTTAAGAGACAGACCTTTCGTTTATGATCAAAATAGTTTAGTCGAACCTAAATTAGATATCGACGCCAGGTATTCATTTTATTCCGGGCATACTTCATTAACTGCAATCAATACTTTTTATACAGCCGCTGTTTATTCAGCATATGTTTCTGATCAAACGACTAAAACAATTCTATGGACAGCCGCTGCAATAATTCCGGCAATTGCAGGATACGCACGCATTGATACTCATAATCATTTTCCAACGGATGTAATAGTTGGTTATATCGTCGGTGCTGCAATTGGATACTTTATTCCGGAAATTCATAAAACAGACACAAATAAAACAAATAATATCACTGCAGTCCCAGTAAACTTTATTCATAGACCGGTAATTGGATTTAAAATGAATTTTTAAATTTCAAGGGAGGTTGGAATGCAAACATTAATTCAGGTTGTTTGTTCAGAGAAAAAATCTCTTCGTGATATAATTGCTCACGATGAAAAACTATGGAAACACAATTTTTATATTGAAGCAAAGCAAAAGCCGGGCAGGAGCCCCGGGTGGGCTAAGATACACAGTCTCGACCCCAATGTAAGAGGAGTAATTAATATTAGCTGGCAGGGAAGGATACATATTCTCAACTGCCGGGTAATTACAAAAGGAACTGGAAAACCTGCAAATATAATCGGTGACTTTATCCGTTATTTGTTAACAAGGTTCCCGAGAAAAATAGAATCTGTTATTATTGTGCCAAGGTAAGTTTTTAATCAATTTTAATTTTTCTCAAAACCAATAGACTTAACAGCGAAACAACACACATCAAAATAAAAGCAGGCGAATAACCGAAACCTGCAACTATAAATCCCGCCGACCAAACCGTCCATGCCTCACAGCCGTTTGTTGCAGCCATATATGTACTAAATTGTGTGCCCCCGATTTTCGGATTTGTTAAATCCATAAAAAGAGCATAAGACGATGAAGTGAATAATCCCACAAAAAAGTACATAACTGTGTAAGCAGAAAGAAATACAAATTCATCAATGAACGGTTCAGCAAAATTGTAAACTGAGATAATAATTATTGCAACAACAAAACCTGACAGAAAAATTCTAACTGCAGATTTTCTGCTAACCTTATCAGAAATATATCCTCCGATTAGTCCCCCGAGAAACATTGCAATCACAACAGGCAAAGCAAAGAACACACCGATGGTTTCCTTGCTCACTTTTAAATCTGTCAGAAATGGTCCGGCTAAGCCGCCAGCCACCTCAAAAGCTGCTGCGGACGTAAGAGCGAAAAGAATCGCAAGCCAGGTATTTTTATTTTTGAAAGCAATAGAAAAATTTTGCGTGAATATTTCAAATTGATTTTTTGATTTAACCGGCAATGCAGGTTCTTTAATTAAAACCAGTATTATCATAACAGAAAAGATTAAGACTACAATTAATCCGATCATATTATTTAAGCCAAGTTCATAGGCAAGGATTAAAGTTCCGCCTCCGAATAAACTTCGTCCAATCAGCATACCGGCATTCATAAAACCGTTTAGTTTTCCTCTCTCATTTTTTGCGATGACATTTATTACGAGTGCATCAATTGAAACATCCTGAGTTGCTGCAGCAAAAGAATGAATAAATAAAAATAAACCCCAAATGAAAAAATTATTTTGTGGAGAAATGAAAATCAGAGGAACAAGAGCAAGTCCCATAAAAGATTGTGAGATGAAAATCCAGAATTTGTATCCACGTTTTTCATTTCTTAACGAATCAACCAGTGGTGCCCATAAGAATTTAAAGATCCATGGCATTATCAGAATAGAAGTTAATGAAGTGATAAATTCAATTGAAACATTCTGCTGTCTTAAAAGTGTCGGCATTGCCCACCAGATAAAACCAATAGGCGCACCTTCAGTGAGATAAAGAATTGTTACGAGGAATATCCTTCCGGTTTTCGATTTGAGCAGGTTCACTTTTTAAAATTATTGTATTTGAATTAAACTTACCAATCTGGATAACCTGATTGAATAACAGCTAAAAAATATCTTCTCACATGCAAGAAAATGAGCAGGCAGGCTTTCCATTATTTGAAAAGTTTTGTAAGAAAACAAGCTTTTTTGGGCATTTATGAAAACATATTACTTGCCCTTTATGGAATATTATTTGTCCTTTGAAAGGCAAATTAATAAAATTGAAGGAACTATGTTAGAGCTTAAACTAACTGAAGAACAGCAAATGCTGCGTGAAATGGTGAGAGATTTCACCAATAATGAAATTAAACCTATCGCTTCAAAAATTGACCAGGAAGCCAAAATCCCTGAAGACTTGATTAAGAAAATGGCTGAGCTTGGCTTTCTTGGAATTTCTTTTCCGGAAGAGTACGGCGGCGGCGGAATGGGTGAAGTTGGTTATTGTCTTATGCAGGAAGAGATTGCCCGCGGATGCATGTCAACTGCTACATTCATCGGCGCACATCAATCAATTGGTTCGAATGTGATTTACCTGGGAGGAAACGAAGAGCAGAAGAAAAAATATTTAACACAGCTCGCTACCGGAGAAAAGATAGGTGCGTTTTGTTTAACGGAAGCTCAGGCTGGTTCAGATTCATTTCATCTTAAAACAAAAGCAGATCTTGACGGGGATCAGTGGGTTATAAATGGAGAGAAGCTCTGGATTACTAACGGAGCCATTGCAGGTATTCTTTCGGTGTTTGCAAGAACGGAAAAAGGAATTAGCGCTTTTATTGTTGAAACAGATACACCGGGATTTAAAGCCGGACCTGCAGAAAAGAAAATGGGAATCAAAGGAAGCACTACAAATGCATTAAGTTTTGAAAATGTTCGTATTCCAAAAGAAAATTTATTGGGAGTTGACGGCAGGGGATTTTTAATTGCAATGAAAACACTCGATGCAGGAAGACTGGGACTTGGAGCCGCGTGTCTCGGGGTGGCAAAGGAACTTCTTGAACTTTCGACAAACTATGCTAAAGAAAGAAAGCAGTTCGACCATCCGATCAGCTTTTTCCAGGCAGTTCAGTTTATGCTTGCAGAAATGGCAACAATGGTTTTCAATATGGAGTCAATTGTGTACAGAACGGCAACAGATTATGATTTGAAGAAAGATATCGCTACAAAATCTGCCATGGTAAAACTTTATTGTTCAGATGCATTGGATGAGGTTGTCGACCGCGCCGTTCAGATTCACGGCGGAATGGGTTACTCGCAGGAACTCTCCATCGAGCGGATTTACAGAGACTCAAGGATTAACAGAATTTTCGAAGGGACTAATGAAATCCAAAAAGGAATTATAGCAAGAGATATTCTTAAAAAAGGCGGAAAAATTTTCTAACTTTGTAATGAGGTTATTATATGACTTTAACCGACGAAACAATATCAGAAGTATCTGAACAATCTCTGGAAAAAAATATGAGCAGTAAAAAATTATTCTATTACCGGATTTTTGATGACAAGGAAAAACTTAATTATTTGAAAAGCTCTTTATCACACGAAGAAGTTGAACACTGGTTAAGAGAATATGAAAAAACACATCAAAAATATTTTAATCCGGAATTTATTAATTATTTGCACGAGCACGATCCAGAAGCGGAAATTATTGAAATAAGCGACATATCATATTAATCCCACCCGATATTTTATGTCGTTTGCTTGTTCCCGGCATCCTGTACGGTTAATTGCTGTCCTCTGCCGGGAATATTTTTTTGTTGATATCATACTAAAATTTTTTTATGAAAGAATTTACCTTTAAACCGTTCGGAGAGATGACAGAAGCCGACTACAAAACAGTTGGCTTTAAATCCGGTCTTGAAATTCACCAGCAGCTTTACACAGATAAAAAATTATTTTGCCGTTGTCCGGCGGGAATTTACAGTGATAATTACGATGCTGAAATATTAAGACATATGCGGCCGACTCTTTCAGAACTTGGTGTTTACGATGGCACAGCTTTGATGGAGTTCAAAACAAAAAAAGAAATTATTTACAGGATTAATCGTAACACAGTCTGTACTTATGAAATGGATGACACACCTCCGTTTCTGATTAATGAAGACGCACTTGATATTGCACTCGGAATAGGGATGCTTTACAACTGTAAACTTGTCGATGAACTTCACATAGCTCGCAAGCAGTATCTTGATGGAAGCATCCCGACAGGATTTCAAAGGACAGCAATTTACGCAGTTGATGGATGGATTCCTTACAAAGACAGGAAAGTAAAAATTGTTCAAATGTCGATCGAAGAAGATTCGTGTCGAGAAGTCGCTGATTATTCTCATAACAGAATTTATCTGACAGATCGCCTTGGTATGCCATTGATCGAAACTGTAACCGGACCGGATATGCGAACTCCTCAGGAAGCTGCTGAAGTTGGATGGATTTGCGCAAAGCTTGTGAGAAGCACTCATAAAGTTCGGAGAGGAATTGGCGCTGCTAGACAGGATGTAAATGTTAGTGTTGAAGGCGGAACAAGAATTGAGATCAAAGGTGTTCCGAGAATCGGGATGATTCCACTGCTCACTCACAACGAAGCTATGCGCCAGTGGAATCTTTTAAGATTAAGAGAAGAATTAAAAAGAAGAGGAATCAGTCTTGAAACATTTCAGGCTAAAGATTATGACATCACTTCGGTTATTAAAAAACCTCATTATGTCCCGCTAAAAAATGCAGTAGAAAGTAACTTAAAAATTGCTTGTGTTGTCTTAAAAGGCTTTAAAGATTTACTGCGTTGGCAGACACAACCGGATACTTACTTCTCCAAAGAAATTTCTGACAGAGTGAGAGTTATTGCCTGCTTGACTACAATTCCAAATCTTATTCATTCGGATAGTAAAACAGATACATTAACTTCTTCGGACTGGCAGAAAGTTAAAAAATATGTCGATGCAAGTGATAATGATACACTAGTAATTGTTTGGGGAAACGAAGAAGATATTCAGACAGCAGTAAATGAAATAATAATTAGAGCAAGAGAAGCCACAATAGGAATTCCTTCTGAAACAAGACAGGCTCTTAGCGATGGAACAAATGGATTTGAAAGAATTCTTCCCGGTGCGGACAGAATGTACCCCGACACGGACCTTCCTCCGAAAAAAATAGCTGAGGACAGAATTAATAAAATTAGATCCTTGCTGCCTGAGCAATTCTGGAATAGGCAAACCTGGTACAAAGAACTTAAAATTCCACCCGACACGATTGATGAACTTTCAATTTCAAAATATGCTGAACTTTTTAAGGAAGCTGTAAACGAATGGAAGATAAACCCAGTCACTGCTGCTGTGGTTTTAATTCAGTATCCTAAAAGACTGAAAAAAGGAAGTCTTAACTTCGGTTCAATTAACGAAGAGATATTTTCATCAGTTCTAAAAGCGCACGGTGATGGAAAACTTACTCCTGACTTTATATTGAGTGCTCTCATAATGAGCTCTGAACTTGGAATGTTTGTCGAAGAAATTATTCCAAAGCCGGTTAGTGATGACGAAGTTGAAAAAGAAATTATTCTTGCAGAGCAGCAAATGGAAAAGATGGAGTTCGTCAAAAAGAAAAATGCTCACAGCATAATGATGGGAATACTTATGAATAAACTCCGCGGAAAGATTGGTGCGCGAGACGTTGCAGAAAAAATTCGTTCCCGGGAAAGGAGTTTGAAAAATGTCAGATAATAACGACTTCAAAGGATACCGGGGAGAAGCACTTAATACTCTGAAAAAGTTTAATGCTTTAGTCTGGAGTGATGTTGAAATCACTACTGAAGATGGAAATTTTAAGGGTCTTATATTACCAAGGTCAGAAACTGCTGACGAATATCATATCGTTTTAAAAATCTCTGTTGGTTATAATATTGGAATTGCAGCAAGAAAAGTACGATCAATAAAAATTTTCGGTCGAAAAGAAGCTCATTACAAAATTCCTGAAAAAGAATTTCCTTACGATCCTAAAAAACCGAGGGTTAAACTTTTAGGTACCGGCGGAACAATTGCCAGCCGTCTTGATTACAGAACTGGTGCTGTTATTCCTGCATTTTCACCCGGCGAGCTTTATGGTTCTGTTCCTGAACTTGCAGACTACTGTAATCTTGAAACCGAAAAACTTTATGGGGAATTCAGCGAAAACATCGGTCCTAAACATTGGAAAGGTGTTGCGGAAGCAATTGGAAAAGAAATTGAAAAAGGTGTTCAGGGAATTGTAATCGGTCACGGAACAGATATTATGCACCATACAGCAGCAGCTCTATCTTTTATGGTTCAGAATTCTCCGGTACCGATTGTAATGGTTGGCTCACAGCGTTCGAGCGACAGACCTTCATCTGACGCAGCGTTAAATTTAATTCACTCGGTTAAAACTGCTTCTGAAAGTGATATTGCTGAAGTAATGGTTTGTATGTTTGGTCCAACTTCGGATATGTATGCTTTGCTTCACCGAGGGACACGTGTACGAAAAATGCATTCAAGTTATCGCTCAACTTTCAGAACAATTGGAGACATTCCAATTGCAACAGTGAGTAGGGAAAAAATCACACCGCTGCGCAATGATTACAAGCGAAGAAGAAGAGATAAAGATGTAATTATCAATCCTGTGTTTGAAGAGATGGTTACAATCCTTTACTACTATCCGAATATGCAGCCTGATATGATTGACTCATTGATTGACAATGGTTATAAAGGAATTGTAATTGCCGGAACAGGTTTGGGTCATGTTAACAAACCAATGTATCCTGCACTCAAAAGAGCCAAGGAAGCGGGAGTCGCTGTTTATATGACTGTTCAAACTTTGTGGGGTTATGTGCAAATGTATGTTTACGAAACCGGCAGAGAAATGATGGAACTAGGAGTTATTCCTGCAGCAAATATGCTTCCCGAAGTTGCATATGTAAAACTTGGCTGGGCATTGGGACAGACAGATGACCCTGAAAAAGTAAAAGATATTATGCTAACTCCGATCGCCGGTGAAATCACAGAGCGAGAACCAAGTAATGGTTATCTAATTTACCAGGGCGGCTTACCCGAAGTTGAAGAATTTATTAAGCAATATAGAAAATAAATTATAGTTCACTTTTTTATTCCCCACATTTAGCCGTAATTTTTGAACAAAGATTGAACATTTTTTCTTATTGTAATCAGAACTTATCTGATTTTGGTTGTGTTTCAATCACCTGCAAAATCAATAAAAGCATTCGCAATACCGGAGTAATTGATGTCCGAAAAAGAATTACAACAACTTTCAATTAATACAATCCGTTTTCTCGCAGTTGATGCAGTTCAGAAAGCAAACTCCGGTCATCCCGGAATGCCAATGGGCTGTGCACCAATTGCTTATAGACTATAT
>Ga0209536_100004075_pt1 | contig 23219 bp, 23 predicted proteins | sample DeeMarSeWOR28_12_FD_187461 | JGI IMG/M metagenome (GOLD analysis project Ga0209536, IMG submission 187461) | Marine sediment microbial communities from White Oak River estuary, North Carolina - WOR-2-8_12 (SPAdes) (version 2) | ecosystem: Environmental > Aquatic > Marine > Intertidal zone >... | reverse complement strand
GTCGGTGAGCTTGAGCTGCACCTCGATCTGCAGCAAACGGGATCGCGCGCCGTTGCTGATATTGACCACGATGGCAGGATCCAAGGCAACGTACGGGCCTGCGCCGCCCGCGGCGGCATGGCTGGCACTGGGCCCGCTCATAGCGACCAAAATAACGCAGCAGGCGCGTAGTAGCTGACGGCACATAACTCCCCCCTACATAAAGAGTCCGCGACACATTTATCGTGTCGCGGACTGACTCGCTTTAGCTTGGGGGGATGCTAGTCCGCGCTCTTGCGCTCTGGGTCCGAGTCCCCGGAGGCGGGGCCTGGCTGCTGACCCGCCGCTGGCTTCGCCTCGGCGTGTTCGGGCGCCTTGGCTCGCGGTGCCGTGTCGGGGGCCGCGCCAGGCTTGTCAGCGCTGGGTGCTGAGGAGGTGCTACCCGCCGCTTGGGCAGGGGAGCTCACGTGAGCCGCGGTCGCAGCAGAGCTGGCTTGATGGGCTGGCGCTGCTGCGGCAGCAGGCATCGTCGCTTGTGGTGGGGCGACCGAGCCGGCAGGGCCGGCGCTGCTGCTCACCGGAGCCGTGGGAGAAGGCTGGGGCAGCGGCTGCGGGGCGGCGGGCGTCGTGGCAGCGCTCGTTGCTGGTGCGGGCGCGCTGGGACGCGGCTGTGACGGTGCCGCAGTCTGGGTGTTCTCGACGCCAGCTGGCGTGGGCGAGGCTGGCGATGTTGCTTCGGGTCGTGGCGCAGCGCTGGGGGCTGACTCACGGTTGGGTGGCGGCTGCTGGGAAGGTGCGGGCGTGCTGGGCTGCTGCCCTGACTCGCCGGCGGGCTTGTGTTGGGGCTGGGCCGTTGCCGACGACGCTTGACCGGCGTCAGGGCGCGACTCGCTTCCGGCTCGTGGCGCACTGGCTGGCTGTCCGGCCGCCTCACTGGCTGCAGGTTCGGTACGCTGATCGCTTTGCTGGGATTGGGAGCGACGGCGACGTCGTCCGCCGCGGCGACCACGGCGACTGCTACCGGTGCGCTGACCTTCACCTTGTTTCGTGGAATCTTCTGTAACGTCCTGTTGTTGAACGGGTTCGGCTGACTTCTTTTCACCCTCAACCGGCTGTGACGGGGTTGGTTTTGCCGGTACTGGCGCAGGTTTCTGCGCCCGCTTATCCTCGCGTTTACTGGTTTCGGCCGCTTCCGCAGGCTCAGCGGCGCGGCCCTCGCTCCGGCGAGCGCCGGCGGTGCGCCGATTAGTGCCGCGTCCCCGTGCTGGGCGCCCCCCCGGACGGCTTTCCTTGTCCGGGCGGCGCGAAGCCTTAGCTCTTTCGGGCGTCGGTTTCTGCTCGGTTTCGGTCGTTGGCGTACTCGCGCCGAACAGGCCGGTCCAAATCCGGCTCAGCAGGCCCGGGGAGGGTGCTGGCGTGGGTTCTGGCGCGACGGGGCGTGGGGCCGCTGGTGCAACCAATTTGACTGCGGGTTCTTCGCCCGGCGCGCGCGGTTCTGTCGCCGGACTTACCTCGGGGGCTTCCTCCGGCGGCGCCTCCAACTCAAAGCTCAAATGGTCCGGCTCAGTTGCCAATTCGCTGACGCGAATGCGTTTCACCTCGTAATGCGGCGTCTCCAGGTGGCGATTGGGGATGAGCATCACGGTGACCGACTGGCGCTCTTCGATTTCCTGGATGACTTTGCGTTTCTCATTGAGCAGGTAGGTCGCGACTCCGACCGGGAGCTGGGCGAGGACCCGGGCCGTATTGTCCTTCATGGCCTCTTCTTCAATGATGCGCAATACGGACAGGGCCAAGGACTCCACGCCGCGGATTGTGCCGTGGCCGTTACAACGGGGGCACACCACCTGGTGGGATTCACCCAGAGAGGGGCGCAGCCGCTGGCGTGACATCTCCAATAAGCCAAAGCGTGAGATGCGGCCAACCTGAACGCGGGCCCGATCCTGTTTGAGGGCGTCGCGCAGCCGGTTCTCCACTTCGCGCTGGTTGCGCGCTGGTGTCATATCGATGAAATCGATGACGATCAGCCCGCCCAAGTCGCGCAAGCGCAATTGGCGCGCGATTTCGTCCGCGGCTTCCAGATTGGTATTCAGCGCAGTTTCTTCGATGTCACCACCCTTCGTTGCACGAGCGGAATTGATATCGATCGAAACCATTGCCTCGGTGTGGTCGATAACGACGGAACCACCGGAGGGCAGGCGTACCTCACGACGGAAAGCACTTTCAATCTGACTTTCGATTTGGTAGCGCGTGAACAGCGGCACGGGATCGTCGTAGAGTTTGATCCGGTGCAAGTTATGGGGCATCACATGGGAGATGAATTCGCGCGCTTTTTCGTAGACACCGGGCTCGTCGATGAGAATCTCAGAAATGTCGCTGCGCATGTAGTCGCGTATGGCGCGCGTGATGAGATTGCTTTCCTGATAGACGAGAAAGGGTGCCGGACGGGATTGTGAGGCTTCTTCGATGGACTGCCACAGCTGCAGCAGGTAGTCCAAATCCCACTGGAGCTCTTCCACGCTCTTGCCGACCCCGGCCGTGCGCAGAATCAGGCCCATGTCGAGCGGGATGTTGAGCGAGCTCATTGCATCGCGCGCCTCAGAACGGTCGTCCCCCTCGATGCGTCGTGACACGCCGCCGGCACGCGGATTGTTCGGCATCAGCACCAGGTAACGCCCAGCCAGGCTGATGAAGGTGGTCAGCGCCGCGCCCTTGTTGCCGCGCTCTTCCTTGTCAACCTGAACAACGACCTCTTGGCCTTCCTTGAGCGCGTCTTTGATGTTTACGCGCCCGGAACTCCCCTCGGCTTCCGAGCCGAAGTAACTGCGCGCGACCTCTTTGAGCGGAAGAAAACCATGGCGCTCGGCACCATAGTCGACGAAGGCGGCTTCGAGGCTCGGTTCTACGCGGGTAATCTTGCCCTTGTAGATGTTGGACTTCTTTTGTTCCCGGACAGAGGTTTCGATGTCCAGATCGTAGAGCCGTTGCCCGTCTACCAAGGCGACACGCAACTCCTCGGGTTGAGTTGCGTTGAACAACATTCGTTTCATGTGCGTACTCTCAGGCGCTCAACCACGGGCCTTACGCAGGCCTGGTATGTGGCCAGTCGGACTACGTGCCGCCGCGCACACGCTTGGCGGCGCGGGGAACGACGCACAGAACTGGTCACGCGGAGCGCAGTTACGCGCTCCAGCCCACCATGGCGCCATCGCTTGGCCCATGGGAGCGCCTTGTTCATGGTTGCGGCGCGGGAGGCCGATTTGCCGGCGCGCTCGCAACGGGTTATGCAAACCTCTGCTGACGTGTCTGGAAATGCCCCGGACACGCACCATTGCCGCGGCACCAATTCGTGGGCCAGCGGCCAAAGCCTGTAAAACTGCCGTAATATAACAGTGTTCGGCAAGTGCATCAATTTATTGGTAAAGCTGCTATTATCCGCGCCGATGAAGTCCGCCCAGCACGGTCGCCACGAAGGGGTTCAGACGCTCCAAGTCGGTGAGGAATCCGCGGGCCAGCGCATCGACAACTTCCTGCTCAGCCACCTCAAGGGGGCTCCGAGGAGCCTCGTCTACCGGATCCTGCGCCGCGGTGAGGTCCGCGTAAATCGCGGCCGCGTCAAGCCAGATTACCGGTTGTCCGTGGGGGATCAGCTGCGCATCCCGCCGCTGCGCCTGGCGGCAGAACGTGTCCCGGGATCACCGGGGCCGCGCCTGCTCGCGGCGTTGCGCGATCGCATTATCTACGAGGATGCGAACTTGCTGGTGCTCAACAAGCCTAGCGGGTTGGCGGTTCACGGGGGCAGCGGTCTGAGCTTTGGGGCGATCGAGGCCTTGCGCGCATTGCGTCCGCAGGCTCGCTATCTCGAGCTGGTGCATCGTTTGGACCGTGACACGTCCGGGTGCCTAATGGTCGCCAAGAGACGCTCTACCTTGCGAGTGCTGCATGAGTTGCTCCGCGCGGGTGGCGTCGACAAGCGCTATCTCACCTTGTTGCGCGGCACATGGGGGCCGGAGGTACGACAGGTCGACGTTGCGTTGCGCAAGAATGTGCTGCGCTCAGGCGAGCGCCTCGTCAATGTCTCGGAGGAGGGCAAGGCGGCCTTGAGTTTGTTCCATCCTCGCACCATCTATGGGGAGACGGCCACACTGGTCGAAGTCGGATTGGTAACCGGGCGCACGCACCAGATTAGAGTCCATGCGGCCCACATCGGCCACCCCGTTGCGGGTGACGACAAGTACGGAGATGGCGCGTTCAACCGCAGCATGCAGGACTATGGTTTGCGCCGCCTGTTTCTTCATGCCTACCGTCTGGAGCTCGATTTGCCGTCAACGGGCCACCTCAAGGTCACGGCGCCGCTGGATGACGATTTGCAGGCGGTGTTGGACGCTTTGGCGAGAATTTGACGGTGAACGATTTCAAATTGTTGGTTTTTGACTGGGACGGTACGCTGATGGATTCGGAGGCGCGGATCGTCGCGTGTCTGCGCGCAGCGATTGCCGACCTCGATCTGGAAGCGCGCGACGGCAGTCTGCTGCGCGACGTCATCGGGCTGGGGCTGCGAGAGGCGTTCGCCAGACTGTATCCAGAGGCGGAAAACGATGCGCTCGAGCGGATGAAGGAGCGCTATCGTCACCATTTTCTTCACATTGACGAGACGCCTTCGCCGTTGTTCCCGGGGATCAGCGAGCTGCTGCGCCAACTCGAACGCAGCGGTGTTTTTTTGGGTGTGGCGACCGGCAAGGGACGGATCGGTTTGAACAAGGCGCTGTCGCAGAGCAACCTCGACGGTCTGTTTCATGCGACGCGCTGTGCGGACGAAACCGCGTCCAAGCCCAATCCGCAGATGTTGTTCGAGGTCATGGACGCGGTAGGTGTTTACCCGGACCAGACGCTCATGATCGGCGATACCGAGTACGACATGCTGATGGCAGGCAATGCCGGTACGGCGGCGCTTGCGGTCAGCTATGGAGTGCACGCGCGGGAGCGATTGTTGGCGCACGCTCCGCTGGCGTGTCTCGATAGCGTGGAAGAGTTGCAGCAATGGTTGTACAGCGGGCGAATCGAATCGACTGAGTCCAGATATGTTTCTTGATTGATGGGCGTGACACCTGTAACGAATGAGAGGGCGGGCCATGACTGACGAGCCGCAGAAGCAGCCGACATTGACGTCAAACGAGGCGCAAACCGATAGCACGTGGTCCCAAGAGGTACTGTCGCGCTTGGCGTTTTCAGCTTTGAATGAACAACGTCGAGCGCGGCGTTGGAACATTTTCTTTCGGTCGCTGCTGTTTGCCTATCTATTCCTGATTCTGTTCCTGATATTTCTTCCCCCCGAGGAAGCAGCAACCAGGCTGACTACCACGAAGCACACCGCATTGGTGGAGGTGCGCGGCGTTATTGCCGACGATGCCGACGCCAGTGCGGACAACGTGGTGACCGGGCTGCGGGCTGCGTTTGAGAACAAACATTCGGCAGGCGTGATTGTTCGCATCAACAGCCCGGGTGGCAGCCCCGTGCAAGCTGGCTACATCAATGACGAGATCCGTCGGTTGCGCGACAAATACCCGGACAAACCCGTTTACGCCGTCGTCACCGATATCTGTGCCTCAGGCGGTTACTACGTGGCTGCCGCTGCTGACGAAATCTACGCCGACAAGGCCAGTATCGTTGGCTCAATCGGTGTTCTGATGAGCAGTTTCGGCCTGGTCGAGGCCATGGACAAGCTCGGCATCGAACGCCGATTACTGACTGCCGGTGAGAACAAGGGTTTCCTCGACCCGTTCTCACCCTCCAAGGACGCTGATGTGGCACACGCCAGGCGATTGCTGCAAACGATTCACCAGCAGTTCATCGATGTCGTCAAAGAGGGGCGTGGCGAGCGGCTGAAGGAAGACGAGACGATGTTCTCGGGCCTGATTTGGACCGGGGAGCAGAGTCTGGAAATGGGTCTAATTGACGGTCTCGGCAGCTCGAGCTACGTCGCTCGTGAGATCATCGGTGCCGAAAAGATTGTCGACTACACGCCAAGTCCGGACTATTTGGAACGCTTCGCTGGACGTCTCGGTGCGAGTGCTGCGGCAGTGCTGGGCGAGCGCTTCGGGCTGACGGGGCCCGGTCTGAAATAGATGCCGGTCCGCAACTGATTAGTAGTCGGTCAGCACGTCGACACCCTCGTGGGCCAGCATGCGCACTAGGACGATCAACGGCAATCCGACCAAAGCATTCGGATCATCACCATCGAGGCGCTGGAACAGGGCGATTCCCAGGCCCTCTGATTTGAAGCTGCCGGCGGCATTGTAGGGCTGTTCGCGCTGCAGGTAGCTTTCGATCTGCGTATCGCTCAGCGGGCGAAATTCGACGCCGAAGGGAACTACTTCGACCTGCGCGGCGCCGGTCGCAGCGTTGTACAGGCACAGGCCCGTGTAGAACTGAACCCTTTTGCCCGAGGCGCGGCGCAATTGGTCGACGGCTCTGGCGTGGGTGCCGGGTTTGCCCAGGATGTCACCATCAATGACTGCGACCTGATCCGAGCCGATCACCAGTCCTTCCTCGAGATCCTCAGCCACGGCCACTGCCTTGGCTTTTGCCAGCCGGGCAACGAGTTGTTGGGCGGATTCGCCTGCAAGCGGGCTCTCGTCGACGTGTGGAGTGCGCACTTCAAAGGCGACACCGAGCTTGCTCAACACGGCACGGCGAAACGGTGATGTGGAAGCGAGGTACAACACGGCTTTAGTCGTCGCTGCTAGCGACGCGGTGTCCGATTCAGGGGATGTCATTCGATCTCGACAAGCGCGTCGTCAGGATTGACCTTGTCGCCCTTCTTCACGTGCACCGCCTTGACGGTGCCGGCGATGGTGGCCTGAACCTCAGTTTCCATCTTCATCGCTTCGGTGACGAGGACCGGGTCGCCGGCATTGACGGTATCACCAACCTTGACCAGTACATCGACAATGGTACCGGGCATCGATGTGGTGACGTGTCCGGGGGCGGTTGCACGCGGACGTTGGCCGGCTACCGCGGCGCCAGCTTTGGCGCCAGCCGCACCCTCGCCCATATGAATCTCGTCGAGTGTCTCGACGACGATTTCCTCCGGAACACCGTCAACGCTCAAGAAGTATGGCCGTTTGTCCTGGGTACGGTGGCCGGTCCCGGTGACCTTGATATGGTAGGTCTCGCCGTGCAGCGTCACGTGGAATTCGGTCGCTGCTGAGCGCTGCGGGGGCGCCTGCTCGCTCGGTGGCGGCTCCAGTGGCTCGGGTGTCAGCGTGCCCGCGGCGCGCTGCTCCAGGAATTCGCGGCCGATATCCGGAAACATTGCATAGGTGAGCACGTCGTCTTCGGACTTGGCCAGTTCGCCGATGTCCTTGCGCAGCTTGTCTAATTCATTGGGGATGAGATCCGCCGGACGACAGTCGATCACGTCCTCGTTGCCGATCGCCTGTTGCCGTACGATGTGATTCACTTTCCCTGGCGGTCTGCCATAGCGTCCCTGCAGATAAAATTTCACTTCGTTGGTAATGTTCTTGTAGCGCGTTCCGGTCAGTACGTTAAGCACCGCTTGCGTGCCGACTATCTGCGAGGTTGGTGTGACCAGTGGGGGGTAGCCGAGGTCCTCGCGTACTTGTGGGATTTCGGAAAGCACCTCGTTCATTCGGCTCAGTGCGCCCTGGTCCCGCAATTGGTTCGACAAGTTCGACATCATCCCGCCCGGGACCTGGTTAACCTGCACGCGGGTATCCAGGCCGGTGAACTCACTTTCGAACTGGTGATATTTCTTGCGCACTTCGCGGAAATAGAAGCCGATCTCCTGCAGAGCATGAAGGTCCAGCCCCGTGTCGTACGGTGTGCCGCGCAAGGCTGCCACCATGCTTTCGGTCGGTGGATGGCTGGTGCCTCCCGACAGCGAAGAGATGGCGGTATCAATGGCGCTGGCGCCATTCTGAATGGCATGCCACTGGCACATGGCCGCCAGCCCCGCGGTAGCGTGGGAATGCACGTGAACGGGCAGTCCGAGCTCTGACACCAACGCGGCGACTAGGTCGCCCGTGATCTGCGGCGTCAATAGCCCCGCCATGTCCTTGATGGCGATACTGTCGCAGCCCATCGCCTGCAGCTTCTTGCCCTGTTTGACGAACTGCTCGATGGTGTGTACCGGACTCGTCGTGTAACAGATCGCGCCCTGGGCATGCTTGCCGGCCTTCTTTACCGCCTCGATGGAGACCTTCAAATTGCGCAAATCGTTCATGGCGTCGAAGATGCGGAACACGTCCATGCCATTGTCAGCCGTGCGTTGAACGAAATGACGCACGACATCGTCGGCATAATGGCGATACCCCAGCAGGTTTTGGCCACGCAAGAGCATTTGCAGGCGCGTGTTGGGCAGCGCCTGGCGCAGCTGACTCAGCCGCTCCCAGGGGTCTTCCTTGAGAAAGCGCACGCAGGCGTCAAATGTGGCACCACCCCAGACCTCGAGCGACCAGAACCCTATCTTGTCCAGTCGGTCGCAGATCGGAAGCATGTCTTCCGTACGCATGCGCGTGGCCAGAAGCGATTGGTGCGCATCGCGCAATACAGTGTCGGTGATGTTGATTGCGGGCATCAGTCCTATCCCAGACTTACACTCAAGCGAGTATCGCTATGCAAACCGGCGCGGCTCATAGGCCCATGTGCGCCGATAGCGCCGCGGCGATCGCTGCGGCGACCTCTTGATTGGAGCGACGGACAGAGTAGTCGGTCAGCTCAGGGTGATTTTCTACGAACCCGGTGTCGAAGTGGCCGGCTTGGAACTCCGCCGACTTCAGAATTTCCAGATGATAGGGGATGGTGGTCTTGACGCCAAACACGCCGATGTCGCGCAGGGCGCGCGCGGCACGATCAAGCACACTGTCCCAATCCAGGGCCCAGACAATCAACTTCGCGCACATGGAATCGTAGTAGGGGGGGATTTCATAGCCAGTGTAAATCGCGGCGTCTGTGCGTACGCCCGGTCCGCCGGGTGCAAAGTAACGGGTAACCTTACCGAAACTCGGCAAGAAGCCGTTCTTTGGATCCTCAGCATTGACGCGAAACTCGATGGCGTAGCCGCGGCGGTGAATATCCTCCTGTCGGTAGCGCAGTTGCAGGCCGGAGGCGACGCGGATTTGCTCTTGCACGATATCCACGCCGGTGATGGCCTCCGTGACCGGATGTTCGACCTGCAGGCGCGTGTTCATCTCCATGAAATAGAAATCTTCGTTCGCATCCATGAGGAATTCGACGGTGCCAGCATTGGTGTAACCCACTGCGCGGGCGGCCTTGACCGCCAAAGCCCCGATGTGAGTGCGCTGGGCATCGCTCAGTTGTGGCGAGGGCGCGATCTCGAGCAGTTTCTGGTGGCGACGTTGAATGGAGCAGTCGCGTTCGAACAGATGAATCACGTTGCCATGCTCGTCGCCGAGGATCTGCACCTCGATGTGGCGAGGGTGAGCGATGAACTTCTCCAGAAACACTTCGGCGCTGCCGAACGCTTTCGTGGCCTCCGAAATTACTCGGTCAAAATTGCGGCGCAGTTCGTCGGGGCTGTCGCAGCGGCGAATACCGCGCCCGCCACCGCCCGAGGTGGCCTTGAGCATCACGGGATAGCCAATCGCTTGGGCGAGTTGCAGGGCTTCGTCGACGGAGCCAAGATTGCCCTCACTGCCCGGGACCACCGGGACGCCGTGCGCGATCATGGCGCGGCGGGCTTCAGTCTTGTCGCCCATGCTTTGAATGACGTCCGCCGCGGGCCCGATGAACTTGATGCGCCGGCGCCGGCAAATCTCTGCAAATTGGGCGTTCTCGGACAGAAATCCATAGCCCGGGTGCACAGCGTCACAACCCGTGGCGACAGCCAAATTAACCAGTCGATGGGCGTTGAGGTAGCCGGCGACCGTGTCGGGGCCGAGACTGTAGGCCTCGTCGGCCTTCTTGACGTGCAGCCCGTAGCGGTCGGCTTCGGCATAAACCGCCACCGAGCGAATGCCCATTTCGGCGCATGCCCGTGCGATGCGCACCGCTATTTCGCCGCGGTTGGCAACCAGAATCTTCTTGATCATTTGCCCGGTTTAGGTCTCAGCATTGCCCGAAGCGCCATATTGCGTTCGCACAATCCGCCTACCTTCTAAGAAGTAGGCCTGCCAATGTCAAGCGCGTTGGCTCTGAGGTTGTGGAAGCGGCGGATTTTTCGAAGATTTTTTCTTTGACAGGGTGTGCGGCCGGTCTTATGATCGCGCGCTTATGTCGCAGCGCCTGCCCGCACAGGTTGATGCCTTGCGGTTCGCCGAAGCGGGTCGCCATCTGGCTGGCAACGTACCACTGGCCGGACTCAAACGTCTTGCGCCGCTACTGGCCTCAACGGCCGGCGAGGCCTGGGTTGAGCTCGACTTCGGCCTCGACGCTCAGGGTGTCGCCTACGTGCGCAGCCGGATCAAGGCCGATTTGGATCTGTTGTGCCAGCGCTGCCTGGAACGGATGACGCAAGGTGTCGATGCCGAAACGCTATTCGGTATCGTCGGCTCAGCGCAGGATGCAGAGCGACTCCCCGAGCGCTATGAACCACTGATCGTTAGCGACAGGAGGCTTTTCGTGGCGGATCTGGTGGAAGATGAGCTGCTGCTTTCGCTACCGATCGTCCCCAAGCACGCCGACGAGGAGTGTCCGGCAAGCCAGCAGTTGGCGCAGGCGAATGAAGAGGCAGATGTGACAGAAGAGAAGGTCAATCCCTTCGCTATACTGTCGCGACTGAAGGATGACTAGTCAGACTTTATTTTGATGAGACGAAACCATGGCCGTACAAAAAACCCGAAAGTCCCCATCCAAGCGTGGTATGCGTCGCGCCCACGACGCGCTCGAAGCATCGGCGCTGTCGATCGAGCCCACCACGGGCGAAACGCATCTCCGTCACCACATCAGTCCCGATGGCTACTATCGTGGGCGCAAGGTGCTGAGCACCAAGACCGACTAGAGACTTCGCCTTACTGGCCCTGCCAGGCTGCCGAGGTTACCTCGATCGACGCCCGCACCGCCCTTGGCTAGCGCCCGGTGCACTCGTTCGCTCACGGCGATTAGGCCATGGACAATTTGACCACAATCGCACTGGACGCCATGGGCGGCGATTTTGGCGCCGAGGTGGTGGTACCCGCGGCCCTGCGGGTGCTTGGCCAGCACCCCCATGTGCGGCTCGCGCTGGTCGGGGATGAGACGCTGTTGCAGGAGTCCATTTCCCGAAATGGGGGCCAAGTCGGTGAGCGGCTGGCCGTCCAACATGCCTCGCAGGTCGTGGGCATGGATGAGCTGCCGTCGCAGGCGCTGCGCACCAAGAAGGATTCCTCGATGCGCGTCGCAATCAATCTCGTCAAGAGTGGAGACGCGCAAGCTTGTGTGAGCGCCGGCAATACTGGAGCGCTCATGGCCACGGCACGTTTTGTCCTGAAGACGCTTCCCGGTATTGATCGTCCCGCCATCTGCACCGCATTGCCCAACGTCAAGGGTGGCGTTACGCACGTGCTCGATCTGGGGGCGAACGTAGATTCGAGCGCGGATCACTTGTTCGAGTTTGCAGTCATGGGATCCGTACTGGTCACAGCGGTCGAAGGCATTGACCAGCCTCGCGTTGGTCTACTGAACGTCGGGGAGGAAGAGATCAAGGGCAACGAGCGGGTCAAGGAGGCGGCACGACTGTTGACCGAGAGCACGTTGAACTATATTGGTTTTGTCGAAGGCGACGGCATTTTCACGGGCGAGGCCGACGTGGTGGTCTGCGATGGATTCGTTGGTAACGTTGCACTGAAGTCCACCGAAGGTGTTGCCAAGATGATCGCTCACTTCATGCGCCAGGAGTTCAAACGCAATCCCCTGACGTATTTGGCTGGGCTCGCGGCGTTGCCGGTGATACGCTCGTTGCGTCGCCGTATCGACCCTCGTGCCTACAATGGCGCCAGCCTCGTAGGCCTGCAGGGTATCGTGGTCAAGAGCCACGGCAGTGCCGACGCATTCTCGTTCGCCAACGCGATCCGTGTCGCCTACAAAGAAACGAAGAATAATGTGCCAGAGCGCATCAGTAGGCGCCTGGAAAACATGCTTGCCGAGAGGCGCACCAGTTGAAATACGCCCGAATCATAGGCACCGGTAGCTATCTTCCGGAGAAGATCCTCACCAACCACGATCTGGAACAGATGGTGGACACCAGTGATGCCTGGATCACCGAGCGCACCGGCATCAAGAAGCGTCACATTGTGCGCGACGGTGAGACGACCTGCGATTTGGCCGAGGCTGCCTCGCGTCGGGCGATGGAAGCGGCCGGCGTGCCGAGTTCGGATATCGATCTCATCGTCGTGGCGACGACAACACCCGATCGAATCTTCCCCAGTACGGCGTGTCTGCTGCAGTCGCGGCTCGACATACATGGTTGCGCGGCCTTCGACGTTCAGGCGGTGTGCACAGGATTCGTCTACGCGCTGGGCATCGCTGACAAGTTCGTGCGCAGTGGAGCGGCCAAATGCGCCCTGGTTGTCGGCAGTGAAACGCTTTCACGCATCACCGACTGGACCGATCGCGGCACCTGTGTGCTGTTCGGTGACGGTGCCGGCGCGGTGGTGCTGTCAGCCAGCGATGAGCCCGGCATTCTGTCCACGCATCTTCATGCCGACGGTCAGTACAAGGAACTGCTCACAGTGCCCGGTGGGCTGTCGGAAAACCCTCATCTGTTGCTCGAGGGCAAGGCACTGATGCAAATGCAGGGCAACGAAGTATTCAAGATGGCGGTGAACACGCTGGCTCGGATCGTCGATGAGACGCTGGAAGCCAATCATATGGACAAATCGGACGTGGACTGGCTGGTTCCGCATCAGGCCAATATCCGCATCATCGCCGCTACTGCGCGCAAGCTCAAAATGCCCATGGAGCGGGTTGTGGTCACCGTGGGCGAGCATGGCAATACGTCAGCGGCTTCGATTCCATTGGCGCTCGATGAAGCAGTGCGTGATGGTCGGATCCGCCGTGGCGAGACACTGTTTCTCGAGGCCTTCGGCGGTGGCTTTACCTGGGGCTCGGCACTGCTGAAGTTCTAATGGCGCCGTCATCAGTACTTCAAGTAACTTCTCAAAAACATGAGTTAACTATCTGATGAGTAGTGCATTTATATTCCCCGGTCAAGGCTCGCAATCGATCGGTATGCTGGCAGACCTGGCCGCGGGCTACCCCTTGGTGGAGCAGACGTTCGCCGAGGCATCGGAGGCATTGGGTTTCGATCTGTGGCGGGTGGCGCAGGAGGGACCGGAGGCGCGCCTCAATAGTACCGATGTCACTCAACCCGCGATGCTGGCCGCGGGTGTGGCCACCTATCGCGTGTGGTTGGACCAGGGGGGTGTACCCCCCGCACTGATGGCGGGACATAGTCTGGGCGAGTACAGCGCGTTGACCTGCGCCGGGGCGATGCAGTTTAGCGCCGCAGCGCGGCTGGTGGCAGCGCGTGGACGACTCATGCAGGAGGCAGTGTCGGCGGATGCCGGAGCCATGGCGGCGCTCCTGGGTCTCGACGACGACGCCGTGCAGACCGTGTGCGCAGAAGCAGCGGGCGGCGAGGTGGTGGATGCGGTCAATTTCAATTCACCCGGCCAAGTGGTGATTGCCGGACACCGTAGCGCCGTTGAGCGCGCGGTTGAGCTTGCCAAGAGCCGGGGCGCCAAGCGGGCCGTCATGTTGCCGGTCAGTGTGCCGTCGCATTGCAGCCTGATGAGGCCGGCTGCGGAAAAGCTCGGTCAGTTGCTGAAGGAGGTTGACATCGGCTCACCCAACATTCCTGTGGTCAACAATGTGGATGTTGCAGCCCCCAGTGATCCCGAGGAGATCCGTAGCGCACTGAGCCGGCAGCTCTTCAGTCCAGTGCGTTGGGTGGAAACCATCCGGTACTTGGCCCAAGCCGGCGCCGACCGTGTCGTCGAGTGCGGTCCGGGAAAAGTCCTGGTCGGTTTGAACAAACGCATCAATAAGGAACTCAAGACCGTCGCCGTATACGACAGCGCAAGCTTGCGTGAGGCGCTGGACAATTAGGCAGGAGTGGATATGAGCTTGAACGGGGAAGTGGCATTCGTTTCGGGCGCCAGCCGGGGTATTGGCCAGGCGATCGCGCTGGAGTTGGGTCGGCTGGGCGCGACCGTCGTGGGCACTGCGACCTCCGAGAAGGGCGCTGCCAGCATCTCGGCCTATCTCGCCGAACAGGGCGTCGAGGGATTCGGTCTCGCCATGGATGTGACCGACATGGGCAGCGTAGAGACGGCATTGTCGCAGGTTGAGAGCCAGGCGGCGGCGCCAACAATCCTGGTGAACAACGCTGGCATCACGCGCGACAACTTACTCATGCGCATGAAAGATGAAGAGTGGGACGCCATACTGGATACAAATCTCAGCTCGGTTTATCGACTGACCAAGCGTTGTCTGCGTGCCATGATGAAAGCGCGCAAGGGTCGTATCGTCAGCATTGCTTCCGTCGTCGGGGCGATGGGTAATGCGGGTCAGACCAACTATGCGGCGGCCAAAGCGGGCATCATCGGTTTCAGCAAGGCTCTGGCGCGCGAGGTAGGCTCACGCGGCATTACTGTGAATGTTGTGGCGCCGGGGTTCATTGATACCGATATGACGCGTGCCTTGCCTGAAGACCAGCGTGCGGCGCTACTCAATCAGATCCCACTGGCGCGACTGGGTCAACCCGAGGACATTGCCGCCGCAGTCGCCTTCCTCGCCTCGCCAGCGGGTGCGTACATCACCGGCTCGACCTTGCACGTTAATGGCGGCATGTACATGGGTTAGCGGAATTAATTCTTTGTAATTCAGGAAATTGCCGCCCAGATTTTGCTCGGGCGCGGTGGTTTTTCTGGTAGCAAAGCAGACGACTTTTTTCTACAATAGCCCGCCAGCGCAGGCTGGACAACTTGGAGGGTTTCGCCGACATGAGCAGTGTTGAAGAACGCGTCAAAAAGATCGTGGTAGAACAATTGGGGGCCAAGGAAGAAGAGGTGACTCCGGAAGCTTCATTCGTGGATGACCTCGGCGCGGATTCTCTCGACACCGTTGAGCTTGTCATGGCGCTCGAAGAGGAATTCGAAACCGAAATTCCCGACGAGGAAGCTGAGAAGATTACAACGGTCAAGCAGGCCATCGACTATATCAACGCTCACGCCAGCTAGAGCATTCGGGAACATGAGAGGCCGCAGCTCCGTATTGCGCGGACGCGGCCTTTCGCTTTTCTGTCCCGGACTAACCGTGTAGAGAGGCTATGCCTGTGTCACATCGTCGCGTCGTCGTTACCGGTCTTGGAATGCTGTCCCCAATGGGTCTCAACGTCAAAGACTCTTGGGCCAATATTCTGGAAGGTAAAAGCGGCATCGGTCCGATCGACCATTTCGATGTCAGCGCGTTTTCGACGCGTTTCGGGGGGGCGGTCAAAGGCTTCGATGTTGGCGCTATCTTGTCGGCGAAAGAAGCGCGCAAGATGGACCCTTTCATCCACTACGGCTTGGCTGCTGCCAAAGAAGCGATCGAAGACGCTGGGCTGAGCGTTACGGATGAGAATGCTGAACGCATTGGTGTGGCCATCGGTTCTGGGATTGGAGGCATAGGCGGCATCGAACGCGGCTGTGAGGCTTACGCCAAAGGTGGTCCGCGCAAAATCTCGCCCTTCTTCATTCCCGGCAACATCATCAATATGGTGTCGGGCAATTTGTCGATCATGTACGGCTTGAAGGGACCGAATATATCACTCGTCACGGCGTGCTCGACTGCAACCCACAGCATCGGCGATGCGGCCCGCATCATCGAATACGGCGATGCTGACGTGATGCTGGCCGGTGGCGCTGAGATGGCGACCACGGCGACGGGCCTGGGTGGGTTCTGCGCCGCCCGTGCGTTGTCCACCCGCAACGATGATCCACAGACCGCGAGCAGGCCGTGGGATGCTGAGCGTGATGGTTTCGTGCTCAGCGACGGTGCTGGCGTAGTGGTGCTCGAAGAATATGAGTATGCCAAGCGCCGTGGAGCGCGTATCTATGCCGAGGTGATCGGCTACGGCATGAGTGGCGATGCTTATCACATGACGGCACCGGCAGAAAACGGCGACGGTGCCCGCCGCTGCATGCAGGCTGCGCTGCGCAATGCTGGCCTCAATGCTGAGCAGGTTGACTACATCAACGCGCATGGTACGTCGACGCCCGCGGGCGACGTGGCGGAGGTGATGGCGGTCAAGGGAGCATTCGGCGATCACGCCTATAAGGTTGCTATGAGTTCAACCAAGTCGATGACTGGCCATCTACTCGGTGCGGCGGGCGGCATCGAGGCAATCTTTTCCGTATTGGCCCTGCGCGACCAGGTCGCCCCGCCGACAATCAATATTTTCAATCAAGATCCAGCCTGTGATCTCGATTTCGTTCCTGGGGCCGCGCGCAACATGAAGATCGACGTCGCGCTGTCGAATTCATTCGGGTTTGGCGGAACCAACGGCACGCTGGTGTTTCGCCGACTGTAGCCGCCACCGCGATCCTGGCATCACTTGGGGCTGGGTTCCGCAATGAATGAGGTGGTCAACGATCTGATCTGGCGCGTCGTTCAAGCACGGCCGGATTTTCTCGGGCTGCACCAGCTCGATCGCTCCCGTTACCCCTTCTTGCTCGAGAGTGTTGCCCACGGCAACGCGAATGCCCGCTTTGATATATTGTTTGCGTTTCCCCAGACCACTCTGGTCCCTAACGCTGGCGAGCTGTCCGGTCGTCCAGGCGCAGATGTCAGCTTCCTGGACTCGCTCGACCAGGCCTGGCGGGCCGAACGTATCGAGGCCGGGACTAGTGAGGGAGGGGCTCGGGATATCGCCCCGTTTCGAGGTGGCTGGTTCCTGTTTTTCGGCTATGAGTTGGCAGCTCAAATCGAAAGGCGATTGCACTTGCCAGGGTCGATGGATGGGTTGCCGGTGGCCACTGCGGTGCGGATCCCGGCGGCGTTGATTCATGATCATGCGCGCGGTGAAACGCGCATCATTGCGGAGGTCGGATACGAGCATACACTCGACGCCATCGAGGCGGACATTCGTCGAGCTCCGGTGCGCAGCAAGGAGGCTGAGCTGATTGTTAAAGACAGCCTGACGGAAGATGATCCGGTCGACTATCTAGATGCCGTTGCCCGGATCAAGCGTTATATCGTCGAGGGCGATGTGTTCCAGGTGAATCTGTCGCGGGCCTGGCAGGCGAGGCTCAAAGCGGGGGTGCAAGTTGCTGATGTCTATGCGCGCTTGCGCCAGACGAACCCGGCGCCATTCGCCGGGCTGGCTGATTTTGGCCAAGCGGCCATCGTGAGTTCGTCGCCCGAACGCCTCGTGCGGGTCAGTGGTCGCGACGTCGAGACCCGCCCGATCGCGGGCACGCGACCGCGCGGCAGCGGACAGTCTGCCGACCAGAAGCTTAGCCGGGAGTTGATGGCGCACCCGAAGGAGCGCGCGGAGCACATCATGCTGATCGATCTGGAACGCAACGATTTGGGCCGAGTCTGTGTACCAGGATCGGTGACGGTCGATGAACTGATGGTGCTGGAGTCTTACACCCATGTTCACCACATCGTCTCCAACGTGCGCGGCGTGCTCAAGGAGGGCGCTACGCCAGGCGCTGTCGTTGGCGCTGTGTTTCCTGGTGGAACGATAACCGGATGTCCAAAGGTTAGGTGCATGGAAATAATCGCCGAGTTGGAGCGAGTGGGGCGTGGTGCGTACACGGGCTCGATGGGCTATCTGAATCGGGATGGGAGTATGGATCTCAATATACTGATTCGTACCCTGACTGTGGACGGTCAGGCTATCGGGCTGCGGGCCGGGGCGGGAATCGTCGCGGATTCGATCCCCGAGAAAGAATTAGAGGAAACGCGGGCAAAGGCCCGTGGTTTATTGGCCGCGTTGGCGCACGGAAGAGGTTGACGAGATGACGTCAACCGCGCCCGCATCTGTCCTTGCGAGTCTCGTCAACGGCGTGGCGCAGCCGAGCGTCTCGGTACTCGATCGTGGATTGCACTATGGTGATGGTCTGTTCGAGACTATCGCAGTGGCGCAAGGTGAGGCGGTGCTTTGGGATCGGCATCTGGCACGTCTTCGCGCCGGCTGCGAACGTCTCGGTTTCGTCTGCCCGAGCCCGGGTACACTGCGCTCGGAGACAATCCTGTTGTGCGCGGGTCATCGCCGTGCGGTGCTCAAGTGGATCATCACCCGCGGCGGGGCGGGGCGCGGCTACCGCCCCTCATCGGATGCTGTTCCCAACCGCATTGGATTGATCTACGCCTGGCCCGAGCATCCGCCTGAGTGCTGGTCGCACGGGGTCAAGCTGGCCCTGTGTTCGGTTGCGCTGAGTGCGCAGCCCGCACTGGCTGGCGTCAAGCATCTCGGCCGCATCGAGCAGGTGCTGGCTGCCGCAGAATGTGAGGCGCTCGGCGCCCATGAAGGTGTCATGCTGGATCTGGAGGGTCGTGTCGTCGAGGGCAGCATGTCCAACCTGTTCTTGGTCAAGGATGGCCGTTTGCGGACACCGGCTCTGACCTCATGTGGTATTGCCGGTATCATGCGCCAATTTGTTATCGACCGGGCTGAGGGCCTGGGCGTTGCTGGCGTGGACATCTGCCACCTCGACGTTGAGGCGCTGCGCACAGCCGATGAGTTGTTTGTCACCAACTCCGTGATTGGCCTGTGGCCCGTGCGCGAGTTCGATGGTCGCCATTTTGGTCGACCGGGTCCAGTGAGCCGGCAATTTCTTGAAGTCATCCGCGACGAGCTTACGATGTAACGATGCGTACGTTCCTCTACAAACTGGCTGCAGCAACTGTTCTGGTCGTTAGTGTGGTCGCCGGTTGGCTGTGGATGGACTATCAGGACTTCCTGGTCACGCCGTTGGCGCTACCCGAAGAAGGTGCCGTCTACACGGTCATCCCGGGTACGAGTCTGCGCCAGATTGCCGACGACCTGGACGAGTTGGGCGTGTTGAGCAATCCCGTCTACCTCATGTGGTATGGCCGCCTCACGGGGCAGGCGCGCCGCGTGCAAGCCGGTGAATATCGAATCGAGGCGGGCGCGACGCCGGTATCGTTGGTGGCTGATTTCGTCGCTGGCAAGGTACACCAGTACACGCTTACCCTCGTTGAGGGATGGACCTATCAACAAGTACTGGAAGCCGTGCGCGGCAGCGAGTATCTGACGCAGACCTTGGGGGCGATGACCCGCGAGACCCTGTTACCGGCCCTTGGCTACCCGGAGCAACATCCGGAAGGGATGTTCTTTCCGGATACCTACCATTTCCCGCGCGGAACGACGGATGTCTCGTTTCTGCAGCGCGCATACGAGGCGATGCAAAGACATCTGGCCGAACAGTGGGAGAATCGCAGCGAGGGCTTACCGGTACAAACCGCGTACGAAGCACTCGTGCTAGCATCGATTATTGAAAAGGAGACCGCCGTGCCCGAGGAGCGCAAGGCCATTGCTGGTGTCTTTGTGCGCCGGTTGCAGAAAGGCATGCGCTTGCAGACGGATCCGACGGTCATTTACGGACTTGGCGAGAGCTTCGACGGCAATCTGCGCCGCCGTGACTTGCGCAGTGACAGTCCCTACAACACCTATCGCATCAAGGGACTGCCCCCTACGCCCATCGCCATGCCCAGCTTGGCGGCGATTGAAGCCGCGCTTCACCCGGCGCCCGGCAAAGCGCTGTATTTCGTCGCGCGCGGCGACGGTAGCCACGAGTTTTCGGACACGCTGGAAGAACACAACGAGGCCGTGATTAAGTACCAACTCGGCGGAAAACGACGACCGTTTTCATCGTCCAAATGAGACACAGTTCGTCGGCAAGCTAGGGCAGAGCACATGGCAACGCAGCGTGGATATTTCATCACAGTTGAAGGGATCGAGGGAGTGGGTAAGAGCACCAATCTCGAGTTCGTGCAACGCTGGATCGGCGGGCGGGGCAAGTCATTGGTGACGACGCGCGAACCTGGCGGCACTCCATTGGGAGAGCAGATTCGGGGCCTGCTGCTCGATCATCGACAAAGTGCTATGGGCGATGACACCGAGCTCTTGCTTATGTTTGCGGCCCGGGCCCAGCATCTGCACGAAGTTATCAAGCCGGCCTTGGCTAACGGCGACTGGGTACTTTGCGATCGATTCACGGATGCAACCTATGCCTATCAGGGTGGTGGGCGCGGGATCGACTTGGCGCGCATCAGTGTGCTCGAGAATTGGGTTCAGGGATCACTACGTCCCGATTTGACGCTGCTGCTCGATGTTCCCGTGGAGTTGGGCTTGGCCCGGGTTCACCAGCGCGGTGAGCGCGATCGCTTCGAGCGTGAACAACAGGTGTTCTTCGAACGGGTACGGGAGACCTACCTGAAGCGGGCGCGGCAGGAGCAGCACCGCTACCGCATCATCGACGCTAGTCTGGCGCTGGACCAAGTTCAGGCTCAGCTCGCTACGACCCTCGAACAGTGGGTGGCCAGCCTATGACGGCGCCCTTGCCCTGGCTGCAAACCCAATGGGGGCAAGTTAGCCGCCAGATGGAGCAGGGGCGCTTGCCTCATGCGCTGTTGCTGACCGGGCCTACAGGCGTAGGCAAGTTGACCCTGGCTCGAGCGCTGACTCGTTCGCTGCTGTGCGAGCAGCGCAGCGATGAGGGCGCGGCCTGCGGTGAGTGTCGGGGTTGCCGCCTGATGGCGGCGGGCACGCATCCGGACACGGTCGAAATCAGCCCAGAAGAAGATAGTAAGGTCATCAAAATTGATCAGATTCGCACACTGAGCAGCTATTTGAGTCTCACGACCCAGTACGGGGGGGCTAAGGTCGCGCTGGTGCACCCGGCAGACGCGCTCAATGTCAACGCCGCCAACAGCCTGCTCAAAACGCTGGAGGAGCCTGCCGCCCACGCCGTGTTGATTCTGTGCACGTCGCGACCAGCGTCGCTACCGGCAACAGTGCGCAGTCGCTGTCAGACGCTGCGTGTCGGCATCCCCCCCGCGGACGTCGCCGCGCAGTGGCTGGCGCCACAGCTGCAATCCGGCGAGTTCAGTGCCGAGCAACTGCTGGCGCTGGCCAGCGGGGCGCCGTTGGCGGCCGCAGCACTGGTAGGGAGCGATTCGCTGGCCTGTCGCCGTCGCGTCGTCGAGGGACTGGCCGCCGTAGTCACCGGCCGGCAGGATCCCGTCAGCGTGAGCAGCGAATGGTTAAAGGCCGGTGCGGAGCTGCCGTTATACTGGCTATATAGCGTCACCACGGACATCATCCGGCTGCGGAGCTCGCCGGAGCATGGTGCTTCGGTGGCCAACGCCGATCTGATGGCGACTTTGCAGCGGATCGGGGAACGGGTAAACTTGCGCGAATTGTTTGCGCGGCATGATCAATTGACGGCGGCACTGCGCGCGGCCCGTGGCCAGGCAAACCCGCAGTTGTTATTGGAAGATCTGCTGATTGGATGGACACCTAGCACATGAATGATGCGGTCAAGGGGGCGGCCCGCCAGGGAATACTATCGCTCACCATCAAGGACAAGAGTGCGCTGTACGCAGCCTACATGCCGTTCATCAAGAACGGTGGCATCTTCATTCCCACCAACAAACAATACCGGCTCGGTGACGAAGTCTTCATGCTGTTGACCCTTATGGAAGAGACCGAGAAGATCCCCGTCGCTGGCAAAATCGTCTGGATCACGCCACGTGGTGCCCAAGGCAACCGGGCATCCGGTATCGGCGTGCAGTTCAGCGACCAGGACGGCGGTGCGGCCCGCACCAAAATCGAAACCTATCTCGCCGGTGCACTGAAGTCCGATCGCCTCACACACACAATGTAAGTCTAGGTGGCGAGTTGCTACTAACTAGCGGCTAGTAGTATGTTACTCGCTCCTAGCCACTCGCCACTCGCCACTCGCAACTCGTTTTTATGTCTTTTCTCGTTGACTCTCATTGCCATCTCGACCGCCTCGACCTGAAGAACTACGATGGCTCGCTTGATCGGGCGCTGGCGCATGCCGCGGAACTCGGTGTGGGGCACATGCTGTGCGTCAGTATCGATATGGGCAACTTCCCCGATGTGCTGGCGCTGGCGCACCAATACCCACAAGTTTCGGCTTCGGTCGGCGTTCACCCCAACGAGCGTGGCAAGCACGATCCCGACACCGATGAGTTGGTGCGCCTGGCGGCTGATCCACAAGTGGTTGCGATCGGTGAGACTGGCCTGGACTATTTCCGTAGCGAGGGCGATCTGGACTGGCAACGCGATCGCTTTCGTCGCCACATCGCTGCAGCGAAACAAACCGGCAAGCCGCTTATTATCCATATGCGCGACGCCACCACTGACACGCTGAAGATCATGGCCGAGGAAGGCGCCGGCGAGGCCGGCGGCGTGATGCACTGTTTCGTCGAGGATTGGGATACGGCCAAGGCGGCGATGGATCTGAACTTCTACATTTCCTTTTCCGGCATCGTGACCTTCAACAGCGCCAAGACGCTTCAGGAGGTGGCGGCACGCATGCCAATCGACCGCATGTTGGTTGAGACCGACTCACCTTATCTCGCCCCCGTACCCTACCGAGGAAAACCCAACCAGCCCGCCTATGTTCGCTATGTCGCCGAGCGTATAGCCGAGCTGCGTGAGACGTCCGTCGAGGAGATTGCTGAGCAGACGACTAACAACTACTTTCGTTTGTTTGGCGGCGAAGAGGAATGACTGCGACATCAGTCGTGGACCCAAATACAACATGACGGACATCCGGGCCACCATGGGCGTTTATCAGGTGCAGCACATTGAGGGAGACTTGCCGAAACGCCAGCCCACCTGCCAGAAGGACAAATATTCCTGCGCCGCGCTGTCCGTCCCGCTGCGCCCCACGCTATCCGGATCCTGTCTCGTGTCTAGCGGCTTCTCACGAGCGGAGTGACGAGATCGTGAGTGCGCAGTTGCGGCAATTCTGGCAGGCCCGCTACGCCAAGTATGGCCATACCGGCTGGAGCGACTGCGCGAGATACGCCTATGACCAATTGGAGCGGCTTGCCATTATCGCGGGCGTGATCGAGCCGCTGCTGGATAGCGCCACGACGGCCTTGGATTATGGTTGCGGATCCGGAGATATCTCCCGGCAATTGCTCCGCTCGGGACTCCGGGTCTGGGGGTTCGATCCTTATGTCAGGTCCGGAATTGAAGATGTCGGCTTCACCGACCTGGCGACGCT
>Ga0209536_100004073_pt1 | contig 23221 bp, 23 predicted proteins | sample DeeMarSeWOR28_12_FD_187461 | JGI IMG/M metagenome (GOLD analysis project Ga0209536, IMG submission 187461) | Marine sediment microbial communities from White Oak River estuary, North Carolina - WOR-2-8_12 (SPAdes) (version 2) | ecosystem: Environmental > Aquatic > Marine > Intertidal zone >... | reverse complement strand
TTCTCTTTGGGACCTCCGAAGGAATTGGGTTCGTAGTAGGCATCTGGATTCTCCTTAAAATTATCGAAGAATCTCATGTGACCATCTTTATGGTAGTGTGCGACTGCACATTTAGGTCTGTTAACTGGTAGTGACTCATAATGGGTACCAAGTCGGTATCTGTGCGCATCTGCATAGGAGAAGATTCTCGCCTGTAGCATCTTATCAGGAGAAAAGCTAATTCCAGGTACGATATTTGAGGGGGAGAATGCTGCCTGCTCGATATCTGTAAAGTAATTATCAGGATTTCTATTTAGCTCCATTACGCCAACTTCAATCAAAGGATATTCCCCGTGGGGCCAAACCTTTGTCAGATCAAAAGGATTGTAAGATGTTTTCAAGGCCTCTTCCTCACGCATTATCTGAACTTTCAAAGTCCATTTGGGGAATTCACCTCTTTCTATGGTCCCGAAAAGTTCTTCCTGATATGATTCTCTTGTCCTACCAATAACCTTCGCAGCTTCTTCGTTAGTATAGAATTTGTGACCCTGCTGAGTTTTGAAGTGGAACTTAACCCAGAAGCGTTCATTGTCTGCATTGATAAAGCTGTATGTGTGGGAACCATAACCATTCATATACATGGGAGCCACAGGAATACCCCTGTCAGACATGAGTATGGTTACTTGGTGCAGACTTTCTGGAGAAAGACTCCAGAAATCCCAGGCTGCGGTATTGGATCGGAGATTTGTCTTGGGATGCCTTTTCTGTGTATGAATGAAATCTGGGAATTTCAAAGGATCTCGTATGAAGAAAACAGGCGTATTGTTACCAACCAAATCCCAGTTTCCCTCTTCAGTGTAGTATTTTAGAGCAAAACCACGAACATCTCTTTCAGCATCAGCAGCCCCTTTTTCCCCAGCAACTGTAGAAAACCGGGCTAGCATTTCAGTTTTCTTACCGATTTTACTGAAAATATTGGCTTTGGTATATTTTGTTATATCATGAGTAACAGTGAAAGTACCGAAGGCACCCCATCCCTTGGCATGTACTACTCGTTCAGGAATTCTCTCCCTGTTTTGATGTGCGAGTTTTTCAATTAATTGATAATCCTGTATAAGAACAGGACCCCTAGGACCAGCGGTTAATGAATTCTGGTTATCAGCCACTGGATTTCCTGCTGTTGTTGTTAAGGTTTTTTCTTGTTTTTTCATAATTTTTGCCTCTATTATTTTTTAGTCCCATAGGTAGGTATTCTAATCTTTAAAAACATTTACATAATTATGAATAATAATAAGTAGTAATAATTTAGACTTTTTTCCTTTGCTGATTTTTCTAATTCTCTGTGGTTTAAATCCGTACTTTATAGAAAAGATGGATAGGGAGAGTAACAAACAATTTTTAAATATTCTATTTTCTCAAATATTACTACCCATATTGATAATTCCTTGCTTCATTGTTGCAAGCAGGAATTCAGATAGATCTTTAACAAATAATTCCTTTTCTAATCCTTCTTTTTTTATTGCATCATCAAGCATCATTTTACAACTTGGACAGGTAACTATTAAGAATTCAGCTCCTGTTTCATAGGCTTCTCTCACTCTAATAATACTTGGACTATCTTCTGATCTTCCTAACAAGTCATATACGAAATTTCCACTTCCTCCTCCACAACAGAATGAATTCTCTCGATTCCTTGGCATTTCAACTAGATCAACTCCTGGAATATTCTCTAGTATTTCCCTGGGAATTTCATAGACTCCATTGTATCTGCCTAAATAACATGGATCGTGATAAGTCACTTTAGTTTTTCTTGTTGAAAAAGAGATCTTCTGATTTTGTATCATATCGTGTAAAAGCTGTGTATAATGGACTATTTCAATATTTTTAAGTCCAGAGTATTTATTTTTCATAATATTGAATGAATGTGGAGAGAGTGTTACTATTTTCTTTACTTTGTATTTCTCAAATTTTTCAATATTCTTTTGAGCTAATTCTTTGAATAATCCTTTTTCTCCTAACATATAGGCTTCATTTCCATCACACTCTTCATCTGTTCCGAGTATTCCATAGGATTGATTTGCTGTATCTAGTAATTTCATAAATGATTTTGCCATTTCTTGACCACGTGGCTCATAAGAACCGACACAACCGACAAAGAAGAGATATTCATCATTGGTTGAATATCGATCTTTATTATTCACCCAAGCATCCCGCTTATTACGTGGAAATCCCCATGGATTTCCGTCACGATAAATATTATTAAGGAATTCACTCACTTTTGGAAGAACCTTACCTTGTTCGACCATCACACTTCTTATTGAAACAATCCAGTCTACAATATCCTCTTTAAATTTCATTGGACAGAATTCAACGCAATTTCTACAGGTCACACAGGAAAATAATATTTCTGACAGATGCTCTGACCATTCGATCTCATTTCTTAACCAAGCCCATAAAAGCCATAACCGCCCACCAGTACTATAACTTTCAAATTTAAATCGTTTATATGAAGGGCAGTTGAAATCAATGAAATTACTTGGAAACTTACAATAACCACACCTGAAACATCGATGGATTTGCGTAGCATAATCAGACATTTTTATACCTCCCAGTTACCTGGATTCATTATTCTGTTAGGATCCAAGAAATTTTTCATACTCTGCATTAGTTTAAGGGTATTTTTATCCATTTTCTCCATTATTAATTTCTGTGCAGGCACTTCTGGTTTCCAAGGAACCCCACCAATTTCTAGACTGGCAACATTTGCGTCATATAGCGCTCTCTTTGTAATTTCAATATTTTTTGAGTCAGCCCGATTGAATGGATAACCAAACGTAAACATCATGCAATGACTCCTCCCAATTACCCGGCCAATGCTCCCATAAGTGAGACTATATTTTGAAGAGATTTCTAGCAATTTCTTATATGCTTCAGGAAATTTTTCAACAGGAATAATTGGGCCACAATACTCAAAACCCCCTCCTTTTAACACATCAGCAAAACGAGTTGTACTCGATGAGGGAATCTCTAAAAGCTCCTGTTTTATTTCAGGGGTCATAACCATGAATCCGCCTTCTTTGCTATCGATATGGGGTCTAAGAGCATCCCAAATTAATTTCCGTTTAAATTCAAGTTCTTCTTCTGTATCTCCAGTTATACATATCCCAATCATAATAAGATCTTTATAGGCAGGTGGATAGGGTTGCGCTCCAATGAATATGTCCTCAGGCATTTCAGTAAATGTCACCCGTTGAACCACATCTGGAACCAACTTTGGTTCTTCTACTAAGAAAACTTCCACGTCTCTTAATTTCTTCTTAGGATAAAGTTTTATACCTAATTGAGTAATAATCCCTGTAGTGCCATACCAGCCTAGAAATAATCCTGCTAAATTGGGTAATGGAGCAATAGCAAACCAATAAGGACTTACAGATCCTGAACCAATTTTACACACCTCTCCATTAGGAAGTACAACTTCTAATCCCGTCACCATATCAGAATTAAAGCCATATTGTTGACTTAAACGACCTTGTCCATGGATTACGATATTACCAACCACAGTTGCAGCAGGGGGTGCATCAGGCATTGAGAAACGCAGTTCAGGATGATTTCTCTCTAGATATGCCTTTAATTTACCTGTTGTTACCCCAGCTTCAATAATTGCATAACGACTATTATCATTTACTTCTAAAACTTTATCCATCCTTATTAAATCTAGGATAATCCCCCCTTGATGAGGGATGGTTAATCCAGATAAGCTGAGAGCTCCTCCTGCAACTACAATTGGTATTTTTTCTATATTTGAGAGTTTAACAATCTTTTCAACTTCTTCAGTTGATTTTGGTAAAACCACAAAATTTGGTTCGTGTGGATCCATCATCCCTGAATCTTGAGAGTAAATGAATAATTCTTCCTTTTGATTTGAAACATATTCTTCTCCCACAATATTTACTAAGGAATAATAAATTGACTCCATAATATCACTTTCTTAGTTTCTTCTCTCCTATGGCAATTTGACATAGTTCATGCATCATTATTGGCTGAATCCCTTTCTTTGTGACAGCTTCAGACAAGGAACTATAACACATAGGACAATTGAACACACAATATTCAGCGCCTGCTTTAACCATATCCTCCACATTTTTCCTTTGATTGTCTTTAAAAAGATCATATTTTTGTTGAATACGGATTACTGAAGCACAACAAAGTGAATTTTGACCTGTATACTCTCTAGACACTCTTTCTACTCCGATTAATTCAAAAATATCATCTACATAATGTTCCATCTTTGGTGTAAGTCGAGATGAACATGGTCGCTGATAAGCCACTTTTATATTCAATGGCGAGATTTGATCTTCGTAATGTTTTAGTTTAGAATAAAGATATTCAAAAAGATGGACTGGTTTAAATGGTACGTCGATGCTATATGCTGATGCATAAGTTGTAAACGTTGAATAGCATTCATCATGAAAACAAACTAGTTCTTTAAACTCATGATTACCTATATGTTCAATTACCTTTACTAATCTCTCTCGAGTTATTGACGGTTTTCCAAGATGTAAATAGACTAATTGACAGAAAAAATATCTACCAATAATAATGGATAACTCATTGAATAGCTTACTTTCATTAACTGCAGGAATATGTTCTGGAAAAACACAAAGCGTAATAGCAGGTTCAGTAGCACCATAAAATTGTGGGATGTCTTTTCTTGTTGGTTCTGTCATATTAATCCATTGTGTTGTCAGAGGTTTAGGTGCAGGAAGAATATCTAGTTGTTCCTGAAGGTCAGTTATCAAAAAGAATGGATGGTTGCCTCTGGTACAATATTCCTCACACGCATAACATGTTGTACAATCATGTAATACAAAGGAATCTTCTCCTTTTATCATCCTCATGATTTCTGGACGTGCCTTTTCTCTGTCAATATCTAGATATTGACATTTAACTAAGCAGTCATAGGTTGAACAGGTAAAACAGAGTTGTTTATCAAATTTCAATTGACCCATTTTTAAAGACATCCTTTTAATAAAACTTTTTAAATTAAAAAACATTAATTTTTCTTTTTTTCTATTAACGCTTTAAAATTATCCTAGTATTCCTTCTATACTACCCAACAGTTTGCATGTTGAAATTTAAAGAGTTCCAATATTTGTTATAAGATAAAAAACTTGGATAGTTTAAAAAGGAAGAATGGATTAAAAATTCTTTGAATTTAAGTTTATCATAAAATTATAAATGAATTTATCTAAAAAGGAATATATTTTATTGCTTTTGAGTATTTTCTCTGGACCCATAATATGGTTTGGTTGGAGTCTATATAGAAGTGGAAGAAGCCAAAGACTGAATCGGGTACAACCACCAAAGATACCTATTGCTATAATAGTGGCAATTATCTCAAATATTTCAACATCAAGAGTTTTTTTTACAGAGAAATTATTAGTACTATTAAATATGTTCCTTTCTCGTATCCCTTACGATTAAGCTTTAATCAGGATCTATTTTATGGAGGGGGAGAATGGATTATTGTTTATTTTATTCTGATATTGGTTTTTCTCTTCAAAATCCAAATTTTCTACAACCTAAACTCCTATTACCAAGTATTCTTATAATCAATAGCATATTTTTTGTTCTCAATTATGCTACTACTATGATTCTCCTCAATTATCTTGCAAGAAATGAAAAATCTCCCGAAAGAAAATAGGAAGACCTACAATTGTCCCTAAAGTATTAATTCAAATTGTTATTAGAGCCTGGTCATTCCTGAAATGATTCAAAAACAACAAATTCATTTATATCCTTTCTAGGAGATTCCTCTGGCCATTCGTCAGGTTCTCCTAATGGACTGAAACAAATTAAACTATATTTTTCAGGAATTTTTAGAAATCCTTTAAGTTGAGTCTCTGGAAAAAACGTAGTATAAAAACCAGTCCCATAACCAAGATTGCGGGCTGCAATCATGAAATATGCTACTAATAGGGTGCCATCTTGAATAATAAATTCTGGATATTTTGCGGTAGTATCCACTAAAAAAGCTACATATAATGGTGCGGAGAAGATTTCATTTATTGTTTGCTTTATAGAGATAGTCAATTGGTTCTTTTCTGCAAAGGAAATAGATTGCTTAGTATCATATCTTTGTAAGTACCAATTAACCACTTCTTTTTTCAATTTACTCAGTACTTCCTGATTTTGAATAACCAATAACTTCCAAGGTTGTTGGTTTCCTGCACTTGGAGTATACTTAATTATATCCAGAATTTTCATAAGATGTTCCTTAGGAATAGATTTCGATTTGAATTTTCTAATAGTTCTTCTATTTTTTAGAATAGAGAAAAGATATTCTTGATCACTGGTATATTTTATGGCCTCATTTTGATTGGTCTTAAATCGGGAAATAGGTGAACAGAGATCAGCAAAAATTTTCCACATCCCTTTTTCTTTCCTATAAAGTAAAGTGAAATAAGAATCTAACCCATCAACTTGTTGAGTGGAAGGATTGATTTCTCTATAATGAAAGAGAGCAATAGTACAACCAAAAGATTGAAATTCATAAATTTTAATTAATTCAGTGGGCATTTCCCAATTTTTCTCCTTAAACCATTCTTTATGAAAGTTATAATACCCCTGCGGTGAATCAATGAGCTTTCCTCTGGCTGTTATAAAAATAAAATCTTTATTATCAGTTACAGTGGTAAATAATCGCTGCAGATCTGATTTTTGGACTGCATCTACATAAAGGGTAAACACTTCTTTTAAAGAAAGAGATGGGTTATTTTCATATGGAATTTTTTGGTTTGAATCTGACATAGAATCATCAGCTAGTAAAATAAAACGTCTAACTAATAAAAAATATTTAAGATCTATCTTGTAGGCAATAAATTTTGAAATTTCCCCTTTTTTAGAAAAAAGGAGAAAATAGAGAATTTCTAGAAAAGTTATAAGTAAAAAAGAAATTTCTATTATTCATTCTATAAGAGTCTGTTGTCTATATATTAATATAAGTAATCATCTCTGACTCTTTTTTCTTTGTACAATTATTATAACTCCTATTACAATGGTACTAAAGAATATCGATGTCTGATAATTGGAATAATAAAAAAAATGCCCATTATACTCATAGAAAACTGAGTATATCTCATCAGACATCTCTAGAACTACCCCATATGATAATATTTGGTAATCCTCTGGCATAATTATCCCTTCTAGACTGGGGGTGATATTATAGCAACCTTTAGGTAATTGGGATAATCCAGCTATATTGAATCTAAAGGAAAAATCACGTGATCTACTTGTTATACCTGGTTCATATGTTCGATTTGTTACAAGAGGCCAACCAATTATTTGCTCAGATTCTGTTAGGTTTAATCCCTCATTTTCTAAATTAGTAATAATATTCAGATTTACTTGCTCATCAGTACTCCCAAATTCTATCGTAATATTTGTTTCTCCCAAATTTTGAATTTGATAATCAACTGAAAATGTAACCTCTGTAAATTTTATCCTTTTCCCTTCAATATTAAAATAGTCATCATGGAGTTCCCACTTAATAAATATTATTTGGATACTAATTGGACTTGAGTCTAAGTGCCTCGAATGTACTGGACAACAGGATAGAGTGATTGAAAGTATCAAATTTATCCAAATATAAAATTTCCAAAATCTCAAGATTTTCCCCAAGTTTGGATTAGATCCAAAGAATTATTATGTTAAGAGTATTAATAACGTTTATTATTTTAAGTAATTTTTTAACTATTAGGAAATATTATCCTTAGATTAAGCAGAATAGAGAATAAAGAATTTAATTGTTCTAAACTCATCATTGAAAATATAAATTTACATTTTTTTTTAACAATCTTGTTTCTTACTTCTTTTTCTTTCTAATATAGAATAATTTACCGTTTACTCATCTATTTAAAAAGAATATTCTTTGCTAATCTTTAAATAGATAGGGTGTAGCTTTTAGACTATCAATATGGAGTGAACTTTTATGAAATCGCAAGATAATTTGTTTCGAAATTTTTCCTCCTCAAGTTATATCATTGCCATTCCTGATGATTTTACATTATCTAAAGTTCCAAATTTAGAGGAGTTACTCACAAAAATTCTAAAAAAATTAGATATTCCAAAAGGAACACTAACGAATGACAAATTAGATCAAACTCTTACTAGATTTAAAAGTGAAAGTGATACCCTACTTAAGGGGATGTCTAAACCACAATGGGTTATTTTTGGCCTTTTACAACATTATCAATTAGTGATCCATGAGTTTCCAACCAGACCAGAGAATGCTCGAATTATTAATATCCTAGCTCGAGGAAAACAACAAAGAATTGAACAAATTTTAAGTGGACAATATCAACAAATCCAGAATGAATAAATATGTCTCGATTGAAGATTCGCTATTCTAAGTCAGAAATGATATTGATAGCTGTCTTTATCATTATTCTTTCTATGTTGAGTTATTTCATTGGATTTGAACCGATCATAATTGTCACATTTCTTTTCGCAATTGTCAGTGTCCCTTTTATTTTTTACTTTTATTTTAACATTAAAAAATCGTCAGAAAATTAATAAATCTGGATAATTTAACCTTGAAAAATAATTAATATAACTCAGACATAGAAGGCTTCTTTAAAGCAAAGATAAGGTGTCTTTAAGACAGTCTTCTACTTTAAATCTTTAGTATTTACCTTTGTAGAGTATCATATTTAAAAATTGGCAAACATAACATTATATCTATGAATTTGGAGAATGTTAAATTGAAAATATTTTTTCAAGATGTCACTTTCAATAATATTGATGATTTTATCGATATCTGTATTCCAAACCACATTAAAGACGATAAATATATGATCGATGGTAGAAAAGAAAAATTAAAGTGGATGAATGATATTTTAAAACATTCGGGTAAGGTAGGAAAAGTAGCTTATGTTAATTCCGAACCTATTGGTATGCTTCAATATCTTGAGAATCCTGATGACAATATTATTAATATTAATTGTATTTTTATACCAAATAAAAAGTTTCATAAGAAAGGAATAGCAAAACAATTAGTAGAAGGACTTATCTCTGAGATAAAGGATAAATCAATATTTAATGCTATTACTATTCATGCTTTTGAAATACCTTCTTTTTACTCTCAAAAAGATTTTTTCAATAGATTAGGCTTTACACAAGTTCCAAATGGAGATGAATTTTTCTTATATTACCCTCTGAGACCTGATTTTGTAATGAACCAAATTAATGTATATATTCCCCAAGAAGAGGATAAAAACAAAATCTTGGTATTTTTTGACCCTTCATGTCCATTCTGTGTATCTTTTTTGGAAAATTACAAGCGAATATTAGAAGAAATCCTTCCTGATTATCCAATAAGAGTAATTAATAAATTTACTGAACCTGATGAAATTAAGAAAAGAGGAAAGATTCCCTATTGCGTTGTTAACAATGTAGCAATAAAATCATTTTATACTGAGAGAGATAAGTTTAAAGAAGAAGTATTGAAGGCAGCAAAGGTATCTGATCTTAAAGATTAATTTCAGTCAATGGTGAAAATATATGCTATTCTTTTTCCCATAAAGATTTTCCAATGATTGCTATAACAGCTCCAACAATGAAGACTACTCCAGCCATTATTAAACCAGAAAGTTGAGAAATTTCAATTCCTGAAAGAGTATTAGGGGGAAGATCTAACATACCAAATCCAATAAGGAGTATAAACGGACTTACTAAGGTGATACTTGCACCAAAGATAATTATTATGCCACCTATAATTTTTAATAACTTCATTTTATTACCAAGCCTATTTTTATGAACCTTTTTTAATTCCCTTTATTCTAGTTAGGAATAATTTACTTGTACTATTATGCATATTAAAATTTATATAAAAATATAAATCGATAGACTTATTACAAATTTTATCATTTATACAAATTAGTTTTTATTATCTAATTACCAAGAATATTCCATATATTGTGCTGTAGCTTGAGCAACTTCTACCCCAACAAGCTCTGAGACTAAAAAAAGACTCATATCAATTCCAGCAGCAATTCCAGCAGAAGTTATAATTCTTCCTTCCCCTGAAAGAGTGAACCGTCGGTCCTGAATTACATTAATCTTGGGGTAAGCTTTTCTCATTCTTTCAATACTTTGCCAATGTGTTGTTGACTCCGAACCATCTAATAAGCCAGCTTCTGCCAAAAGAAAGCTTCCAGTACATACACTCGCTATCAATTGGACTTTTTCTTTTTGAGTTTTTAGCCACTTAATTAGAACAGGATTCTGAACTTCTTTTCGGGTTCCCCATCCTCCAGGAACTAGAACAAGATCGAATTCAGGATGATCATTAAAATCATAATCTACATTAACTTTTAGGTCTCCACGACATCGTATTAAACCACCCTTCTCTGAAATTAGCCTAACATTAAAAGGACAATCCTCGGTTCGTAAATTATCTTCGTTCAAAAATCTAGTCACAGAAAATACTTCAAAAGGACCGCAAAAATCTAATACTTCCACTTGATTAAAAAGAAGGATTCCTATATTCCAAGGGATATTTTTACTTGGTTTTATTATTACATTAATTCTCATCATAAAGTCACCCAATTCAGTTCTACAATATCTAATTATTGTTTTTAAGATCTCTCTAAGGAAATAAATAATTAATTTTAGCTTAGCAAAAAGAAAAACTAAAGTAATATGTTTCTCAATGATAATGAAATAAAGATCTCTAAATTAATTATGAAAAAAAAGAGAGGAAGGAGAACCTCTCAAGAGTTATTAGACCAGATAGTCTTTATTTGGAGTTCGCTGTGTAAGGACAAGAATATAGAAGGCAAGAGTCAAAATTGTACCAGTGATGACTTCGGGGAGAATTTCAAATAAAGTTCGTTTACCTAAGATAATACTAATTGAATCAAAATAACCGAATGGGGTGAAAAAACGCATCCATGAAAGATCACTACCAGGTAGAAAAGCAATGAAAATTATCAGGACAAAAAGGACCCATCCAATTATTAAAGCCTTAAGAACATGTTTTGAAGGAACTAAAAGGGCAAGAGAGAGGAAAAATACGAAGATGACACAGTACCCCCAGATGAAAATAAGATAACTTACTAATGTAGGCAAAATACCATGTTCAGATAGACGCCCAAGTAGAATTTCCATCCCAAATAGAGTTAAAATTTGAGCTGAACAGAGAATAACGAAATAGATGAGAGCTGCGATAGTCCTACTCAAGATTATACGTGTTCCAGTCTTTGGAAATACCCATGTAATTTCAGTGGTTCCATTTTTATAATCACGTGTTATTATCCCATAAATGAACACCAGAAACAATGGTGCAATGATCATCCAAGTGAAACTATAGATTTCAAATGCAAGGAATGTTTCTAACGGTCGTACGACAATGGTTTCAGCGATCGTATTTCCAAATAGCAATGCTTCCATGAATGGCATATTGAAACTCTGTAAAAGCTCACTTACTTCTTCTGGCATATACATTGTGATAACATAAAAGGCATAAAATATCATAAATATAAGATAAATAATGAATAGGGTTGCATTTGCGTGAAGTTGGTCTCTAATCGCAGGATATTTCCAGCCTATCTTCCCAAGAATATTATCTATAGGTTTTCGAATATATGTGAGTGTACTAGATAATTTTGCCGATGATTTTTCTTCTTTCTCTTCTACAATTGTCTGTTGTTGGACTCCTGACTCCAAGAAATTCTTTCGATAGAACAATATAATAGATACCAAAATTAAGATCAGAACAAGTCCAATAACCAATAGAATGAACTCCTCGTTCCAAGTTCCCATTATACTATTATTGACAACTTTGGCTTGAGAAAATAGACTTAACTGACGAAGTGAATCAAGTTCACTTATCTGATTAGCGGACAGGTCTATAATAATGGAAAATACAATGTATAATCCACCAAGGGCATATCCAGTATTCTTGGAGAAGTTAATACTACACCCAAACGCAGTGATAAATGTTATAGCTATTACGAGTAGAATGGCAAGAGAAAAACAAATAGTAATGTTTTGAGCAGCATCCCAAGCGTTATTGATATAAAGAAGAGCAAGAGAAACAATATAACTGGGCAGGGAAATTAATCCAATTAAAATGATAACAATTAGTGAATTTTCTAAGAATGAGCTCAGAAGAGATTTTGGTGTAGTGAAAAGAATTTCCTTTCCATCTTTTTCGTTAATTGGTAGTAAATTACTTCCAAGAAATATCCCTGCAACTGGTAGATAAAGAGACAAACTGAAACCACAAAAAAAGATTAGCCACAGAGAAAAACCAGGATTATCTGTTGGAAAATCACCAAGAAATTTCATCAATTGAATGAACTCAACCAAAGCATTTTCGCCAGGGTAAAACATTGCTATACCAGTAATTAATAAAACATAAAGAAAGATAGCTAATCCAACAACAGTTCTATGACGATAACTATGAAGATAAAACCGCTGAATCATTTTTGAAATGCTCATATAGCACCCTCTTCTTTTTGTCTGTAGAACTGAAGGAAGTAGTCTTCTAGACTAGCAGGAGGAAATACTATCTCTTCTGGTTTCATTGGTATGAGTATCTCAAGATATTTTTCGATCGAATCTGATTGAGGAACCAGAATACGCGCACGATTTTCTTCGATTTCAAGTAAGTTTTCTCCAAATTTCTGAAGCTCCTGTTTATTAGGATTCCGAAGGGTTACCTCCAATATTCTAGACACTTCTTTGTTCAAACTTTCTATATCTAAGACGCTTATTAGATATCCATCCCTTACAATACCAACCCGATCACATATACGTTGAACCTCAGCTAAATTATGGCTACTGAAGAAAATTGTTTTTCCACGACTTTTTGCATCTAAAATGAGGTCATAAGTCTCTTGTTGTAAAAGTGGATCAAGTCCAGAAGTAGGTTCGTCAAGGATTAGTACATCAGGGTCATGCATAAAAGCAGCAACTATACTAACTTTTTGTTTATTACCTTTAGATAATTCTCCAATTTTCTTTTTGACAGGGAGGCTAAATCTTTTGATAAGCTCGTCACGTCTAGGGCTAGGTATACTCCGCATACTTTCAACATAGTTTAGGAAATCATTTGTGGTGTAGGTCTCTGGAAGAACCCCTGCTTCAGCTATGTATCCAATTTTTTCGCGTATCTTAGGATTTCTTCTGGTAATCTTACCTCCATTGATCCAGATTTCTCCCATATTAGGCAAAAGGACATTCATCATACATCGAATGGTTGTCGTTTTACCTGCTCCATTGGGACCGAGAAAGCCAAAGATTTCTCCACTGTAAATTTCGAGGTCTAAATTTTCTATTCCACGTTGTTTTCCATAATATTTGGTCAGATTTTGGATTTTTATTTTACTTTTCATTTTTTTCACAATTCTGCAATTTGCACAATTCATGCAATAATTTCTGGAATCTGTGTTGTGATTTATTGTTAAAGTTTATAAATTTTCCTAATTTGGAAAATTTTAAAAATAACGAAAATCTTTTAAACGCTCTAAAATCATTTATTATTGGATTCCAGTGTCAAATGAGCGATTAAACTCGGCTGAAGAGAGGTTGCAGGCTTTTAAAAGAAGTATTATTCAGCTTTTTGAGGATATTTGGGCTCTTAGAGGAAATAATCCAATTGCTGGACGATTATATGCGAATATTTTATTATCCATAAAACCTCTTACTCAGCAAGAACTTGTAAAAGCATCAGGATTTTCACGAGGGCAAGTCTCAAAGACACTTAAAGATCTAGAAAACGCTCTTTTGGTTAAAAAAAGCCGTCAAAGAGGATCCAGAGAAAAACTGTATTCTATAGGTACTGAATCATTTCTAAAAACATTCTCTGAAAGGATGAAACTGGCTTCTGAAATACTACGTCGACAAATTAAGCAACTAGAAGAGGGGGAAAAACTATGGATGGGGTTGCCTAAAGAAACTCAAAATTCTCCCGAAGCTAAACGTATCTTAGAAGTTGGGGAGACTTTCTATAGTTATTATGATTTCTATCTTAGCTCTATGGATGAGGTTATTGAAAAAATCGAGAAGAGAATAAAGTTCTTAGATGATGAACTAAGGAAAAAGGCAGCATTATGACAGCTATTTAGCAGTTAGATAGAGGTGTTTGACTGAATTCAAGAAACTACTCTTTTTCTGATATTTTACCTTATGTAAATGCTTTGATAGTATATTTTAAAGAATAATCATCTTTGGCTGTGAGGGAAGATGTTATAAAGTAGGAGGAAGTAGAATCAGTCAATCATTCTTTTAGTAGTAAAATTATGAAGGTGAAAGGTATTGAGCGAAGGAAGATTCGATAATCAACCTTATAATAAGAGTATTTTTATGACAACTCATAATTCTTATCGATGGTCATTAATAGAACAGCTTGAATATGGGATTCGAGGCTTTGAACTAGATATTCATGATACTTGGACGATTTTTGAAAGGATAAAGAGATTTTTTACTCTTCTGAAGATCTATCCTGGGAAGGGTAATTTTAAAGTCGGCCATTGGGCCCCAGGCCATGAAGTAAATCATAAGGCTTCTGGAAATCCACGGAGTAATAAGTTTGAGGGCTGGCTCAAGGTAATATATAACTGGTCACAGCAAAAACCAACTCATGGGCCAATTACTATTTTTTTAGATATCAAGAGAGATCTCCAAGATAGAAATAATCGTCCTCATGAAAAATTCGGCCTAATTCGCTTTAATGAACAAATTTCTACTGTATTTAAGTCGAAAAATAAGGATGGTCAGAGAACGAAAATTTACACTAAAAAAGAATACTTGAATCAGTATGGGGGACCAGGAAGTCAATGGCCTACAATCAGAGAATTAAGGGGAAGAATTATCCTTGTACTTATGAGTTTTCATGTATTTCCTAATATAATAGAAGACTTTATACCATTAGTAGATGATTTTGGGATTTCTCTAATGCAAACCCGACAAACTTATCAAATTGGGGAGATTGAGGGGAAGATCATTAATCCATTATGTTTTGTTGCATTTAATCCAGATGATCGTGAAAATGAGGGGTATTTTCCTTCAATGGAAAGAGATTCAATGTTTGTTACAGCATATTATCCAGAGGAATTTCATTCTTTTTGGAATAAAGGAAAAATTATTCGAACTGATTACAACCCTAAAGAACAATGGCCCCCTTTTCCTCCATATGTTAATTTTCCTGCAACAAATAATTGGAATGATCCAAATTATAAAAGTGCTACAAAAGATTGGGTGATATGAAAATTTTTGACTTCGATGTTAAAAAAACCACGGTAGATAAAATGCCTTATTGCCAATTCTTACCTTTATAAGTATCTGAATCTTTCATTAAGAGGCTCACGATAGCTGCTATTCCAAAAACACCTGCAAAAAGAATCATATCTGGCATTATTAGGAATAAAATCCCACCTATCTGGCCAAACATCATCAAAATCCCATTGGAACTCTCTTCTGGTATAGGATGCGTAATTTCAGCGGCATACGTTAGTCCAATAGGTAGAGCAGGAACCAAAATAAATCCAAAGAGAAAAGCTAGCAATATTGTTAAGACGAAATCATTCGCTCCAGTAACCCCCAATAGAAAAGCTAAGGGTGTACTTATAATTAAACCAATATTCAAAAAGATTTTTCTTTTACCGAATTTATCAGAGACTGAAGAAAGGATAACTGCACCAAAAATACCGCCAAATATAATCAATCCTCCAATTATCCCAGTATCTGGAGAAAAACGACTGAAAATGTCATCTATAGCACTCAATAACGCGTTAAATATTCCTAAACCAGCAAAAAGTAGAAAGACGAGGAAATTAAAATCTCTGTTCTTAAATAAAGTTTTGATTCCCTTAGTTTGTAATTTTTTTTCCCGAAAATATGGATTAGGCGGTTGTGAGGGTTTATCTTTTACAAGTAACAGATATAAGATCATTGAAATCAATGATAATAATCCGTAGATAAGTAAAACAAATTCTATACCATTAAATTCATAAAGGGGATATGTACCTACCATTACAATGATTATCCCAATAAATAACGCCATAGTACCTAAACCAGTTGCAGTAGCCTTCTCTTCCTCTGGGAACCAATTGACAGCAACTTTGGTAAATGAATTCAGAATAAATGGTTGACCAATAGCCACCATTATTTGACAAAATAAAAGAAAGAGAAAATTAGGCCCTGTAAATGCTCTTAAGAAGCCAAAAACACCTGTGAGTATAACACCTATTCCAGTTCCCCATTTCAAACCATATCTTTCAATTAACCAACAAGCAGGAAAATTCACTGGAATATAGATAATCATAAAACTAGCTGCTAGCAACAAAATGGTGTCGCTACTTACATTATAATAACCTGTAACTTCATTCATTATTGGTGCAAAGGTTATCCAGATAATTTGGGTTAGAATTGCAACAAACATAAAAAGTAACAGCACAATCCACCTGTAAGGAAAAATTATATACGAAGCCTGTTCAGTTTTTTCCATAATTAAATCATCTATTATATTTTTGAGTCTCGTTGAGAATTAATCTATTTCATCACTTGATACCCTTGATTTGAATTTCAATGGTGTTAAAATAGGGATAAATAGGTAAAATTAATGCCTAAAATAACCTCAGTTCACATTTTTAAGGATTCTTACTAGATTATCAATCCCTTTAATTCAGAGGTATCAAGTCGACCTTCAATAATATTACTTCTTTAAGGTATTATAATTCATAGATCAGAGAATCCCAATTATTAAAATGCTACAAATAATTGGGTAATATAAATTCTATATGTCGAATGTTAATCATTCGCTAAGTTGAACTTAGAAAAACTTTGATATTTTATTCATTTTATGTTACTTCAAAATATTGGACGTTCTTTTTTGTTCTTTCATTTAATCATTAAATACTATAGACCTAGAATAAACATGGTAGCTAAAATTACTAAATTCTATGGATTTTTTGTTATGTAATTAATAAAAGATACATAAAAAGCTTTAAACTTGCACTAATTAATCTTTCATCCCATTCACAATTTTTAATAAACTACTAGGGAAAAGTCTTGAAATCCATAGAGGTTACATTAATCAATTCAGTTGGACTGCATGCCCGCCCTGCAGCATTTTTTATAAAAACTGCACAAGAATTTGCTTCAGAAATAACAATTGAATGTAATAACCGATCAGCTGATGGTAAAAGTCTTCTTGATATTTTAACATTAGGTGCAGTGAAAGGAACAACCATTAAGATAATTGCCAATGGAATAGATGAGGATGAATCAATTAACAAACTTATGACAATTGTTAAAGATGGTTTAGGAGAGGAAGGGTAAAATTTTGCAGCAATTTACTGGAAAAAGCTTAACAAAAAAGAATGTAATTGGACCATGTTTTATCTATACAATGGATGAAATAAGAATTCAGGATAAAAAACTACCTTTAGACGAATTAAAGCAAGAATTATTGAAATTTCAATCGACTTTGGAAATAGCAGAAACTCAATATAAAAGAATTACTGAAGATTTTGTTAAAGGCGAAGCTCCTGAAATTTGTGAAATCTTTGACGCATTAAAAATCATCTTAAAGGATCCCCAATTCATATCGAAAGTATCATCTGAAATCCAAGATAACCAACACACTGCTGAGTTTGCTATTGAGATTGTTTTAGAAGATTATGCCACTAGGATTGAAAGTACTTCAGACTCTTACCTTCAACAAAGAGCTTCAGATATCCGAGATATTAAATCATTTCTATTAGAGTTACTCAGTGGAAAATTTACATCCCAGATAAAACCGAATAGTCCCTCAATTATAATTGCGAAGGAGCTTTTTGTAACTGATTTAGCTCGAATAGGTCGAAAGAGAATATTAGGGATTGTACTCGAAAATGGTGCATTTACATCGCATCTAGCTATTGTAGTAAAATCAATGGGAATTCCCTTATTAATAGAATGTAATGAAATTCTCTCACAGGTTAAAAATGGTACTCAATCAATAATCAATGGAGAGGAAGGAAAATTAATAATAAATCCCACGCAAGAGATTATTGATCATATTAAGAAGAAAATTGCTATAAATTCTGAGATGGAAGAAAATTTAAAACAAATTTCAGCAGATAAGGCTATAACCACGGATGGAAGAAGGATAATTGTTGCTGGAAATGCAGCAAACCTAAAGGAAGTTGAAAAAACTATTGAAAATGGAGGAGAAGGGATTGGGTTATTCCGTACAGAACTTTTATACACAGAACTTTCTTCTTTACCAACAAAAGAGTCACTTATTGAGATTTTTCAAAAAGTGTCTCAAAAATGTCTGCCTAATGATGTTATAATTAGAACTTTAGATCTAGGTTCTGATAAATCTATTCCAAGCTTATTTATGGAAGAAGAAGCAAATCCGGCACTTGGGGTAAGAGGAATTCGCTTAACTGATAAAAATCCTTATTTGATAAAAACAATGATACAGGCGTTAATTTTAGCTAATAAAAATGGAAATCTCAAGATGATGATTCCGATGATCTCTCTAATTGAAGAGATTCAAGCAATAAATCAACTTGTAATGAAAACAAAAGAAGAATTGAACTACAAAGATGAGTTATCAATAGGTATTATGATTGAAACTCCTAGTGCTGCAATCCTTTCGGATAAATTCATCCGATGTGTTGATTTTTTTAGTATAGGTACTAATGATCTAACTCAGTATGTAATGGCTGCAGATAGAATTAATCCAAATGTTAGTATATTTCTTAGTCATTTTCAACCCTCAATCTTACGTTTAATCCGAGAAGTAGTCATAAATGCTCATAAAGAAAAGAAATGGGTTGGTATTTGTGGAGAAATGGCGAGTAATTTTGCTTCAATTCCTATTCTTATCGGTCTAGGAATTGACGAATTGAGCTTGAATACTGAGGATATTCCAAAGGTTAAATTCGTTGTACGGCAATCTAACTATGAAGAATTACGAGTGTGGGTTGAAAATCTCCTAGAATTAGAAAATTCATCAGAAATTCAAAAGCAGGCACAGAAGAAATTAGAGGAGCTTATTGAACCCTCAAAACTATGTTTCTTTTGATTTTCAAATCATATCTTCTAAATTTATCATTTTATTCTTTTGATGACTATGAACATTATTAAATTTCCTTTATTTATACTAATATTTCACTAAAGTATCCAAAAGTTAAACTCATCACTATACAGTTCACTATTTATAAATAGGAAAGATTTTACATAGATTTGTAATCTTATTTTAATACTTCAAATCTCTTAATAAATAAAATTTTTTACTGGAAGTTGTTATCACTGAATGAAGCCCATATTTTTTCAAATTCCAAGAAAGATAAACTCAAAAATGCTCATGAAAAGATCATGGTCGTCAAATTTTTGACTAGTCTTTTCGAAGAATATAATAATCTAGAAACTATGTCTTCTATTCTAAATAATTATATTATCGATAAGTTTCAAGAAATACTTGATAAAAGGCATGTAGATAAGGGCATTTTTTCGGTTGCAGATCTTTCACGATATATAAATAGAAAAGCACTCCCTACTGATGAGAGAAAAAACTTTCTATTATCTTACATATTGGATAAAGTAGCACCTGCAAATCTAATTGTAAAAGGAATACTTGGTATGCGAATCCAAGATGTATATTTTATTGATACGAGTGCGTTACTTTCTGATCTAGACTTACTGAGAAAAATAGCTTTTATTCTTGCACGAACAGAATTGTATAACAAGAAATTTGATAAAATACTAGCGGGAAGTACTGATGGAACACCTTTTGCTTTAATCCTTGCACAAGAATTTGAACTACCATTGGTCTATATAAAACATGATCCACCCTTAGGAATCGAAGAATATCTTTCTAAATCTATCCAATTATATGAACAAAATAGGACACAGACAATATTTCTTCAAAGGGCGAAGATTAATCCTAAAGATCGTGTGATTATTATTGATGATATTATTCGTACTGGAAAAACGGTTCAGACTTTAGTGGATATGATTGAGGAATGTAGTGCGGAAGTACCAGCAATTGTTTCAATAATAGGAATCTCTAAGGATTATCTAAATAAGTCTATTACAGGAAAAAGTACTCCTGAAATTATCACTCTACATAATATTTCTTAAATCGAAAATTTCATGCATTAAGATTAATTAATATTTTCAGTCATCCATCTCTAATGCCAGGCTTTTTTTACTCAGGTTCATTTTTTTCTTGTCTATAAAGTCCCTTATTTTATCTGGAGACCATTGCATAATTGTTGCCTTTGGAGAAGCAAATGATGCCAAAGAACCTACTTCTTTCGCGAATATCTTTACTTCATATGCGATTACTCCCTCAGTTTTCTTTGTAAGAGCTTTAATTCGTTTCCCTGCTTCAAATAAAACTTCTTCGGAGGGATTTTCTAAAATTTGCATTATATAAGCTTCTAACTTCAATTAGATTTACCACCTTTTTCTTCAGCCTTTTTTTTGAGTAATTTTGCCCTACTAGATCGATAATTTTTCTCATTTTTAGCAAAAAACCCTAATTTCTTTATAAATTCGTCAATTACTTGATCTACATCCGTAAGAGCATTATAAAAATCATTTTGAGAATTCGTAGAAAACGCCAGAGAACAAAAAACTTCATTTGTTTCTTTAGAACCTTCAAAACTTAAAATAAAAGGTCTTTTGTTGTTCTCGATTATAATACGAAAGCCAATTGGTTCAATGAACATTTTTAACCTGGTTTTCGCTCTTGGATTGTATATGGCATCTAAAGTCTCAGTTATATTGAGTTTACTAGAAAGGATGAACGAGGATTCAAGATTAATTTGGTAAGAATTACTTTGCTCAACATATGGACGAATAACTTTTCTTAGCTGGGTTAAATCGGATTTTAGTTTGAAAAAATCCTCTCCCTGAATATCGAGTTTATCATTCCCCAATAGGCATTTTAATGACGAAGAAATGGCCATTGTAGGCATATTTGGAATAGATGGTGAGATCCGAAACCCTTCTGTCTGCAGTAAAGTTCCTAGATTTTTAATATTAATATTACCCTTTTTAACAGCAATATCTATCCTAACGCCCTTTGATTTCAGCTTCACACTTACCATAGCAACCACAAAGTAATATAGATTTGGAATTTTTAATCTATTCCTGATTCATCTAATCTAGTCCGCATTTTGAATTTTTTAAAATATCCAAGCAATAGCTTTATAATTCACTAAATTTCATTTTAAGATCAATTAATACCACAAGACAATTATTAAAAAGTGTTGAATAACTGTTTTAAAATAAATTCGATTAAGAAATATTGAAGATAAGATTCAAAACCGTTTTAACCCTTATTAGGCGATGATTAATGAATAGTAACGAAATTTCCATCACTCTTAAACTTGGACAGGCTAAAGAAATTATTCCAGTTATTGAAAAAGGATTTCCTACCATTGATGTTCATACAATAGATTTAACAGCTAAACAAGAAGCTGATATCACTGGAAGATTATTGACAATTAAAGATGACTTAATAAATTATGGAACATCCTATTTTTTAAAACATAAGACTGGTTTTCTATCGAAAAAAGCTATTCCACTCTTGTTTGCAGATGAAAATCTTGAATATATCGGCAAAATTATCTTAGTTTCTCCAAAGAATGTAAGTTATGGTAATCAACATCTATTTTTTACTAAAAGACGATTAATTGTCCTAAATTCTAATTATGCTATAAGTTTCTGGTATAAAATTGACTTAAGGCAGTTCCTCAATTCATTAGAAGAAAATTATGAAGTTCAAAATTATCAGCTACTAAATATACTTCTTTCTTTACAAATGAATTTCATTAAAAGTAGCTGGGGATTTGGAAACCAAATTAAACTAGGTTGGAAGCAGGAAGCAATTCACGTAACTGAAGCTAAAAAACATTGGATAAATCCTTTTCTCCTCCGTGGAAATATTCTTGGCAAAGGAAGTTATAAAAAATCATCACAAGAGGTTTGTGATTTAATTCTCACAAGTTTTGAAAATGGTTTACAAACGGATTTTCTAGAAATCCTTGCAATGGAAAGTTATTGTATTGCTTCTAAAACATTATTTTACCATCCCATTCAAGCTAGTTTAAAAACTATCCCTTTAAAAAGGGGTAGATTGAACTTAGGATACCATAAGTCAAAAAATTGATTAAAAATAATTTTAATAAGAAGGTATAGAAATGATCGGTCTAATTATTGCATCTCACGGAACTTTATCAGAAGGATTGATCAATGCAATGGAAATGATAATTGGAAAACAAGAATTATTATTATCATTAGTTTTAGAGGAAGGAGTTAGCCCTGAGATTCTACAAAATGAATTTAATAAGGCAATTGAAAAAATTGATGAAGGAGATGGAGTTTTAATTCTTCTTGATCTTTTTGGAGGAACTCCTTCAAATGTTGCAGGAAGGATGGCTTATGATAATGATAATCTAGAACTAGTAACAGGAATTAATCTTCCAATGTTACTTGAAGTTACATTACAAAGAAACACTAAAAAACTCGCAGAATTAAAGACAATAGCATTAGAATCTGGTCATAAAGGCATTCAAGATGTTAAAAAATGGATAAAGGAGCGTTTATCTAATCAATGACAATCGTACATGTAAGAATTGATGATAGATTAATCCATGGTCAAGTAGGGAGCTTATGGATTAAACGAGTAAAAGCTGATACCGTCTTTGTTGTGAATGATGAAGTTGCAAATAATCCTATGATAGCAGCTATGGTTCCAATGGGGGCCCCTTCTGGAATAACGGTTAGGACCCTTACGGTTGAAAATGCTACAAATGAATTGAAGAAACCAGAATGGAATGACAAAAGCATAATGATAATCTGTAAATTCCCTGAAGACGCTCTAGGTCTTGTAGAGCATGATATAAAGTTACCTCAGGTTAATTTAGGGAATATGTCAGGACAGAAAAATGCATCTAAAATAGGAAGAGGTATTTGGGTTTTACCAAGTCAAATACCTGCATATGAGAAGCTAAATGAATTAGGTATTAAACTAACGGCAAAAATGTTGCCAGATGATAAATCATATGATTTAATGAATGAAATTAGTAAGATGAAGAAATAAACATATTTTCTGATTAATTTTCTTATACTTTGTCTAATAGATGAAGAAGAGCAGCCTCAAATGTTTTATAAGCACCAGGGGTTGCTAAAGTTATGTACGTTTCATAAGAACTTTCATCAAATGCATATT
>Ga0209536_100004072_pt1 | contig 23224 bp, 19 predicted proteins | sample DeeMarSeWOR28_12_FD_187461 | JGI IMG/M metagenome (GOLD analysis project Ga0209536, IMG submission 187461) | Marine sediment microbial communities from White Oak River estuary, North Carolina - WOR-2-8_12 (SPAdes) (version 2) | ecosystem: Environmental > Aquatic > Marine > Intertidal zone >... | reverse complement strand
CGAGTTCGAGCTGTGATCAAATTCTCGAGCGCGTCGAGGTCGGGTTGAAACCCGGTCTCCGGAGGACAGGTGTAGTGCACCGCCTTGCCACCGTTGAGCGTGACCGCGGCAGTCCAAAGCGGATAGTCGGGGCTTGGGATTAGCACCTCGTCGCCCGGGTTGAGCAGGGCGCGCAGGGTCAGGTCGATCAGCTCGCTGACGCCGTTGCCCATGAAGACGTGCTCGACCGTCACGTTCATCACGCCGCGCTCCTGTTGTTGCATCACCACAGCTTCGCGAGCGGGAAAGATGCCCTTCTGGTGGCAGTAGGCCTCGCTGCTCGGCAGGTTCTCGATCATCGCCATGCGCATGGTTTCCGGCGTGCGGAACCCGAACAACCCGGGGTTACCGATGTTCATCGAGATGATTTCGTACCCTTGACGCTCCATCTCGTGCGCGCGCTGGGCGAGCTGTCCGCGGATCTCGTAGCGGACGTCACGGAGGCTGCTGCTGGTTTCGATTGTCGTGCTCATCGGCTGGGCCCAATTTGACGCGACTTCATGATAGACGCGGTGGGCCGTGTCGAGTCGGCCACCGAATTTGTGGCGAAGGCGCCCTCTCGACCGCGCCGCCCGCGGCGCGCCGACCCATCTCCAATTAGGCAGACCTGCGCTAGAACGAGGAGAGCAGGCGAAAAGGAGACCTCATGTCAGCTCTACTCATCGAACGAAAAGGTGCGGTCGCAATCCTGACAAACAATGACCCGCCTCGAAATCGCATGACTCTCGAGCTCATCGACGAGCTCGAAGAAGCGGTCGAGCAGCTCCGGGATGATGCGTCCGTTCGCGCCATCGTCATCACGGGCTCCGGCGATGAGCATTTCTCGGTTGGGATGAACTTGAAGCAGGTTCCTGAGGGCGTCGCCAAGAAGGGCAGCATCGATGCGTTGTTCGATCAAAGACTCCGCGTACTCTCAGCGATTGAGAACCTGCCCAAGCCCGTGATCGCGTTGATCAGGGGCTTCTGCCTGGGTGGCGGGCTCGAGCTCGCCCTCGCGTGCCACTTTCGCATCGCTGCGATCGAGGGGGCACAGATCGGCCTGCCCGAGCTCGAGCTCGGCAGCATTCCCGCATGGGGCGGAACGGCCCGGCTGACCCGATGTGTCGGTCGGGCACATGCGCTCGACCTGATCCTGCGCGCCAAGAAGATCTCGAGTGCGGAAGCGCTGCGAATTGGGTTGGTGAACGAGGTATGGCCCGGTGACGAGCTATGCGCGCGCGGGGAAGCGCTCGCTGAAGAGCTCGCAGCAAAGCCAGCGATTGCGGTTGCTGGTGTGATGCGAGCCGTGGTCGGTGCCGGCGACGCGCCCCTCCACCAGGCGCTCGCCGTCGAGCGCGAAGCCCTTCATGCGACGATTGGAACGCCCGACCAACAGGAAGGCATGTTGGCGTTCCTCCAGAAGCGGAAGCCGGTATTCAACCGCGAGTGAGCGCCGATCTCGAGGTCACGCCGTATGCGGGCTCGCGCCGTCGCGGCTTGCTATCCACGAGACCCACATGCGGTCCGGCGAGTCGGGGTGCATCTCCTCGAGCTAACCGCGCCCGCTGGGTTTTTGGGAAGCATCGGAGCCGTGCTAGCGTAGGGGGTTCTCGGAGGTTGGATTGAAACGCGAAATTCGGGTTGGATTGTGTGGTTGCGGAGTGATCGGGGAAGGCCTGGTCAAGGCCTTGAAGGAGCACGCCGACGTCATCGCGGCGCGCACCGGCGCGCCCATCAGGCTGACGGCGGTGGCTGACAAGGATCCCGCACGGCTCGAGCTCGTTCGCGCTCTCGACCCGAGCGTTGCGTTGCTCGAGGATGCGTTCGAGATTCCCAAGCGCGAGGATGTCGACATCGTCGTCGAGCTCATCGGCGGGGTCCAGGTGGCTGATGGCCTTGTCAGGGAGGCATTGCAGGCGAAGAAGCACGTCGTCACCGCTAACAAGGCATTGCTCGCGGAACGAGGCGTATCCTTGTTTGCGCTTGCGGAGACCAACGGCTGCGACCTGTATTTCGAAGCAGCGGTTGCCGGGGCGATTCCCGTCATCCGCGTGATTCGCGAGTCATTGGCGTCCGACCGATTTAGCTCCGTCCGCGGCATCATCAACGGAACGAGCAACTACATTCTGTCGAGCATGGCCAACGAGGGCGCTGCTTTCGAAGACGCATTGAAGGCTGCGCAGGAGGCGGGCTTCGCAGAGGCGGACCCGACACTCGACATCACCGGCGGCGACGCGGGGCACAAGCTAGCGCTGATCGCTGGGTTGGCATTCGGTGCGCACGTGCTGCCGAGCCAAATTCCAACCGAGGGCATCGACCAGGTCGATCCGCGCGACATTCAATATGCGCAGAAGTTTGGCTACATGATCCGGCCACTCGCCGTTGCGGAACGCGCAAAATTGGGCGCATTGGACCTGCGGGTCCATCCTGCCTTGGTGCCCCAAAGCGACCCTTTGGCACACGTCGATGGCGCGCTCAACGCGGTTGCCATTCAAGGTGAAATGGTCGGGCCGAGCTTCCTTTCAGGCCTTGGCGCCGGTGCAGCGCCAACCGCCACCAGCGTTGCGGGTGACATCATCGACATCGCGCGAAACATGCTCGCGGGCGCCCCTATGAGAACTTGGTATCTGCCTGTCGAAGGGGAGCAGCAACTTCAGCCACTCGCGGATCTTTCGGCGCGCTACTATCTTCGCTTCTCGGTGCGCGACCAGTCAGGCGTGCTTGCTGCGCTCTCGGGCAAGCTTGGCGACGCGGGCATTTCCATCGAGAAGATGGTTCAGGACGTCGAGTCCGGGGACGAAGGCACCGCCACGATTGCGATGCTCACCCATCACGCGCGCGAAGGCGACGTGAGGGCGGCGCTCGCTGCGATTGACGAGACGCATCTAACCACGGCTCCGACGCATCTCATTCGAATCGTGAAATGAGGAGGACACCATGAAGCATTGGTTCACTTTGGTGCTCACCGGTCTGCTTTCACTCTGCCTGATCGCCACATCTCTCGCGTCGCAATCCGCGTATGCGCAACAGACTGTCACGACCGAGCCTCCACCGCAGCCAATTGCTCCTCCGGGAGAACCTTGCCCAAAGGGCCAGCGCGGCGGCGCGATTGGAGGCATCGTGGTCGGGAGCGTCTTTTGGTGGGTGCTTCCGATGTCGATTCCCGTCCTCATCACTCAGACGAAAAAGCTCAAGGCGCACAACAGGGCACGGGACGACCGGCGCTGTCAATATGCGCCTCGACCGTAGTCACGGCATCCTGGTTGGGGACGAACAGCAATTCGAGCGTCCACTTAATCCAAATCTGTCTCTCCGACGTAGAGCCTGATGAACGGCGGAATTGGTTCCGCCGATACCAGGAGAGACAGCATGAAAAAGAACATCCTTAGCGCATTCCTCGTTAGCCTTCTCACGGTGATCGCCATGGCCTGCGGTGCCCCCGGAGCCGAACCGTTCGACGGCGATCCCGGCTTCGATGAGCAGCTCGGTGAAGAAGAAGCCGTCAACGGCCAGGATGACAACGTCGACGAGGACGGCGGAGAAGTCGACGAAGAAGAAGAGCCCGGTTTCGAGGGTCCGTTCTGTGGCGACGCTTTCGTCGACGACGGCGAGCAATGTGACGACGGCAACGACGACGACGGTGATGGATGCTCGAGCGCTTGCGAAGTCGAGGTCTTCGCGGCTGAGGCCGAAGGCGACATCTCGATCGATCTCGTCATCGACGATCTGAACTCCAACGAGGCTCCGCTCGAGGCGAGCTGCACTGGTGTCATCGCCCTCGAGGTCGACGATGGCGTGCTCGTCGGGGAGGGTCGTTGCTTTCTTCCGGCAAACTTCCTCGACTACACGCTCGAGGCGAATGTCGGGGAGGATGGCGCGGTGGTAGGCGAAATGACGGTCGTCTTGAACAATCGGCCGAACGTCCTCGTCGCCGCGGGAACGCTCGAGGAGGGCACGCTCTCGCTCGACTTCGACGGAGTGACGATCCTCGTAGGCAGCATTCGCGGCATCTGGGACGGCACGGTCCAGGCGGACTTCAACTAATACGCTCGCTGGCTGCGCAAAGAAGGCGGGGCGTCCTCCTAGGAGGGCGCCCCGTTTTCATTTCGTGGGCTCGGGGTTCTCGCGATCGAGAATGCTCTGCGTGCGAGCCCGCAAGCGCTGGTCGCTCTTGCCTTCTCTCGAGAGAATCCAGAAGCGGCCATTTCGGATTCCATCGATCGCCATCTCGGCGACCTCTCTGGGCTCGGTGAGCTTGAAGTCGACGCCTGCGCTTTCGGCGAGCGCCTGCATGTCGACGTAGGTCGAAGGGCCCTGGCCCTCGATGCGAAACGCCTCGGGGCGGACTCGGTCCGAGTTGAGAATGTTGGTGTTTACCAGGTGCGGGCCCGGGAAGAGGGCATGGGCCTGGAGCCTCGCCCCTTCCATCAAGAACTGGAAGTGAAGCACCTCCGTCAAGCTGGTCACCGCAGCCTTGGAGGAGGCATAGACGGGCGTCGTCGGCAATGAAGCGATCCCTCCGTTGCCTGACGAAGTATTGATCACGTGCCCCTCCTCACCTCGTTCGAGCATCGTGGGCACGAACGCGCGGACGCCGTTCGTCACCCCCATGACGTTGACCGCGTAAGTCCACTGCCAGTCTTTCTCGGGGAGGGTCCAGATGCGGCGCTTGGCCTCTTTGATGCCGACCCCGGCGTTGTTGAAGAGGAGGTGCACGTTGCCGTACCGGCTGAACACCCGCTCCGCGAGCGCGTCGACGGACTCTCCACGTGTGACGTCGACCTCCATGCCATCCACCGCGAGCCCGCGCGCACCGAGCTCCGCTCGAGCCTTCTCGATCGATGCCACATCGACGTCGGCGATCACCACTTTCGCGCCTTCAGCTGCGAGCTTTGCCGCAATCGCCCTTCCGACGCCACTGGCGCCGCCCGTGACCACCGCCACCTTCTCGGCGAAGTCCTGCATTGCTAGGAGCGGCCTTCCGAACCGAGAGGGACCTCGATGCCTTCTTGCGGCTCGTCGTAGCGCTGAACGAGGAACGGTCGCAGCCACTCGCCGGGGACCGAGCGAAGCACTTCGCCGCTCGTACGGGATGAGCCTTCCGCGAGCTCCATGCGGAGGAGTCTCTTGACTGGCACGTCGATCAGCGGATCGCGGGGGGATTCTCGGAGGATGATTCTGCCGTCGTCGATGCGCTTCACTGAAGTGTAGTCCCGTTCCCAGGTGAGGAGCGTCAACAACACCTCGCCATCGAATCCGCCGTTTTCGTTGTCCTCGGGGACCGCGGCGGGCAGGGCTTTGTAACAATAGAAGTATTCGGTGAATTGCCTCGGGCTGTCCGATGGTGCGCCGACCTCTCCACCCAGCTCGAGAAACGTGACACCGTGCCGAGTGACTTTGGCGTTGACGCGATTGCCTTTGAACGAGAACTCCGTGGCGGCAATCTTCTTGGGCTCGCCATACTTCTCGCGGCCGCCGATGACGACGAACTCGCCCTCCATCGGCATGGCGATCACATAGTAGCCCGGGCGCTCTTCGTAGGTGCACGCAACTCCCACGGTGGCCGCGCCGATCTCCACGACGCGGTCTTCGGTGAAATGCATGGTGACGTTTGCAAACTGCACGAAGACCTCGGGCGAGTCGGCCGGTTTGAGCGGACGAGGCAAGAGGGCTCTGGCGATTTCGGGCTCGGTCTCGTAGAGCGCGCGGATCGATTGGACCTCGTGGCGGAGCTTCGAGCTCGAAGGCTTTGCAGGACCTTCCCTCGACTCGTTCTTCACATACCTCAGCCGCGCCATTGCCCTGACTCCTAACTCACCTTGCCGACGAACAGGCTCTTTTCCGGTCCAACCCGAGCTGCGATTTCGTTGAGAGCGGCCCCGTCGAGGCCGTAGCACTCGATGGCGTTCGTCCCGAGAAGCCTCGTGAGCTCGCCCTCGGGGATGCCCGTCATGTACTTCAGCATCTTCTCACGCGTATGTGGCCAGCTCCCTTCGGGGTGCGGAAAATCCGTCCCCCACATGATGTTGTTCATGCCGATTTCGTGGCGAACCGCCGTGCTGCCTTCGTCGAAAAGCGCCGAAGCGCTGATCCAACAGTTGCGGTCGAAGTACTCGCTTGGTTTCATCGTCAGGTTCGAGCGGAAGTCACCGAGCTTGCCGGTCGTGTGTTTCACCGAGGCGCGCACGTCCATCATCTCGAGCATCGAAGGTATCCAGAACTCGCTTACCTCCGTGAGGCAGTACTTGAGCTCTGGGAACTCTTCGAAGACGCCACCGAAGATCATGTGCCAGAGTGGCCGTGCGGCCCACCACGCAAACTCCACCAAGAAGACGCCCATCGCACCGGGCAGCTCGAAGTCGTAGTCGGGCGATGGCCCGGAGTGGTTGTGGATGACCATCCCGCGCTCTTCGCATGCGCGCCAGACCGGATGGTACTTGGGGTGGTTGTACGGTGCGTAGTCGCCCATCAGCGCCGGAATCAAGATGCCCTTGAGCCCGCAGTCGTGCGCCCACTCGACCTCGCGCACCGCCTGCTCGACGTCATAGAGCATCGGTACGATCGCGACACCGATGCGCCGAAGTGGCGCTGCTTTACAGAACTCGGCCATCCAACGGTTGTGGGCGCGTGCGCCCGCCCACTGAAGCTCCGGGTCGACGCCCCAAGGCCTGAGCCCGAGACCCGCGCCAAAAGGGGGCGCGTTTCGCTCCGTGATGCCGTCGGGGAACAGCACCTCTGCCGCGACGCCATCGCCGTCGATGACTTCGATGCGGAGGTCGGAATCCCATGCCGCTGCCAATTTGCTTTCGTTGCCCGACCGCCACTTTTCGTTGAAGTCCTTGATCAAGAAGTCCTTTTCACGGGCCGCCCGGCGCGCGATTTCGGCCGCGACACTGGCGTCGAAAGCCTCGCGGTGCTTCGGGTCGAGGTAGTCGCGGTACATCTCCGGCAACAAACCTGCGTGACCGTCGGTTGAGACGACGAGGTAGCGGCTTTCAGCGGGCGTCGGCATGGGTCTCGAAGAAGGAACTGTACCACTTTCGGACTTCTCCGATTGGCCCATCTCCGTCCGCGAAGATCGGCTGATCGCGCCAGCGTTTGTTCTCCCAGATGGTGACGTCTTCGAAGTACCCGTCACGCGCCGCAGCGACGTGCGCGTCGAGGACCGCCGGCGGAAGCGACACCCCTTCGCCAGCTTTGAGGATTACGCCAAACCGCAAGAGCAGTTTGTTTTCCTCTACCGGGACGTGCGCGTTGATTAGCACCATGTCGTACGCCCATTGGAGCCGCGTGAACTGAATCGCCGGACCATGGTAAGTCGCCACGGAAACCACCGGGATCGGCTCGTTCTTGAGATTGTGCCCGCGACCGACCGTGCGTTGTGTTGCGCGGGGCCCGTCGATGGTGACTTGAAAGTCGTCGATCAGCATGTTGTGTACAGGCATGAAGTGCGCGAGGTCTGCAATGTTCTCGATCACCTCGCGCGGATGCGTTGCGATCTCGATATGGGAGCGCTGGAGCCCCGTCCATGCGGGGTGCGACATCTCGTCAATCACGGGTACCTCGTAGTCGACCTCGGAGCCCTCGGGACCGAAGTACGCTAGGATCATCCCGCTATGTTCTTGGACCCGATAGGCATCGACGGCGGCGCGGGGCGGGATCCGCTTCGCGTACGGCACCTCGGTGCAGCGCCCCGAGGAGCTGAAGCGCCACGCATGAAAGGGGCAGATGATCTCGTTGCCTTCAACGCGGCCCCCGTACCCGAGGTGTGCGCCGAGGTGAGGGCAGTGGGCTGCGAGGAGGGTGGCGGTCCCCTCCTCGCCACGGAACAAGACATAGTCCTTGCCGAAGTAGCGAAGCGGTTTGACGTCTCGGGGCTCGAGATCCTCGCTCCAACACACGAGATACCAGCCCCTTGCAAAGCTCTCCATCCTGCGAGGATAGGCGCGTCGACCGAGCGGCGCTCATTGGGATTCACTATCTAGCCATTCGCGATGCTTATACCTGAGACCTCCATTCACGACGCATTGGGTCGACTCATCCTCGAGTTTCACGAGGCCGAGCAAGCTGAGGGGCAAGTACGCGCACACGGCCAGATGCGTTTCGGAGCCGCGCTCGAGGGGCCGCCGGGGAGGCTCCACGGCGGTCACCATGCTTTCGTACGCACGCTGCCGATCGTGGAACGGATCAGCGCGCACGAGCGCGCGCGAACGTTTCCTTGTCGCGTCGACGTCAGCATGAAGCAAGGCCTCGCGCTCGAACGCCCGATACCGTTCGAGGCGACCTACCGGGCGGATGCCGAGTCGTGGCGACTCGACACTCGCTTCGCAGACAGCGATCGGCTGGTGGCTCACGCACATTCAATCCCAGACCTGCCGCTGCTGGATGCCGTCGAGCTCGCGCGTTGGCGTACGCTGTATCAAGAGTCCAAGCCCGGCGACGACAGCTTCGAGATGTTCGGGTTCACGATTCACTTGGCAAAGAAGCTGGTCTGGCTCGAGTCGTGCGATCCTCTGCGGACGCTACCCGACAGCCAGCACGCCAAGCTGGTGGAGCCCGACGGGACGCTTGGACCCGCGTTTGTGACGACTCAGCTGGACGCGGTTGGCGCCACTGCGAGGGGTGCGCTGATGCGTCATCCGCATTTCACCAAACACATCGATATCCGCTTTGCGACAAGGAACATCCCGGCCGAGACGCACCTCCTTTGCCTTGCCGACCGTACACAGGTTCGAGAAGACCCGCGCTCCGAAAGCGCTCCGGTGCAGATCCAAGGCGCGCTCTATGGCACCGCCACCACGCCGGTTGTCCTGGTCGATGCCTCATTCGAGCATGCTTTTGCTGCCGGTTTCGTGACCGTGCACCCGGTCGATCCGGCAAAATTCGAGGCCCTTCGGCGGATGCGGCAAATGCGTCAGGATTGACTCCGGCTCCATTCGCAGAAATTATGGTTGGCCGTGGAACCGACCCGCCTCAGCGGCCTCAATCTAAACGCCCTCGTGGCGCTCGACGCCCTTCTGACCGAGCGCAACGTCACGCGTGCCGCGCAACGGATTGGCATTACCCAGCCCGCCATGAGTCAGTCGCTCGGGCGTCTTCGAGAGCTCTTCGACGATCCGCTTCTCGTTCGACGTGGTCGCGCGATGGTCCTGACCCCCCGCGCCGAAGCTATGCTGTTGCCGCTCTCCGATGCACTCCTTTCCGTGGAGCGAGCGCTCCAGCTCGGGATGGGGTTCGACGCGGCGACCTCGAATCGCATCTTCAAAATCGCGCTCACCGATCTCGGCGTGACGATGGTCTTGCCTTCCGTTCTTCGAGTGCTCGGCAGAGAGGCTCCGGGGATTCGGGTGCAAGTCGAACCGCTTTCCGGTGGCCGGCTATCCGACAAGCTGTCTTCGGGCGAAGTCGATTTGGTGATTGCGGTCTATCTCGGCTCCGCGCATGGTCTTCGTCGCGAAAAGCTTCTCGATGAAGACTACATCTGCTTGGTACGACGCGGCCACCCGATGGCCCGACGCAAGCGCGCCCGGATCGGCGATTATGAGAACTACGGGCACGTGGCATATACCCCGGTTGGATTCGTGCCCCGGCCAATGTCGCGGGCTGTGCCCGGCGTCGCGTCTGCGGCGGGCATCCGCGTCTCGGTGCCCTACCTGCTGGCCCTTCCCGATGTCGTCAGGCGCACCGACCTGGTGGCCACGGTGCCCCGGAGCCTGCTGTCTGCGCCGATCGATCTCGGCGGAGTCGCCGCCGTCGAGGCGCCGCTCGAGCTCCCTCGCGTCGAGCACGCCCAGTGGTGGCATCCCCGCTTCGACTCGGATCCGGCTCACCAATGGCTGCGCAAGCAGGTGCGCCAGGCTCTCGTGTAGCCCGCTTGTTCGGGCAAGCAATGCTCTGTCCATGTGCTCGCTGATATCGATAATCGTGAGCTGGGCCACATCGAGCGATCTCTCGCCCATGAGGTTGAAGTGAGAAACGGTCGCCGGCGCCCTATACTGATGGGCTCCCGATGACGAACAAGAAGCCAACCGGATGGGGCGGCGCCTCCGATGCCGAGCTCGCCCCCCTCATGCGTCTCGTCGATCTCGTCCTGATCTATGTCGCGTTGTGGCTGCCCACATACGCGCGCGGAGAGCTCTGGGATCAGAAGGCATGGATCGCCGCGACGATCGGGGCGGTTCTCTTCCTCGTCATCGGCCAGTCGCTCAACGTGTATCAGAGCGCTCGTGGTGCGCGGCTCCGCACGCAGCTCGTGCGCATCTGGGCCGGTTGGATTGCCGGAGTGGTGCCAGTCCTGCTCTTCCTCTTGTTCATCTCGAAGCAATCGGAGGCGTATTCCCGGATCATCGTTTCGTCGTGGTTTCTGATGGCACCCTTTCTGATCTCGGTTTGGCGCACGGCGGCCACGCTGATCCTTCGCGAGCTCAGGTCCCGGGGTTACAATAGTCGTGCGGCTGCGATCGTTGGTATGACCGAGCTCGGTGAGCAGCTGGCGATGCAGATGAAGGAGGTCCCCTCGCTCGGGCTTCGCGCGGAAGCCTTCTATGACGATCGCGATGAAGAGCGTTGTCATCCCATCTCGCCGGAGCTCGGGACGCGCGCCGGCACACTCGACGATTTGGTGAAGGCGGCCAAAGCAGGCGAGATCGACCTCATCTACATCGCATTCCCACTTCGCGCCGAGCCGCGGATCAACGAGCTTTTGCGGCAGCTCTCGGACACCACGGCATCTGTGTACCTCGCAGCCGATTTCTTCGTATTCGACTTGCTACACGCCCGCTGGGCCACGCTAGGCAACGTACCCACGATGAGCCTGTACGAGACACCCTTCTACGGCGTGGATGGATGGTTGAAGCGCCTCGAGGACATCGTGGTCGGCAGCTTGATTCTCATGGTGATCGCGATTCCCATGCTGATTATCGGGCTCTGCGTAAAGCTCACGTCCCCAGGCCCGGTCTTGTTCAAACAGCGCCGCTACGGCCTGAACGGCGAAGTCATCGACGTGCTCAAGTTCAGGTCTATGACCGTCACGGAGGACGGTAGTGAAATTCAGCAAGCTACGAAAGACGACCCGCGTGTTACGAAGCTCGGCGCGTTCCTGCGACGCAGCAACCTCGATGAGCTGCCGCAGTTCTTCAACGTGTTGGCTGGGAGCATGAGCATCGTCGGACCCCGCCCACACGCGGTTGCTCACAACGAGCTCTACCGAAAGAAAGTGCGGGGATACATGCTTCGTCACAAGGTCAAACCCGGAATCACCGGCTGGGCGCAGGTCAATGGCTGGCGGGGCGAAACCGATACACTCGAGAAGATGGAGAAGCGGGTCGAGCACGATCTCGACTATATTCGCAATTGGAGCTTGCTTTGGGATCTGCAGATCATCTTCATGACGGTGTTTGGAGCCAACGCGCGGCGGAACGCCTATTGATGCCGGGGAGACTCAGACTTGGATGACCTAGGCGCAACGTCCAACGAAACGAGAGGAGCCAAGCGACCGGGCTGGCCGGTGGATCCGTATCGGATGCGCCGCGCGCTGTGGGCCGGGAGATTCTGGCTGATCGGAGGGGCCGTTGCCGGCCTCGTTCTTGGTTTGTTCTGGGCCAAGGTCGTGATGGGCAACGCCTATCGCACGACGGTCGTGCTCAAGTATGAAGGAGGTCTTCACCTCGTCGGCTACGAGTTCTCGACCGGTCATGCGTTGGAGCCGGCGGCGAACGCATTGCACCGGGAGTCGGTCCTTCGGAGGATTCGCGATGCAAGAGGTTCCCGGTCGAACCTCGTCACCTTGGCCGCACAAATCGGGTACCAGTTCGACCTGCGTGCCCAGACCGTTCAGTTCAGTGTCTATGGCAAGACGCCCGAGGACGCCGCGGACTTCGCAAAGCTCGTGACAGACGTCTTTCTGACGTATCATCAAGAGCGCAACGCTCGGCGAATAGAGCAGGAGCTCGACCACGTCAGCAAACGGATCACAGCTGCAGAGGACCAAGCCGAGGAGGCTCGCCGCCGCTACAACGAGTTCCGCGAAGCGAACGGCATTTCAAACCTGTCGAGCGAGCAGCTATCCTTGGTCACTTCCGCAGCAGGGCTTCGGTCCGACAGTCAGCTGGCCGAATCGGAGATTCGCGCCCTCGAAGCTCGGGTCGCCAGCCTCGAATCGCAACTGGCGACGATTCCGAAGACGAGCATGGTTTCGTCGGCAACCTCGCCGGAGCGGGCGACATACGACAGCTTGCGACGAGAGTTGGTGAGCGCGCGCGCTTCTCTTTCCGATGACCACCCGCGCGTTCAGGCGCTCCAACAACAGGTAGCGCAGCTCGAGGCGCAGATTCGACGCGGCGGCTCAGGCAGCGGGACCTTTGGCCGCAACACGACCTACGCGGCCGTCAGCAGAGAGCTGCGGAGCGCCAAATCCCAGCTGACGATGCTGAGGGAGCGGCAAAAAGGGCTGAGTGACATGGCCGAACGGGCTCAGCGTCGCGTGGAGTCGTTGTCCGGGATGGAGGGCGAGGCCTCAGCGCTACTTGCGGAGGTCGAAGTCAATGGGGCGCTCGTCAGCCGACTGCGGGCGAATGAAGCCACACTCGAGGATGCACTCGAGGATCCTCCGAGTGGATTCTCGGTCTTGGATCCTGGCGCCGTGCCGGAGCTCCCCGTGCGAAACAAGATGAAGCCAGTCGTCTTTGCAGGTTTCTTGATCGTCTTCGGGTTCGGCGCGTTGGCATTGGTGTTGTGGCGCGAGTTTCGCGGCCTTCGAGTGCTGACCCCCGCTGAAATTGCTTTTTGGGGTTCCGGCCCTGTCCTAGCGGCGACGCCCTGGCCCAGCGATCCGCTCGGCTTGGACGAGCTGGTCGCCGGGCTCGACGACTTGGCTCCCGAGGCACGGGGAACGCTCCTCATCCTCGCGGGCACGCCCGCAGATGCGCCGTTGGCCCAAGACTTGGCGCGCCGCATGAACGAGGACTGGTTCGTCGATGGCCCGACGGCCGCCGCGCCGGCCGCGGGTCCTTCGGTCCCTCGGGAGCCGAGCCCCCTCACGACCCCGCCACCCTCGGGACCCTATCCGATCGGTGGATCCCCGAGGCAGTCCACCGCGCCGGCTCAACCCTCGACGGCGTTGGCGCTGCGGCCAGTACAACTCGTTCGGCGGGAACAGCGCATTCGACTCGAAGCCTGGGACGGCCCCTTCGAGGGTCAGGCGCTACGTCGCGCCGCGCGGCTTGCGGATCGTGTCATCATCCTGGTGCGTTCGAACGCCATGACTGCGCTCGCCCTCAACGGGATTCATCGCCGGATCGGCCGAGAAGAGGGCATCGGCTACGTCGTGCTCGCTTTGCCCGAGGAGCTCGGGAGCCTTCCGGATCGCGTCGGCAACGTCGTTGATTTCTGGAAGACTTGAGCCGAGCCGAGATCAGCGATTGCGAGGACTGGCTCGGCGCGCGGCCTGAGCTTCCCAAGCCGCTCCCCCCGGGCAGGACCTGCTTATCGATTGTCCGGACGGATCTCAGCCGACACGATTGGGATTCCTCTCCAGTCACCTTTCGCTCGTTCGCCGAGCCGCGCCCGCCCCATTTGTCGGTCGCGTGGGGGTTCGCACGCCGCTGGGTTGCGGGCGGCCCCACTTTGCGGGAAACAGCCGGACGATGACCAACAAGCCGACCATCTTCTACACGAAGACCGACGAAGCGCCGCTCTTGGCCACCTACTCACTGCTGCCCATCCTTCGGGCCTTCACTGCGCCCGCCGGGATCGAGGTCGAGCTCCCCGACATTTCGCTCGCCGGCCGAATACTCGCGAGCTTTCCGGAGGCCCTCACCGACGAGCAACGGGTAAGCGACGCGCTCGCCGAGCTCGGTCAGCTTGCGAAGACGCCCGAGGCAAACATCATCAAGTTGCCCAACATCAGCGCCTCGGTACCTCAAATGAAGGCCGCAGTGGCGGAGCTTCAGGCGAAAGGCTTTGCCGTCCCTGACTACCCGGAGGAGCCAAAGACCGACGAGGAGCGCGCGATCGCGGAGCGCTACGCCAAGGTCAAAGGCAGCGCGGTGAACCCCGTGCTCCGTGAGGGCAACTCCGATCGCCGCGCACCTCAGGCGGTCAAAGAGTACGCGCGCGCGAACCCGCATCCGATGGGGAAGTGGACCAACGCATCAAAGACCCATGTCTCGACCATGAGTGCGGGGGATTTCTTCCACAACGAGAAGTCAGTCACCGTTCCGGCTGCGACCACCGTCCGGATCGAGCACGTCGCGAAAGACGGCTCCACGACAGTGTTGAAGGATGGGCTCCGGCTTCTCGAAGGCGAGATCATCGACGGGACATTCATGAGCAAGAAGGCGCTCGTCTCGTTCCTACGCGAGCAGATAGACGAAGCCAAAGCGCTCGGAATCCTGTTCTCGTTGCACATGAAGGCAACGATGATGAAGGTCAGCGACCCGATCATCTTCGGTCACGCCGTGCGGGTATTCTTCTCGGGTCTTTTCGAGAAGTACGGCGATGCGCTCGAGGCCCTCGGCGCGAACCCGAATGACGGCTTTGGCGACATCGCTGCGCGAATCGAGCATCTTCCGGCGGACCAACGCGCAGCAATGCAGGCCGAAATCGATGCAGCCTACGAGAACGGACCCGGCCTCGCGATGGTGAACTCCGACAAAGGGATCACGAATCTTCACGTGCCGAGCGACATCATCATCGACGCGTCCATGCCGGCCATGATTCGCACGTCCGGTCAGATGTGGGATGCTGATGGTAAGACCCAGGACACCAAAGCGGTAATCCCCGACAGCAGCTACGCGGCGGTCTACCAAGAGGTCATCGGGTTCTGCCAGAAGCACGGGGCGTTCGATCCCACCACGATGGGCAGCGTTCCCAACGTCGGTTTGATGGCGCAGAAGGCCGAGGAATACGGTTCGCACGACAAGACTTTCGAGATTGCTACCGACGGCGTGGTGCGGGTGGTCGACGCCGCCGGGCACACGCTCATGGAGCACGAGGTGGCTGCGGGCGACATCTGGCGCGCCTGCCAGACGAAGGATGCTGCGGTTCGGGACTGGGTTGGCTTGGCGGTTCGCCGTGCAAGAGCCACTGGCGTACCGGCGGTCTTCTGGCTCGACGAGACTCGGCCCCACGATGCGCAGCTCATCGCGAAGGTGAACACCTACCTTCCGGAGTACGACACTGCCGGGCTCGAGATCCGAATCTTGGCGCCAGCTGAGGCGACCCGCTTCTCTCTCGAGCGCATGAGGGAGGGCAAGGACACGATCTCGGTGACCGGGAACGTTCTCCGCGACTATCTCACCGACCTTTTCCCGATTTTGGAGGTTGGCACGAGTGCGAAGATGCTCTCGATCGTGCCACTGATGAACGGCGGCGGGCTGTTCGAGACTGGTGCGGGCGGCTCCGCACCCAAGCATGTGCAGCAGTTCGAAAAAGAGAACCATCTGCGATGGGACTCCCTCGGTGAGTTCTTGGCGCTTGCTGCATCGCTCGACTTTCTTTCTGAACAACGCGAAGACCCGAAGGTGAAGATCCTCGGCGAAACGCTCGATGCGGCTGCGACGAAGTATCTACTCGAGAACAAATCGCCTTCGCGGAAGGTGAACGAGATCGACAACCGAGGGAGCCATTTCTATCTCGCGCTCTACTGGGCCCAGGCGCTCGCGAAATCCAACGACGAAGAGCTCAGAGCGTACTTCGCGCCAGTCGCGAAGGCGTTGGCTGAGCACGAGGACGCGATCGTAGCGGAGTTGATCGGGGTGCAAGGCCAACCGATGGACGTCGGCGGGTATTACATGCCTGACGACGAGCTCGCCTCGAAGGCCATGCGCCCGAGCGCAACCTTGAACGCGATCATCGACGATCTTTCCTAATCTCGCGGCGGCTGCGTCTACGACAGAAGCCAACCGGCGAACAGGCCGAGGTAGTTGCCCAGCTGGAAAATCGACCCGATCACGAGATCGTGTAGAGCTGATCCATGAAGCCGATTGCGAAGTCGCTAACGGCCCCGCGATCGGGCATTGCTGCAGCGGCGCCATAGAGAGCCGCCATTCCTTGGGCCGAACCCGTGGGAGCCTCGCGTGTCTCGTGCATGGCGGCCCGGAGATCGGAGATCAGCGGACCGGCCACCCCCGTGTGAGCCGCCGTGACCATCATGTGTAGCGCGGACGGAAACTGATTTCGGTCGAGGTGCCAGCCACGCTCGTCCATCTTCTCGCCGAGTGTGAACACGTTCACCTCGTCCGAATCGAACGCGAAGACCGTCATGTGGGGCTTACCCATGATCCGCAGGCCTTCGATCGATTCGATGCCAGCCTTGATCAGATTGGTAGCGTCCATCGCCGCCTTGGCGAGCTCGGTGTAGCCCTCCTCGCCGAGGTGATGCATCACGGCCCAGGCCGCGGCGACGGCCCCGCCAGGCCTCGCGCCTGCCATCGTCGGCGTGACGTAGAGGCCGCCCGGCCAATCGGGATAGGCGTAGAATTGATGCTTGCGAAGGGCCGCGTCGCGATAGGTGACAGTCGACGCGCCCTTGGCCGCGTAGCCGTACTTGTGCACGTCGGCAGAGATCGAGGTGACGCCCTTTGCCCGAAAATCCCAGGTCGGAACGTCGTAGCCGAGCTTGCTGACGAATGGCAGCATGAAGCCGCCGAGGCAGGCGTCGACGTGCATCAAGATGCCGCGCTCGTCTGCAAGAGCCGCGATCTCCTCGATCGGATCGACGACGCCATAGGGGTAACAAATCGCGGACCCGACGAGAATCGCTGTTTCGTCATCGATGGCCGCTTTCATTGCCTCCGGGTCGGCGCGCCAGTCGTCTCGAAGCGGTGTGAGCTCGATCTGCATATCGAGATAGTGAGCCGACTTGACGAAGGCGGGATGCGCGCTCACGGGCGCGACGATCTTCGGCATGGCTACGCCCGGCTTGTTCTTACGGCACCATTCCCGCGCCGTCTTCATCGCCATGAAGATCGACTCGGTGCCGCCCGAGGTCATGCTTCCCGCTGCCGCATCCCCGCCGTGCAGCATGTTTGCCGTCATCGCGACGACCTCGTTCTCCATCTGCCTGAGGCTTGGGAACGCCATCGGGCTCAAGCCGTTCTCGGCCATGAACATCGAGTACGCGTCGTGCAGAAGCTGCATGACCTGCTCCCCGGCGTAGTAGACGAGGCTAAAGGTCTTGCCACCTCGCCAGTCGACGTCCTTGCCGCGTTGCGACTGAAGTCGCTCGAGGACCGACTCAGGGCTCATCCCCTTCTCGGGGAGGGAAGGCTTCGTCATGGGTCGGCTCCCGTAGCGGTGTTTAGGGCAGGTGCTTGATCGTCAAATCGATCAACCGCTCTTGTCGGCCGGTGTACGGCGGATAGAAGATGTGAAGCAGCGAGAACCAGGCGTTGACGTGGATTGGCCTCATCTTGCTGAACTCCACGAAGCCTTCGTGCCCGTGGTAGTGACCCATCCCGCTCGCGCCGCTGCCGCCGAAAGGCAAGTCGTGCTGCGCGATGTGCAGGATGCAGTTGTTGATCGTGACCCCGCCCGAGATCGTGCTGTAGATGAGCTTGTCCTGCTTGGCTTTGTCCTTGCTGAACACGTAGAAGCCGAGCGGACGATCCCGGTTCGTCACGTACTTGATCACCTCGTCGAGGTCGTCATAGGTCATCACCGGGTAGAGCGGACCGAAGATCTCCTCTTGCATGACCATCATTTCGTCGGTGACATCGAGTACCAGATGCGGCGGGAACTTCCGCATGACGTCATTGAATGACGAGTCTGGCACCAGCGGGACGATGGTCGCGCCCTTGGCCTCGGCGTCCTCGAGGGTCATCCGGAGGCGTCGGTACGACTTTTCATCGATGATCGACGTATAGCTGGGGTCGTTCGTCTCGGGGTAGCGTTCAGCCACGAGCTTCTTCGCCGCCTCCACGAACTGCTCACGCTTGCTCGTCGGGACGAAGAGGTAATCCGGTGCGAGGCAGGTCTGCCCTGCGTTGATCAACTTCGAGTACATGATCCGCGACGCGGCCTCCGCGACGTCGAAGTCATCGCAGATGATCGTCGGTGACTTGCCGCCGAGCTCGAGCGTGACGGGCGTCAGGTTGTCTGCGGCCGAGCGCATCACCGTTCGGCCGACGTCCGCCGAACCCGTGAAACACATGTGGTCGAAGGGCAGCGTGCTGAAATCGCCGGCACGCACGCCAGGCAGGATCGCGACGGTGTCCTCGTCGTAGGCTTCGCTGAACTTGCTGGCGAGAAGCCGTGCGAGGTTCTGCGAGTTCGCAGCCATCTTGATCATTGCTCGATTGCCTGCCGCCAGAGCGCTCGTCAGTGGTCCCATCGCCAGGAAGAGCGGGTAGTTCCAAGGCGAGACGATGCCAACGACCCCCTTCGGCTGGGCCAGGAGTCGATTCTGGCCCGTAGCGAACACCACGGACACGTGCCGCTTCTGCGGCTTCATCCACTTCCGAAGCCTCCGCTTGGTATCCCGAATACCGTCAACGATCGGAAAGATCTCCAAGATCTTGGATTCCTCGGCGCAACGGTGCCCGAAATCCTGCTGAATCGCTTCGACGATGGCCTCGGTGTTGTCAACGAGGATTCGCTCGAGAGCGGTGAGGCGCTGTTTGCGCTCTTCGAAGCTCGGGTACGGGTCGCGGAGGTACGCTGCCCGCTGAAGTTGGAAGACGCGTTGCGCCTCGTTTTCGACGACCTCGATCCGGCGGAGTTGTGCTGTCTGAGCCATGGTTCCGCTTTTGTAACGCTACCGTGCTACTTGCCGCAAGCCGCCGCAGACCGAAACACCGCGAGCATGACGAGGAGGGTCAGGAGAATGCCCCAGGCATAGGTGTTTTGAACGATCGGCCCCGGCTTCTCGGCGGGAAGGAAAGGCACGATTGCACAATCCCACTCGATGCGTCCCGCGCTGTGAAGTGCACCTAGATAGCCGAATACGAACGCTTTGAGCGCTTCGTCGCGATCCCCAAGCTTCAGGTACGGGGCTACCCAAGGTCCGAGTATCGCCTCCTCGGGGATCGGGGGCTCGTCCCGCAGGGCACCGCCCCATACGATCTGCGCGTCGGTCCGAGTGAGCACCAAGTAGGTAATCTCCGGGTCGAGGTTGGTCTGTTGCGCCAGGAGCTCTTCTGCATCGACGACCTCGTCCTCGGCCATGATTTCAGTTGGAAAGCCCGAGCTTGCAGCCGCTTCGAGTTGCGCCCTCGATGACTCTTCCGTCGACGGTCGCAGCTTGCCATCTTCGGTGCACCCGAGCGCCAAGAGTGCCGTGAACGCGAGAGCGGTCAGGGCGGTCGCCTTCACCGATGGAGTCATCGGACCGGCTCCACTCGATAGAGGACTTGGACAGGCGCGCCATGCAGAGTCGCTGCCACGCCACTTTTCCACACCGGTAGTGGGCTCGAGAAGCGTTCGAGCTCGACCAGTCGTGTAGCGGGCTCCTTCTGAAGTCCCAGCCGCCAGTAGAAGTTCCAAGGATCCGGGAACGCGTGCGCGTAGCCTTCTGGAATCACGACGTAGTCCACGCCTCTCTCGTCGAGTACCGGCCACGCGTTTGAGTCTCGCAGCGCTACTGCGAGGGAAGCGTCGACGAGTGCGCCGAGATCGAGCAGCTCACGGTCGGCGAAATAACCGATTCCGCCAATGTCGAAGCTGGCGATCCTGGCCGACGGTGACAGATCGGCCACGACGCGCCCCATCGCGACCTCCGTGTCCCAGATGTGTGTCACCGCGTCGTGATGCGCCTGCCCCCAGGCGTACAAAGAGCGCAGGCTCGGAACTGCCGCCGCCAGGGCAAGCACGGGAATCGCGAAAGCACGTGCTTTCGAGGGAAGCGAGTAGCGGCCCAAAACGGCCGCAGCGATTGTCCAAAGACCGATCCAAGCGAGACCCGTGAACAATGCCGGCGTCAGCGGCTGATACCGCCCGCCGTGACCCGTCGTCGGAAGAAGCACGATGTACACCGCGATGTGGGCGGCGCCCCACGCGACCAGCGTTCCGAACCGGACCCAGCGCCGTTCGATCACCACCACTGCTCCACCGAGGCTCAGGCCTAACACGACCCAGAACAGAAACCGCGAGGACGACAGCGCCAGGGTGTGCTCGGCCAGGCGATCGCCCCAGGACGCGAGCATTCGTTCCCCCAACTCGATCGGCCCCGCCTTGGGCATGTCTTGGAACCACATCACTCGGCGGCCCTCCAAGGTCGACGGTCGCGCGTCGCCGGTGGCGGTCGCCATGCTCCAGGCGTAGCCGGCGACCGCAATGAAACATGGGGTCGCGACGGCGATGAGATCGCGCATCGGGCGCCGCGTCCAAGGCAACACGAGAGCGAGGACACCTAGGAGCGCCCCTGCTTCGGGACGCGTCAGGAAGAGAAGCCCGAGTGTCACGCCGGCGCCCCATGCGCGCGTCCGGGGATGCTTTCCGGGCTCGGTCCACAACGAAATCGCCAGCGTCGAAAGAAACACCAACAGCATGGACTCCATCCCCGCCAACGCGAACCACACGAAGTTCGAGGCGGTGGCTGCGAACACCGCACCACCGAACGCGACCGCGAAAGGGGCGCCGTCGCGGTGCAGCATGGCGAGCCACAATTGCCCAGTTCCGAGGAAGAGTGCAGCGTTCACGACGAAGGCAAAGAGCGCCGGCTCCATGCCGATCCATGCGTGATTGATAGCAACGATCGCGCCCCACGCGAGGCTCGTGGCCGCTGAGCCAAATCGCTCAGGCGTGTACCCGAGCACCCCGGTCTCTGCAAACGTGCGGCCGACAACCTGATGGATCCACGCGTCGTCCAGCGGGAAGCCGTACTCGAAGGAGCTCAATCGAGCGACACAAAACAGCGCGCCGGCCTGCAACAGCAGCAGCAACACATGAGCCCATTTCCATTGCGCGTGCTTTTCACCCACCGGTCCGCGTCACCCCCGACCGGTCATAGCCGAACCGCACGGCCACGTGCAAAAAGTGACCCGGTTTCGGGCCCGGGTATACTGCCAATTGGGGGGCATTGAGCACGAACGTAAGCAGCTCGCGGACTGCGGAGCTATCGATCGGGCACACCTCGCTGGTCATCATGCTGGCGGCGTGCGTCGCGCACTACTGGATCTGCTTGACGCTGACATCCGAGATCGCGCTCGACGTCGATCCGATCAATCTGCTGTACGGCATGCGCGAGTTCAACATCGCCCACTACGCGCCGCATCCGCCGGGGTACCTCGTGTACGTTTTGATGTTGAGAGGTCTCCACGGGCTGGTCGGCGGTGATCCGTTCGCGACGATTCAGCTAATGGCGCGACTGCTATCGACGGCGAGCATTCCGTTGGTGTACCTGGCAGTTCGGATCTTTCGGCCCGGCGATGCGTTCGCCAGTGCTTTTGCAGCCATTCTCGCCGCGTTTCACCCATTCCTGATCTTCCATGGCGTGGATGCCCAGACTCACACTTCGGAGGCGTTTGCGGCGGCCCTTCTCCTGGTGGTCATTGCGGCTTACCGACGAAGCCCCGCGGTGAAATGGGCCGCGGCGGCAGGGGCGGCGCTCGCGCTAGGGAGCGCGTTCCGTCCGAGCTTCGTCGTGGCGGGGCTCGGCCCGATCATCTGGGCGATCGGATTTCGGAGGTTCTACCATTTGTGCGTTGCTGGCGCGGTGAGCGTGCTCGGGGCGCTCGCATGGATCCTCCCGACGTTCAAAGCGAGTGGCGGCTACGCGCAATGGCGAGCCGCGCAGGACTCCCTCGTCTCTCAGATCTTCGTCCGCACGAGTAGCCCGTTCAGTGACGAAGCGATCACCGAATTCGTCCTCTTCAACTTCGCGAGCACGGGCTATTGGCTGCTGCTCGCTTTGGCGCCCGCTTTGGTCGCCATGCTTGCCCGGCGTGGTCGTCACAACCCACCCGACAGGGCCTACAAAGAAGCCCGGAGCATCGCGTTGTGGAGCGCGGCCCCATCCGTGGTGTTCTACCTCAGCATGTTCTGCTCCGAGCCAGGCTATCTGCTCGGCTTCATTCCATCCGTCATCGCGGCGACCGCGCTAGCTGTCACGCCCGAGCTTCCCATCAGAACACGGCGCCTCACGCTCGCGGTGGCAAGTGCGGCTCAGCTGGTGGTTCTCATGCTCCCCGCGGCGACCGACTACGTGGTGAAGTCCCCCTCGATCCCCGAGCTCGTGCATCGAGAGGTCCTGTATCGAACCGTGCTCGGTCGCATGTCCGAACGGATGCCGAAGGACGCGCGCATCCTCTACATCTCCGACTATCCGGATATCGTGCTCAGCCGCCAGCTACCGGTTCTACATCCCACGCTCCACTCGATGATCTATCACTCGGAGTACTGGCCCGGCTTCGAGGGCACGTGCATCAGCTATGCGACCCAAGACGATTGGATTCCCATCCCCGGGCCGGTCTTGCTCCAGACCGGACCCCCTACAATCAAGGAAATGCCATTCACATACGACTATGTCGTGATCGATCCCGTCTCGAGCTCGGACCTTCGCGAAGAGTTACGGAAGCACACGACGTGCGACGTGGGCAGCGTCGAAGGGGAGGTTGACCTGCTGGTGCTCCCAACGAAGACCTGCTTTCCGAGAGGCCTCATCGAAGCGCACGGCCAAGGCGTGCGTTTCCAGCTGCCCGAAGGCTGATGCGAAGTGCCTGACCAAGTCTCGAGGGCATCACGCCGGCAGAACGCAGCGACCAACGCGCTCGTCTGCGCGGTCCTCGCGGCAATCGTCTACCTCTTGTTGATCTTGACCACCTTCAAGTATGGGCGCGACCAAGGGATCTACGCAGTCGTCTCCGACACCATATTGAATGGAGGCGCACCTTACCGGGATGCCTGGGACTTCAAACCGCCGCTCGTGTTCTTCGTATACGCCGCCGCTCGTGGGCTTCTTGGGACCGGGATGGAGTCGATTCGGATTGCCGAAGCCATGGGCCTTGCCTCGCTCGTGGTTGCGTTCGCGATCCTGTCGAGGCGTTTGGTGGGTGACTGGCGAGCTGGGATCCTGGGAGCGGCTCTCGCCACCCTTGTCCACGTCCAGCTCGAGTTCTGGCACACGGCACAGCCCGAGAGCTTTGGTGGAATCGTCACCGCCTGGGCGCTCGTCTTCGCAACGTACGAGCCGGCCGCGAAGCACAGGTGTCTCCAATGGACGCAGCTTGCCGCCTGGGCGATGGCCGGCGCCCTCTACACCATCGCAGCG
>Ga0209536_100004071_pt1 | contig 23225 bp, 19 predicted proteins | sample DeeMarSeWOR28_12_FD_187461 | JGI IMG/M metagenome (GOLD analysis project Ga0209536, IMG submission 187461) | Marine sediment microbial communities from White Oak River estuary, North Carolina - WOR-2-8_12 (SPAdes) (version 2) | ecosystem: Environmental > Aquatic > Marine > Intertidal zone >... | reverse complement strand
GGCCGGGCGGTCGCGCTCGCGTTGCTGAAGGACGGCTACCGCGTCGCGCTCGCCGGGCGCCGCAAGGAAATGCTCGAGCAGACCGTTACAGAATCCGGGGCAGCCGGCAAGAATGCGCTTGTCGTGCCGACGGACGTAGGCAAGGTCGACGCCGTGCGCGCGCTGTTCGCCACGGTAAGGGAGCAGTTCGGACGGCTCGACGTGCTTTTCAACAACGCCGGCGGCGGCGCCACCGTGCCGCTCGAGGACCTTGCGTTCGAGCAGTGGCAGGGCGTCGTTGACGTGAACCTGACCGGGTTGTTTCTGTGCGCGCAGGAGGCCTTCCGCATCATGAAGGACCAGGACCCGCGCGGCGGGCGCATCATCAACAACGGCTCGATCTCCGCCCACACGCCTCGCCCGAATGCGATCGCGTACACCGCAACGAAACACGGGGTCACGGGCATCACCAAGACGATCTCGCTCGACGGGCGAAAATACGACATCGCGTGCGGGCAGATCGACATCGGCAACGCCATCACGCCGTTGACCGAGCGCATGGCCAAAGGCGTCATGCAGGCCAACGGCACGGTCGCGCCGGAGCCGCGCATGGACGTCGCTCACGTCGGAAGCGCCGTGCTCTTCATGGCCAACCTGCCGCTCGACGTGAACGTCCAGTTCATGACGATCATGGCGACGAAGATGCCCTTCGTCGGGCGCGGCTAGCGCGCCCAACTGGTGATGAGGTACTGGTGATGAAAAACAGTGATGAATGATGGTGATGAGAAATGGTGATAAGAAGCGCTGCGCGCCGCAGCTGTGCGGTTGAGGGATTTTTCCTATCACCAGTACTCATCACCATTAATCATCACCAGTACTCACCACTTCTTGGTTGGACCAGTGCGATAAGGAAGGAAGACACATGTCAGCGGCGACCATAAGGGGCGTGCACATCAACTACGAGGTGCTCGGGACGAAAGGGCCGTGGATGGCACTCTCGCCCGGAGGCCGGCGCCCGTTGCAGGGCGTCAAACCGCTCGCGCAGCGCATGGCCGACGCTGGCTACCGCGTCGTCATTCATGACCGGCGCAACTGCGGGGCCTCCGGAATCACGATCGGCGGGGATGACCCCGAAAACGAGATCTGGGCCGATGATCTCCACGAGCTGCTAGGGCAATTGGGCGCGCTTCCCGCGATCGTGGGCGGCGGCTCGTCGGGCTGCCGGCTCGCGATCCTGTTCACCCTGCGCTACCCGAAGCTCGTGAACGCCCTTTTGCTTTGGCGCATTACCGGCGGCCGTTTTGCGGCGGAGCGGCTTGCGCACCAGTACTACACCCAATACATCGAAGCTGCGGAGCAAGGCGGCATGGCCGCGGTGTGCTCAACCGAGCACTGGCAGGAGCGCATCGCCGCGCGCGCCGCCAACCGCGATTATCTGATGAAAATGGATCCGAAGCGCTTCGTCGAAGCCATGTCACGCTGGCGCGAGTACTTTCTCGGAGGGGCCGACCTGCCGATCATCGGCGCCTCCGAGGCCGACCTGAAGTCTATCCGGCTGCCGGCCTGCGTCATTCCCGGCAACGACCGGACCCATGATATAAAAACCGGCCGGAACCTGGCACGGCTGCTCCCCAACGGCGAGCTGCACGAGCTCTACGACAAGGACGAGGACATGGACCTCGTGCCGCCGGAGGAGTGGCAGAAGAGAGATGACGAAATCGCTGCAATATTCACAGGTTTTCTCAATCGCGCCCTCGCTTCCGCCAGCGCCCGGCAATCGTGACTCTCATCTGGCGAAGGGACCGTCGGCATAATGTAAATTCAATGTCTTGGCTCCTGAACCGTTGGCTCTGCCGCGGGCATTGGCGGATCACGGGTCACGGATTACGGGTCGCGGCCTTCGAGGCGGCCAAGAGCCGCTTTTGATCTGCATCAAGGATGCCCGCCTGCGGGGGGGCAAAATGAATTTGTTACCTGCGCTGGCTCTGCATTTGGAGGAGGACGACAAACATGCCTGAGAAGAATAGGCGCAACATCCCTGTTGCTTCGGAACGGCGGCATGGACTCTCGCTGCTGCGCGACCCGGCGCTCAACAAGGGGACGGCCTTCACCGAGAAGGAGCGCGACGCGCTTGGGCTGCGCGGGCTGCTGCCTTCGGTCGTGTCCAACCAGGAACAGCAGGCCGCGCGCATCCTCGAGAACCTGCAAGGGCTGCCGAACGATCTCGAGAAGTTCGTGGCGCTGAACGCCCTCCACGATCGCAACGAGGCGCTGTTCTTTCGCGTCATCTGCGACAACATCGACGAGATGCAGCCGCTCATCTACACCCCGACCGTCGGGCTCGCCTGCCAGCGCTACGGCCACATCTATCAGCGTCCGCGCGGAATGTTCATCTCCGCCAATGACCGCGGCCGCATCGCCAAGGTCTTGGAGAACTGGCCCTACCGCGCCGGGATCATCGTGGTAACCGACGGCGAGCGCATTCTCGGGCTGGGCGACCTCGGCGCGAACGGCATGGGGATTCCGGTCGGCAAGCTCTCGCTCTACGTGGCCTGCGCGGGCGTGCACCCCAACTCGTGCCTGCCGGTGATGCTGGATGTCGGCACGAACAACATGGAGCTGCTCGACGATCCGTTCTACATCGGCGTGAGGGAGCGCCGCTTGAGAGGCAGCGCCTACGACGAGCTGGTGGAAGAATTCATCAGCGCGGCACAGGAGGTTTTTCCGGGCGTGGTGATCCAGTTCGAGGATTTCGCCAACCACAATGCGTTCCGGCTGCTCAAGCAGTACCGCGACCGCGTCCCGACATTTAACGACGACATCCAGGGCACGGCAGCGGTTGCGCTCGCCGGCATCTTTTCCGCGCTGCGCATTACCGGCGGAAAGCTGACCGACCAGAGAATCCTGTTCCTTGGGGCCGGCGAAGCGGCCGCTGGCATCGCCGACCTCGTGGTTTCCGCAATGGTGTCACAGGGCCTGAAGGAAGACGACGCGCGCCGGCACTGCTGGCTGGTGGATTCACGCGGTCTCGTCGTGAAGGGCCGCACCGACCTCGTCGAGCACAAGCTGCCCTACGCGCACGAGCACGCGCCGGTCGGTGACTTTCTAACCGCCATCAAGGCGCTCAGGCCGACCGCAATCATCGGCGTCGCTGCCGTCGGGGGTACCTTTACGCAGGAAGTTCTCGAGGAAATGGCGCGGCTGAACGAGCGCCCGATCATCTTTGCGCTCTCGAATCCGACTTCGAAGTCCGAGTGCACCGCCGAAGAGGCCTACCGCTACACCGGCGGCCGCGCCCTCTTCGCCTGCGGCAGCCCGTTCGACCCGGTGAAGCTGAACGGCCAGACCTTCGTGCCGCGTCAGGGCAACAATTCGTATATTTTCCCCGGCGTGGGGCTGGGTGCAATCGTCAGCGGCGCGCATCGCATCACCGACGAGATGTTCATGTCGGCGGCGCACTCGCTGGCACACGATGTGACGGAAACCGACCTCAAGCAGGGCAGTCTCTATCCGGCATTACCGCGCATACGCGAGGTCTCCGGTAACATTGCGGTCGCGGTCGCTCGGGTCGTCTATCAGCAGAACCTGGGCAGCGGGGACGTTCCGGGCGATATCGCCGCGCACGTCCAGACGCAGATGTACGACCCGCACTACAAGAGCTACCTGTAAAGACGGTCTCTGCGCGGGATCCGAACCGGGAAACCGCGCGCCGGACAATTCCGCCGGCAGCGATGCCGGCGCGAATCAGGCGGCCTTTGCTATAAGAGCGAGAGCAGCAGCAACGCAAGCGCCACGGCCTGCAAGCCGACGCGCGCCACCATCCACTCCTGGCTGCTGTGATGCGCGACCTCGCCCCCTTTTGCCATGGAGGCCACCCCCATCCCCAGGGAGAGAGCGACGAGAGCCGCCGCCGCCAGAACCATCGCCGTCATGAATGTCATGCTCCACCTCCTTTGGGCTACAGCTGCATTTACGCTACGCCCCTTATGGGGGGTGTTTTTGACCAGGATCAAGAAAACCGTTTCCGGCATGCCCGATTGCTTCGGTATCGTGACCGGTGACACGTGGCCGGTCACTAGCATCGCTGAGAACCGTTGGAGGGCTGCCTATGCCGGCGCTACACTGGTGGCCCTTTTTCCCGTTCTCCAACGCAATGGCTAAGCCGCCCGACCCTTACCGCCGGCGTGCACTGGGCGCCGCAGCTGGACTGGCAGCGCTCTTACCCGCCGCATCGGCACAGGGCCAGCTGCGCGGGCATGGAAACGCGGTGGAGGGCCTGCCTATACCCGGCTCGGCGGAGGAACGCCGCATTCTCAACGTCATCGAGGAGGTTTACCGCAACCACCGCTATCTGAGCGTTCCGCCCGAAGACGGGCGGTTGCTGCGCATCCTCGCCGAATCGATCGGCGCGGAACGCATCGTGGAGCTGGGCACCTCAACCGGATATTCCGGGCTCTGGCTGCTGCTGGCGCTGCGCAAGACGGGCGGGAAACTCGTGACCTACGAAATCGACGAAGGCCGCCAGGCGATTGCACGCGAGAACTTCGCGCGCGCCGGCCTCGGCACGCTCGCCACTCTCGTGCTCGGCGACGCACATGAGGAAATCGCGAAACTCAAAGACCCACTCGACCTCGTTTTCATCGACGCCGACAAGCAAGGCTATCCCGACTACCTGAAAAAGCTGCTGCCCCTCATTCGCCCCGGCGGCCTCATCGTCGCTCATAACATGGCTTCGCCTCCTCCCGACCCCGATTACGTTCGCGCCATCACGACCGACCCGGCACTTGACACCGTGTTCGTCAACATGGACTCCGCCGGGGTGGGAATAACGCTCAAGAAGCGGTGATGAGTACTGGTGATGGATAAGGAGCTAACAGTCCGCGAACAAGCACTTATCACCATCTTTCATCACCATTAATCATCACCATCATTTATCACCATCATCTCATGAGCAAGCAGCGCGCAATCGTAATCGGCGGCTCACTTGGCGGCCTCCTCGCTGCCAACTGGCTGCGACGCAGCGGATGGGACGTCGACGTGTTCGAGCGCGTCGAGGACGATCTGGCAAGCCGCGGCGCGGGAATCGGCACTCACGATGAGCTGCACGTCGCGCTGGGACGGCTCGGCTTGACGGTGGACGACACGATCAGCGTCCTGGTGCAAGACCGCATCTGCCTCGACCGCAGCGGCCGTGTCGTCCACGAGATGCGCAAGCCCCAGCGCATGAGCGCATGGGCCCGGATCTATCGCCTTCTGAAGGACGCTTTTCCCGCCGGGAGCTACCACTTCGGGATGCAGCTCACCGGCATCGAACAGGACGCGGGCGGTGTCACTGCCCTGTTCGCCGACGGCTCGCGTGCGCGCGCCGAGCTGCTCGTCGGCGCGGACGGTATCCGCTCGACGGTGCGAGAAATACTCATCCCCGAAGTGCAGCCGCGTTACGCCGGCTACGTGGCATGGCGCGGCCTGGTCGACGAGGAGTCCTTCCCGCCCGACGTGCATCGCGAGCTCTTCGAGCGCTACACCTTCTGCCTGCCAGAGGGCGAGATGATGCTGTCCTACCCGGTGCCGGGTCGCGACAACGACACCCGGCCGGGACGCCGCGGCTACAACCACATCTGGTACCGGCCAACCGACCCCGAGCGCGCCTTGCCCGACATCTGCACGGACGCCACGGGCCACTGCCACGGCATCGCAATTCCTCCGCCACTGATTCGACCGGAGGTCATCGCCGACCTCAAAGCAATCGCGCGCGCGCTGCTCGCGCCGCAGATCGCGGCGATCGTGGCGCGCACCGAGCAACCCTTGTTCCACGCGATTTTCGACGTCGAGTCGCCCACCATGGCGCTGGGCCGCGTCGCGCTGCTGGGCGATGCAGCGTTCATGGCGCGGCCCCACGTGGGCATGGGCGTTACCAAGGCGGCGCTCGACGCCGAGTGCCTCGCCGGAGCGCTCAAGGAAACGGGCGGCGATGTCGACGCCGCGCTTGCGCGCTACAACGCCGAGCGGCGCGTCTTCGGCGAGCGCATCGTCGCGCGAGCGCGGCGGCTCGGCGCCTATCTCGAGGCGCAGCTCAAGCCGCCGGCGCAACGCACCGCCGCCGAGCAGGAACCACCGGCGGAGGTGCTGATGCGCGAGATCGGATCATCCTCGGTGGACATCGCGGAACTGGCCGCCGCCTCACCGCTCTAGTTTGGGCTGCCGCTTACGCCGGGGCCTCGGTTACCCGGGAATTAAGCGCCAGCCGAGTAAAGCCGCTGGCTGCAGAAGACCAAAAACGCACGGCTTTTTCAGGCGGTTCCGGTCCGTCGCTATAAACCTTGCAGGTACGCGGCCACCTGCTCGGCTTCTTCGTCACTTAGCCGCTCAACGACGGATTTCATCGTCACCGCAAGATTGGGGCGATCGTCCGTATGAAAAACCTTGATCTGCTTCACCAGGTACTCGGCGTGTTGTCCAGCCAGGCGAGGGAAGACCGCGATGCCCTGGCCTTGTTGCCCGTGGCAGAAGACGCACGCGGGAACGCCCCTGCTTTGGATGCCGCGCTCGTAAATGACCTTGCCCTTCGCGGCCAACTGCGCATCGCCCGGCGTGCCGCGAGCGGGTTTCTGGGAAGCGTAATAATCGGCCAGCTTCGCCACCATTGCGTCATCCAAGCGCCCGCTTATCGTCCACATGTCGGTATGCGCATCCGGGTCCTTGCGTGACCGGTCACGAAAGGCCTTTACCTGGGCAACGAAGTATTCCTTGTGCTGGCCGGCCAGCTTCGGGATAGCCGGCGAGCTGGAATTTCCATCGGTTCCGTGGCACTTGGAACAGACCGTAACCACCATTTGTTTCGCATCATTCCCTTGTGCATGGACCAGGGCAAGCCACAACGCTGCCAGAATGCCTGCTATCAAGCGCGCGGATTTCATGGAAACCCCTCTTTTCTGGCGTTGGAGGAACAGTGGAAACAGGGAAGAAATCGAAAGATCAGGCGCCACTTCCGGTTAGTTGAAAACTGTATCACCGGGCTTGTCGAGCGGTCAATTATGCGCCGCGCCGGGTCAAAATTTCAGCATCTGCGGAGAGGAATCTGCCCGTCAGCGCCCACGCGGCCTGCATCAGACTTTCGTTTTGCCTTGTACCTTCTGCCGCCGTCCTTCCGCCTTCCGCCTTGGTATAGTGGCGCCTTCGCAAACAGCGAACAGAAAGCAACGTTTGGCCTATCCGCAAGAAGGCGGCGCCGCTCCCGCCGCTAAGCAGCTTTCCTTCGCCGCACTGCGCCACCCCGCCTACCGGGTGTATTTCGTTACCACGGCGCTGGCGATGATGGCCGACAACATCGAGCACGTCATCAGCTACTGGGTAATGTTCGAGAAGTTCCGTTCGCCGGAACTGGGTGGATTCGCCGTCATCGCGCACTGGGTGCCGTTCCTGCTGTTCTCGTTCTATTCGGGGTACCTCGCTGACCGCTTCGACCCGCGGCGCGTCATCCAGATCGGCATGGGGCTGTTCATCGCCGTGTCGCTCGCCTGGGGAACGCTTTTCATCACCGATACGCTCGAGGTGTGGCACGCCTGTGTCCTGCTTGTTTTTCACGGCCTCGCCGGCGTGCTGTGGGGGCCCGCTTCCCAGATGCTGATCCACGACATCGTGGGACCGGCGCACCTGCAAAGCGCCGTGCGCCTCAACGCCACAGCGCGCTGGCTTGGCATATTCCTCGGCCCCGCGGTCGGCGGCAGTCTCATGCTCGCGCTCGGCCCTTCGATCGGGATCCTGCTCAACGCGCTCATCTACCTGCCGATCGTTCTGTGGCTCTGGAAGGCGCCGTACGGTCCGCGCTTCAGACAGGAGCAGGCCCCGCCCGCTCGCGCCGTGCGTGGCTTCGGCGATATTGCGGGCACGATTCGCGATATCGCCGGAGACCGCACCATCGTGTCCATGGTGCTCCTTGCGGGCTGCGCCTCTTTTTTCATCGGCCACGGTTACCAAGCGCAGATGCCGGGCTTTGCCCACGACCTCGGCCACAGTGACGTGGGCATGCTCTACAGCATGCTGCTCGGGGCAAACGCCGGCGGCGCCTTTATTGCCGGAATTGTTCTGGAGAGCCGCGGGCTTCTGCCCGCGAACCCCCGCACCGCCCTCGTGCTCGCCCTGTTCTGGTGTCTCGCCATGGCTGGATTCGCGGTGTCGAGCGTTTATTTCCTCGCGCTCGCCCTGCTCTTCGTCGCGGGCTTTCTCGAGCTTTCGTTCCACACGATGGCCATGACGCTGGTGCAACTGCAAGCGCCCGCGCACCTCCGCGGCCGCGTGATCGGCCTCTACAACATGTCCGCGCTCGGGCTGCGCGCCTTCAGCGGCATCACCATCGGTGTCGTGGGCGGGGTGATCGGGATCCATTGGTCGCTGGCCTTGAGCGCCATGGCGCTGCTCGCCACAACCATCGGCCTGCTGGCGTTCAGCGCGCGACCGGCGCGACTAAGGATGAGGGATAAGGGATAAAGGAGATTCTGGGTCAGAAGGCGGAGGGGCTCTTGAAGTTGTACCTGTATTTATCTGTGGCTACCTAACGGTGTTCCGAGTTCAAGGTTCCGGGTTCCGAGTTCCGAGTTCCGAGTTCCGGGTTCAAGGTTCAGGGTTCCGAGTTGTAGATCTGCGTTTATCTGCGTTTATCTGCGGTTAAACGAATTGGGTTTTACAATTCACGATTCACGATTCACGATTTACGATTCACGATTCACGATTCACGATTCACGATTCACGACATCGAGCACTTCGGGATTCATCAAGTTCCGCCGGTCGTAAATCTCCCCGCGCAGGTAGCTGATGATGTTATGCGCGCAAATGGTGCCCATCAGGGCACCCGCGTCCGTCGTATAGGCCGCGACATGCGGCGTGCACAGCACGTTCGGCAGCAAAAGAAGTGGACCCGCCGGGTCCGGCGGCTCGGTTGCGAACGTATCCAGTCCGGCGCCAGCCAGGTGCCCCCTCTTCAGCGCGGCAATGAGCGCGGGCTCATCGACGAGCTTGCCGCGCGCGGTATTGATCAGCAGGGCGCCCGGCTTCATCAGCCTGAATTGCCTCTCCCCGATCATGCCGCGCGTCTGATCGGTCAGGGGGCAATGAAGGCTCAATATGTCCACGCGTCCCAGCAGCCGGTCAAGACTTGGTTCCCAGTCCATCTCTGGCGGCAACGCAGACCGCGTGCGCGAGTGGACCACAACTTTCGCGCCGCAGGCGCTCGCGAGCTGCGCCGTCCTCTGGCCGATCTGGCCGTAGCCGACAATACCAACCGTGCGCGCGCTGAAATCACGCACTACATAATGCGGGTCTTTCCAGACGCCCTTGCGCAACTCGCGGTCGAAACGCGGCAGATCCCGCGCAAGAGCCAGCATCAGCGCGAGCGCGTGCTCCGCCACCGCCCCCGCGTTGGCGCCCATCGTCACCATGACCGCAATCCCGTGCGCGGTCGCGCTCTGCAGATCGACCGAGTCGATGCCCGCGCCGTATTTCGAGATGATCTTCAGGGCTTTCGCCTCGTCAAAAACGGCACGGGTAAAGGGCGCCGGCCCGCGCAGGATAACTGCGGCGATGCGGTAGCATGAGAACGCTTTCAGCAAGGACACCTCGTCGACCGTCCCTTGCATGAACACGAGCTCGATGCCCGCGCCCCCGAGGAGCTGCTGCGTTTCCTCCGAGGCGGCGGCGGCGGTGACGAGGACGATTGGCTTGCTCACGACCGCTTGGCTTGCTGGGCTAACGTGGAAATTCCAATACAATACCCGATTTGGAGTGGCGCGTTTGACAGCGACCTCACTCGCAGGAACGGTGACGGTCAGAAGGGCATCCACCGCGCATTGGGTGACGGACCGCAATTTACGATTCGCGATTCACGAGCAACCGAGGTGACAACCGGCATACAACAATGGAGCCAGCGCGCCGCTCCTCTCCAAGTCGACAGCACCACAAGCGTCTCGGAGCAGAAGGCCGCCCGCATCCTCGCTCACCCCGATGACCCGCAAGCTGCTGTCCCCTGCGCGAGGAGCGGAGTTCCTCGAGGGGTGAGGGGCTCGATCGGAAGGCGCGGTGAAGGGAACCGGCGATGAGAACCCGTTTTGCATCACCAGCACTCATCGTCTTTTCCGGCGGATGAGATTCTGATCCTCTAACCACAGTGAAGACATAAATGGCCAAGATAAAAGTGATGGCGTCCGCCGCCTTCAAGGAAGCGTATCTGGAGCTCGTGCCGCAATTCGAGCGCGCGACCGGACACAAGGTAAACAATCTCTGGGTTCCGAGCGTGCAGATGATGAGCCGCCTCAAGGGTGGCGAGACAGTCGATGTCGTGATCCTTTCGGCTGCCTCGCTCGACGAACTCACCAACGCCGGCATCATCGCCAGCCGCGTCGACCTCGCCCGATCGGGCGTGGGCATGGCCGTCCGGTCCGGCGCGCCGAAGCCGGACATCAGTTCGGCCGAAGCGCTCAAGCGCGCGGTTCTGGCCGCCAAGTCGGTTGTCTATTCCACCGGCCCCAGCGGCATCTACCTTGCCGGGCTGTTCCAGCGCATGGGCATCGAAGACCAGGTAAAACCAAAGCTCAAGCAGGTGCAGGGCGAGCCGGCCGGCGCATCCGTCGCGCGGGGCGAGGCTGAGATCGGTTTCCAGCAGATGAGCGAGCTGCTCCCGGTGCCCGGGATCGACATCGTCGGTCCATTGCCGCCGGACGTGCAGCAGATCACCACCTTCTCGGCCGGCCTCCACGCCCGCGCACAAGAGCCGGAGGCGGCAAAGGCGCTGGTCAAATTCCTGACTGCGCCAGCGGCGGAACCTATAATCCGGAAAAAGGGGATGGAGCCCGCCTGAAGGATGGAGTGGACATCGAGGCCGGATCGCTCCTCGCCATTGCGTACCGCCCGGCGACCGGCGACGGGCAGGGGAAGCCCGGACGGCAAGGTTTAGACCAAATTTGCCACAAATTCTGCCACTTCCTTGACACGGAGCGCGCGCAGTTATTGAATTCGTAATCGATCCGTATCCTATGTGTAAGTCAACGGTCACTCGGTGCGTTTGAGAATGCCGGTGAACGCACCATTGGGGGCCGGGTCGTGCTCATTAGGCATCGCCACACGAACGAAACGATAATGCGCGGGAGCACCACACTTACGCTTGAACCGGGCGGCTTGAAACAACGCGCCGCAGCCGGAATCCGGGCAGCGACAGATGTTTCGATCCTGGCGCTTGCGCGCTCGATCGAGTTCGTCGTGATCTTCGGCTCCGCGCTATTGCTCCCGGTGTGGCCCGTAATCGCCGCAGCAGTTCTGCGGGAAGGCGTTTACCTGCGACGCTACCGGGCCACGCTGGCACGCATGACCAAGCACATACTCGCGGTCTGGCATGCGCGCCCAGTCTCGCGCATGATCACGCGGTGGCTGACACCGGCCGAGCGCGCTGTCCCCGAGCGCATCGTCGGCAATTGCACGCACTGCGGCAGATGCTGCCTCGACCAGGCCTGCGTATTCCTGAGCTTCGACGAGCAGGGACGGTCGCGCTGCCACATCTACGGCAAGAGGGTCTGGAAAGTAATGTTTGCGAACTGCAGCCGCTACCCGGTCGACGGACCGGAAATTGTGTTGTATCGCTGCCCCGGCTTCAATGCGGTTCGCGACCCGGAAGCAAGTCCGCAACGCATCATTCCCATCGCGCCCGCGGTGCAGCCCGCCGTGCTTGAATCAATCGGCGCCGAATGGTCGGAGACCTCTGGAGCGCCGGGCTCTTAGAGACCGCCTTTTTTCGCAAAATTGGGCTTCGGCAACTGCCGATGAAGCTGCGTCTGCAGCGAATCCTGTTCGCGAGTGGGCTGTATGTTGCGTGAACCGTCGATCGGCGCCGCCGTAGATTCGCGCCGCCCTGTACCGGTCACGGGTCACGCCTTCGGGCAATGGTGACAGCGCGCCGCTCTCCGGTGTCTAATGCTGCGGTTTCAATCTCCAGGAAATCAAAGGAAAAAGCAATGAACGAGCTCTCCCCCGCTGTCCGCTCCGAACTCGCGCCGACCGGCACACTGCGCGTTGGCATCAACCTCGGGAACTTCCTGCTGACTGCAAAGGATCCCCATACCGGCGATTTCAAAGGGGTTGCCGTAGACCTCGGGAAAGAACTGGGCCGGCGTCTCGGGGTTCCCGTCGAGGTCATCGGTTACCCTTCACCCGGCGCACTGGCCGATGCCGTAGGCACCGGAGCCTGGGACGTGGGCTTCCTCGGCGCCGAACCGCAGCGCGCGAGCCAGATCGATTTCACTGCGGCCTACGTGGAGATCGAGGCGACCTATCTCGTGCCGCCCGGATCGGCGCTCAAGACCATCGCCGACGTGGATCGCGACGGTGTTCGTGTCGCCGTCTCCGCCAAGAGCGCGTACGACCTCTACCTGACCCGGCACCTCAAGCATGCGCAGCTGATCCGCGAGGTCGGCCTGGACAATGTCTTCAAACGCTTCGTGAGCGACAAACTCGACGCGATCGCCGGGCTCAGACCCCGGCTCGTCCAGGACCAGGAGAACCTTCCCGGGTCGCGCATACTCGACGGGCGTTTTACCGCGGTTCAACAGGCGATTGGCACGCCAAAGGGCCGCGAAGCAGGCGCAAAGTACCTGCGCGAGTTCGTCGAGGACATCAAGGCAACGGGGCTGGTGGCCAAGGTCATCGAGAAAAACAGCGTGCGCGGGCTCACGGTTGCTTCGAAAGCGTGACCGGCGCCCGGTAGCTGGGCACCAGAAACGGGTGATGATCAATGGTGATGTGCAACCATTCTGGCGTTGAGCATCACCCTCGCGCAGCACCTTCTTCCGGCGCAATTCGTCATTACGCCCGTGACTGGTCACGGTGCGCTGGCGGCATGACGTAAAGTCCGTCCCGGCAGCCGCTCCAATGACCCTGTCACCGGCTGATCAGACGGTGACAGCCGAATTCGGCCCGCTACCGCCCGCATCGGGAGAGCGGCCGTGCCATCCGCGGCAAAAGTAAGCAATCCGTGACCCATCCGTAATTGGTTCGTATCCCCCCCGGCACCATCCTGATACCCAATGCCGCCAGTCCCCCGAGCGGCAATCCGCGATGGAGGAAGCCATGGATACGACCACTCGATTGACGGCCCGCGAGACGGACGTGCTGCAGATGCTCGCCATCGGCCACACCTATGAGCAGGTCAGCGACCGGCTCGGCGTGTCGCTCAATACGGTTGCCAGCCACGTCAAGAACATCTACCGCAAGCTCGAAGTCCATTCGGCGCGGGCCGCCGTGTGGCGAGCGCTCGAGCTGCGTCTGCTGAGCGAATCCGAACGTCTGCAATCCCCCACGTACTGAGCCCGGGAGAAAAAAAAGGGGCAGGTCACACGATCGTGCAAGGGCTCCCCCATTGATCCCGACAGATCAGGAAAGTCTGGAGCAGCCGTGATGATCCACCGGGCCCCGAAGATGCGCCTCGCGACTCTCGGCGGCACAGCAGCACAGAAGCTGGGAGCCTGCCTGTTTGCTCTGGCAACGGCACTCGCCGGCTGCGCATCGCGACCCCTGGTCGATCCGCCCTCGCCGGAGCTTCGTCAGCGCATGGACCGGGTGATCATGCGGGTTTTCGCCGAGAGCAAACCCGGCGCGCATGCGGTGGACGAGTTGCTGGTCGGCGCCGAGGACGGCGCCAGTTATGCGGCGAAGAATGTCGCCACCGCTGGCGCTAAAACCGGTCTCTACATTTTCGCGGGCAGCTGCCATCCGGGCTGGGGCGTCTTGTGGTTCCTTACCTGCCCCTATGGGGCCGCCGCGGGTCTCGCGGTCGGCGTCGGGACCGCGATGGTCGGCGGCGCGGGAGGCGCGGTCTACGGCGCGATGCAGGCGCGGACGCAGGACGAAATCGACACAGCCGTTGCCACGCTGGACAAAGCGCTGTCCGACATGAGGCTCGGAGCGGATTTTCTTGACCAGATCATCTCGGCGACGCGAAAAAAAACTACCGCCAAGATCATCGACGACGAGCGCCGCGAGGGCGCAGCGCCGCCGGATTTCCAGGATGAAATCTTTCCGATCATTGTCCTGACCAAAATCGACGATTTCACTATTGTGCGGGAGGGCCGCCTTACGCCCAGTTTGTCGCTCCGAGTCTCAGTATCGGCTGACCTGTTCGATGCGCCTGAAGCCGGCCGCCGTTATACGCGAAGCTGGTCGTTTTCTTCCACACTCGGTGGCTTTTACGCCCTGACGGAGCAAAGCGGCGCCGGTTTCCGGCGCGAGATCAACGCCGCCCTCGAAACCCTGGCAACCGCGATTGTCGAGGATGTGTTTCTGTCCGTGGAGTCCGTACCGCCGAATTCCGGGCGCGCGATCGAGGGAACAGTCGTTACTCTTAATGGAGGTGAATCGCCCTCGACGCTGGAATGGTTTCGCGAACAAAAGCAGAAAGCCGACTGCGGAGACGTCGAAGCGCAAGCGGCGCTGGGGAAGGCCTACGCGGCTATCGAGCCCCGCGTATATGGCCGGAGGGTACGGCTCGCCCTGATCGAAGGGTATCACTGGCTGCGCCGGGCTGAGATGTCCGGGCATGGGGATACCGAGACCGCGTCTTACCTGGCCAAGCTCAGGAAGCACCTGGAGCCTGGGGACATCGAGGAGACCGAGCGTCGCGCCGAGGAGTGGCTGCCGGCGAATTGCGGCCCGAAATCAACGTCGACTGCAAGTTCTGGTGGATTGGCAGACCCACCCGATCACACGAACTCTTGAAGTCGATGGATGAGGATGGTTGGCGAGAAGAAGGCGGTCGTACGTCACCATCATTCATCGCCATCGATCATTACCTGTTTTGGTAAAGGCTGACGAGGCCGTTTAGAATGTCGGCCTGCCGGCTTTAACGGGATGACAGGATTTGGCCCACGCGCGCATTACGCATCACCCATCAGCCTTTGCCAGCTGCGCGTGTCCGGTCATGGGTCACCGGTCAGCGGTCACTGGATCCGGGTCTTGAGCGCGATCCCGCGAGCCTCGACGCTCGCTCCCTTCCGCATCCGCAGTTTCCGGTTCCAGTGGCCTGCCGACATGGCGACGTCGTGGGCCTTCGAGATGGAGAACCTGATTCTCGGCTGGTACGTGCTGGTCGAGACCGGGTCGGTCCTGCTGCTTACCGTGTTCGCCTCGCTGTTGTACATCGGCACGTTGCTTGCGCCGATGTTCGGCGTAGTGGCAGACCGCATCGGCCACCGCAATCTGCTCTGCGCCATGCGCGGCATCTACGCGACATTGGCAACGACCCTCATGATCCTCTCGTACACCGACGTCCTCACGCCGGTGCATGTGCTCGTCATCACGGCGTTGATGGGCCTGGTCCGCCCTTCGGACATCGGGATGCGCGCCGCGCTGGTCGGCGAAACCGTGCCGCCCATACAGTTGATCTCGGCAATGGGCATCCAGCGCACAACCCAGGACTCGGCCCGAATCGCGGGCGCCCTTTCGGGCGCTGGCCTCGTTGCCGTACTGGGCATGGGACCGGCCTACACGGTGGTCGCCGCCCTCTACGGGACCGCCATGCTGCTCACCAAGGCAGGCGCCCCGCCCGGCGCGCGGCGCGCCGGCACCAGCACGGCACACGTGCCCGCGCGCCCCTCGCCCTGGCGCGATCTCAAGGAAGGGCTGGGATACGTCTGGACAACGCCCCACCTGCTTGCGGTGATGTGCCTCGCTTTCCTGCTCAACCTGACGGCGTTTCCACTGATGCATGGATTGATGCCGGTCGTGGCGAAGCAGGTCTATCAGGCCGATCAGACGACGCTCGGCTACATGGTCGCGGGCGCCGCCTGTGGCGCTCTCATAGCCTCGATCGCAGTGAGCCGGATCGGCCACGTCATTCGCCCCGGGCGGCTGATGCTCATCGCCTGCGGGGGGTGGTACGCGGCGCTGCTCCTGTTCGCGCACATGCCTCAGCCTGAAAGCGGCATCCCGGTCCTTCTTCTTGTCGGGTGCGGGCAAAGCGTGAGCCAGGTTCCGATGGCGGCAATCCTGCTGCGCACCTCGAACGAGAAGTTTCGCGGCCGCCTCATGGGCATACGAATGCTGGCGATCTACGGCAACCTGCCCGGGCTGTTGGTCGCCGGCCCGCTGATCGCCAACTTCGGTTATCCCGTCACCGCGACGCTTTACTGCGCGCTCGGTCTGGCGTTCACGTGGCTTGTTGCGACGCACTGGCGGGCGCATCTGTGGCGGGCCGATGCCCTTGCGAACACGAGATGACAAAGTAAAGCAGTAAAGACAACATTGAACCGCGGAGACGCGGAGAGAAACGATATAGAGACCGATCCACCATGCCGACAGCGCCGTTCGATCCACGAATAACAATTTATTGTCATCAATCGGCGTGTATCGGCGTTCATCAGCGGTTGAAAAGAGACGTTCGGTGTTCGCAGTTTGGTTTTTGAATAAGTCGATCTGTGTTTATCTGCGTTCATCTGCGGTTAAATAATTCTTCGTTTTACGATTCACGATTCACGATTTACGATTCACGGAGAAAGACATGCGCCCATTCGAAGGAGTAAGGATTCTCGACTGCACCCACGTCCTCGCCGGTCCGTTCACGGCCTACCAGCTCGCGGTGCTCGGCGCCGACGTCATCAAGGTCGAGGACCCGAACGAGCCCGACCAGAGTCGCGAGACGGGAGGCGACGTTTCGCTCAACAAGGCGCGCATGGGCACGAGCTTTCTGACCCAGGGCTCGAACAAGCGCTCGATCGCGCTCGACCTCAAGACTGAAGGCGGGCGGGCGGCGCTCAAACGCCTGGTCGTCGAGTGGGCCGACGTGCTGATAGAAAACTACCGCCCCGGCGCCTTCAAGGCGCTCGGCCTGGGCTACGAGGATCTCGCGCGCCTCAAGCCAAGGCTCATCTATGCCTCCATGACCGCGTTCGGCCAGGACGGGCCGCGCGGCACGCAGACGGCCTACGACCACGCGATCCAGGCCACCTCGGGCATCACCGCCGCGACCGGCACCGAGGAGAGCGGGCCGATCAAGGCCGGCGCGCCGGTGATCGATTACGCGACGGGAACGATGGGCGCCTTTGCCGTCTCGGCGGCGCTCTACCAGACCCTGCGCACGGGCAAGGGCCAGTACGTCGACATGGCGATGCTCGACGTTGCGATGATCCTGCAGGCCTCGCATATCACCGACTACCTGCACACGGGGCGGCACGGGAAACGGGCGGGCAACCGGATGCGTTATGCGGAGTCATCCATGCACGAAGCGAAGGACGGCCTGCTGCAGCTCGCGGCCTCCAACCGCCGTCAGCACCGCCGCTTTTATGCGGCCATCGGCGAGTCCGAGGAAGCAGCGCGCTGCAGCATCGACGAGCGCAATGCGCGCTTTGAAGAGAAGCATGCGACGATCGCGAAAAAGATAAGGGAACGAACGGCGGAAGAGTGGGAAGATTACCTGCAGTCGAAGCACGTGCCAGCCACCCGCGTGCGCGAATTGCATGAAGCGTTGCAGGACCCCCAGCTCCAGCACCGCGCGGTGCTGCACCGGCACGAAAACGTTTCCGGCGTCGGCAAGCCGATGACCGTGCCCCTTGCGGCGTTCAAGTTCGCGCACGACGGCCCCTCCATTGAGCGCGCGCCTGCGCGCGTGGGGGAGCATACCGACGAAGTTCTGGCGTCAGTAGGCTACAACACGGCGGAAATTGCGGCCTTAAGGCAGGCTGGCGCTATTGCTTGATAGGTGATGACTGATGACTGACGAAAAACTTCACCGAGAAGGACGCATAGGTCGCCAAGGGAAAGAAGAGCCCCACCCCGGAGGTCGCAGAGGACGCGGAGGAAATCCGCTCAAGAGCTTATAACCCAGGACTGGGGAGATAGCGCTAAGAGCGACCTACAGGTGGGCCGTCGGTCTTCCCTCCGCCTTCTGCCTTCTGCCTTCTGCCTTCTGCCTTTGGGTACGTCGCCCGTCACTCGACTTTCTCGAAGTCGATGCGCTCGTAGACGGGCAACCCCTGCAGGTAGCGCCGCAGGCAGTCGAGTCCCATCTCCACCGCACCGAGGCGCACCCACTCGCGCCCCCCGACGACCCGGCTGCGGCGAGAGGCGACGTTGCCCCCGGTCGCGATCGCGAGGCAGATGGTGCCTCCGAATTCGAGCTTGTCCGCGCCCTCGTCCACGTCGATCAGCACGGCCAGCGCGTGCGTCGTGCGGGTGTGCCCCTGCGCGGCGCGCGCAACAGCCTCCGCCGTCTCGCGCGTGATCCCCTCGGCCACTGTGCCGCGGTCAAGTCCTACCGCTGCGCACGCTTCGCCGAAATCGCGGGCGACGATGCCCCGGCGAAACACCTCTTCGGCGCCCGGCAGGTGCGCGATGCGCCCGGCGATCTGCCCGCTCGTGAACATCTCGACGACCGTGAGCGTGGCATGCTGGTCTTTCAGCGCCTCGAGCACGACGCCCTCCAGCGTGCGATCGTCCTCGGCCAGAATGAAGTTGCCCAGGCGCTTGCGCACTTCCTGCTCGACCGGGCCGAGCTTTCGTTGAATGTCGTCCATGTCGCGGCCGCGCACGGTGAGCTTGGTCTCGAGCTGCGGATAATGCGCGCGGAAACCGAGCTTCACGGTGCCATCCGGCACGAGCTCGGCCACTCCCGCGAGCAGCGTATCCGCGTGCGATTCGCCGATCCCGTAGGAATGGAAGCGCTTGAGGAAAATCGCCGCCTGCAGTCCGCTCTTCTTCAGCAGCCGCGGGATGATCTCCTCCTCGAGCATGCGGCGCAGCTCGCGCGGAACGCCGGGCGTGAAGAAGAACCGCGCTTTCCCGATGTCCACCGCGAAGCCGCAGGCGGTGCCGATGGGATTGTCCAGCACCTCGGCGCCTGCCGGCAGCATGGCCTGCTTGCGATTGTTGGGCGGCATCACGCGGCTGCGGCGCGCGAAGTACTCGTGCATCCGCGCGAGCCACTGCTCGGAGAGCTCGAGCTCGACGCCAGCGGCCTTTGCGGCAATTTCCTGGGACAGGTCATCCACTGTGGGGCCCAGCCCGCCGTTCACGATGACGGCATCGGCCCGCTGCCCCGCGAGCTGGAACGCCAGCAACAAGTCCTCGCGGTCATCCCCGACCGTAGTCTCCCATTTCACCGACAGGCCGGCGTCCTCGAGCCTCTGGGTGATGTAGCTGAAATTCGTGTTGACGATCTTGCCTGTCAACACCTCGTCTCCCGTACAAATGACTTCTATACGCATTCCGCCTCACTTATGCGGCGACAAATAGTGATGATTGATGGTGATGAAAAATAGTGATAGGAGGTTACAACGCGATCGTGCTTCTTATCGCCAGTAGTCATCACCATTTCTCATCACCAGTACCTGTGACCCGGCCGGGCCGGGTCACTCGTCGCGCCCATAGTGGATTCTGCGATACGGGAGCGTAACCACGCTGCGCGAAATCCGCGCGTCGATCATCATCGGCCCGGGCTTGGCGAGCCACTCCCTGGTCGCGGCGCGCAGATCTTCGATGGTGCGTGCCATCTTGCCGCGCCCGCCGAAAGCGATCCCGACCGCTCCCAGGTCGGGCATCGGAATATTCGCGAGGTCCGATTTCATCTTGTGCGCGTCGAGCTTGTAGTACTCCGAACCCAGTGATTCATTGTCCATGCACACGACGAGAAGCGGCATTCCGTGGCGCACAGCAGTCTCGAATTCAGCGATGTGCATCATGAGGCTTGCGTCGCCGTCGACGAGAACCGTCGGCTTGTTACCCTGGGCCACCACGGCACCCATTGCCGCGGGCAGCATCTGCCCGATACAGCCAAAGAAATGGCCGGCAAGGACCAGCGAGCGAGGACGGTTGAACAGCATATTGGAGAAGCCTGCGGTCACGCCGCTGCCGGTGATGACGCCGATTTCGGACGGGATCATCTCATCCAGTGTAAGGCAGACTTCGCGCGGATCCACTGTATTCGGGTCGAGCGGGAACTCCGTGCGATCCACATGCTTGCCCGCGAGCTGCTTTTTGACCTCGGAAGTCCGGTAGCCGACGTTCTTGACCGAGCGCTTCGCAAGCGCGGCGCCCAGCGCCTCCACTCCCGCGCGCGCGTCGGCCTGGAGATAGCACTCGGCCGCGCGGCCCTTCCCCATGATGAGGTGTGGCTTGCGGTCGATGTGCACGAAGCGCGCATCGGGATAGAGATAGCCGTGCTCGGTTGTATAGCGGTTCATGCTCGCGCCGACCGCGATCACGCAATCGGCTTCCTCGAAGAGTTTCATCGACGCGCGAGTTCCGTAGGTCCCGGAAATCCCGGCGTTGTATTCCTCTTCTTCGAGCCAGCCTTTAGCCATGAGCGACGTTGCGATCAGCGCACCGATGCGGTTGCCGAGCTTCTTCACAGCATCACCCGCTCCCGACCACCTTGCGCCTCTTCCGACGATGATCACGGGGTGCTTGCTCGCCGCCACAATATCGGCCGCTTTCTCGAGCTCTGCCGGATCCGGATGCAGCACGCCCTTCGGCATCATCGTCGTCGACGGCTCATAGGGGTCATCGTCGTCGAAATTCTTCTGCTGAATGTCCATAGGCGCGCTCAGCATGACGGGGCGCGACTCCAGCCGCGCCGTGTGGAACGCCTTGCGCACCGTGTCGTCCACGGTATCGGGCGATGTCACACGGAAAAACGCGGTCTCGCAGGCTGCCGCGAAGCGCGCCTGGTCGAGGCGCTGGTTGTACTCGTCGTCGTTGGAGGGAAACTCGCCCACGAAGGCAACGAGCGGCGACTCTGCCCGGGCGGCGGTAAGGAGCGCCGTGGCAAGCTGGGATACGCCCGGCCCGCAGGTCGCCGTGGCGATGCCGGGTGTGCGGGTAACACGCGCCCAGCCGTCGGCCATGCCCAGCCCCGCGCCTTCATGGCGCACCTCGAGCATCTGCACGCCGCCGAGCTTGTCGAGCTCGTGCATCCAGTACATGTTGCCGTCGCCCATGATGCCGAAGAGGTGCGTCGTTCCCTCGGCGATGAACGCACTGGCCAGCCGCTGATATACCTTCATGCTTCCTCTCTCCCCCAGAACCTTAACTGGTGATGATTATTGGTGATGAGTACTGGTGATGAAAAAGGGTGATGTACGACCCAACTCGTATCACCAGTACTCATCACCATTATTCATCGCTATTACTCATCACCATTTCCTCCTCGCTGCCCGGCAGGGCGGCAACGCGCGGCGAGCCGCTCCGAGAAGTCCTTTGTCATGCGCTTCACCACCAGCGCCGCGCCGCTTTCCACCAGCGTGGCCAGGCGGCCGCCAATGTCGACCTCAGCCTCGATCGGGATCGCGGTGCCCGCCGGCTCCGCCTGCTCCACCACCTTGAAGCTCATCGTCGCGGTAAATCGCGTACCCCCCTGTTTGTCCTTGCCTTTGGAGCTCACGCGCCCGGCCATCGCCGCTTCGTCGAATTCCACCGCGACGCGGGCCCGGAAGCTCACCTTGGCCGGCCCGAAATTGACCGTCAACGTCGAATCAAAAGACCCGTCCTCGTGCTGCTCGCCCAACGCCGCCCCGGGCACGCAGTCGACGACGGCATGCGGGTCGGACAGTAACGCCCACACCGTGCTCGTGGGTGCAGGCACTTCAATCCGCTCTTTGACTTCGATCATTATGTGGACGCGGGAGAAAACGATTCGCGGGCAGCATAGTAACAGGGTGACAAAAAAGCTTCATTGCCCGGAGCGCGAGCCAACAAAATCGTGACGGGTGCTGCCGATGAATGATGGTGACGACAAAGGGCGACATCGGACCCGCATTTCACCGCCAGCGCCCGGCCCCCATAAGGATCAGGGGCGACCTGCTTCAGGAGGTCCGGCCGGTATGCCCGAAAGCGCGCGCCGAACGCTCATGACCCAGCGCGATCAGTTCCTCCGCGCGCCAGAACTCGTGGAACAGGCACGCATTTCGCGGAATGTGGATCGTCACGTCGGGGGAATAGGCAGCAAGCTTGAGGCGCGCGATGGTGTTCTGCATCGTTTCCATCGACGCCAGTATGATCTCAGTGAAGCCAACCGAGGGTGCATCGGGCATGCGCGCAAGGCCGAGGCTATCGATAAATTTAATGATGCGCTCGCGATAGGCATCGATGCCGGGACTCGAAAACGCCGGAGGCGAAGGCGGCCTCGCTTCTTCAGGCCCGCTCAGGTTCACGGCAATGGTCAAGTCGGTTGTGTCATTGAGCGTCGGCGCGATCGGAATCGGATTGACCAGGCCGCCGTCGAGCAGCTGGCGTCCGCCGTGGTTGAAGGGCGTAAAAATCAGCGGGAGTGAAATCGAGGCGCGGATGGCGTCGAACAATTTTCCTTCGTGCAGCCAGACTTCCTTGCCGGTCGCCAGGTCGGTTGCGACCGCAGTGAAAGATATCGGCAGCTCGTCGATCAGGCAATCGCCAATCAGCTCGCGCAGCACGCTGATGATGCGCTCACCCCTGAACAGCCCCGCCCGTCCGAATGCGGGGTCGAGCAGCCGCACGACGTCCATGCGCTCGAGCGCTGACACCCACTCCGCATAGACTTCGAGCTTGCCCGCGGCGAAGATTCCGCCCACGAGCGCGCCCATGGACGATCCCGCAATCGAGCGGACGACGTACCCGTTCTCGGTCAGCCATTCGATCACGCCGATGTGCGCCAGACCGCGCGCACCGCCGCTGCCGAGAACCAGGGAAACCGTCACGGGTTGGGCCATGTTTCATGTTACCGCGGAATGGGAGATCGGACGGCTTCGCGTGAAAGCGAAACTGGAGCAGATATTCAACCGCCAGGGCGCCGAGATTACTGCGGAAAACCGGGACTGCACCGCCACGACGCCAATCATTCTTAAGAAAGAGCAGGAAGCGTCATAGGCCTGGTCACCAGTCACTATGGTCATAGCCGCAGATAAACTCAGATGCACGCGGATAGACGCAGGTGACCTCGAAGTAAAACCGGGTGACTAGGTGACTAGGTAACGAAGCGACTTGGTAACAGAAGGCCGACAGCGGTTATAGCTTGAGCACTTGGAGCCCGTAACAAAATGACAGCGACTGATTTGTAGATGACCCGCCCCTTCCCTAACCCTCCCCCCGAGGGGAGGGAAACACAGCTTTTCTGTCGCTCACAACGAAATCCCTGCTTCCCCTCAGGGGGAAGGTTGGGAGGGGGTGGGGTTACGCAAGCTTCATTGTGTTACGCGCTCTTAGTGGCTTAGTCGCCCAGTGGCTCGGTGACAGGTCACGGGTCACGG